>LNFM01002632.1_pt1 | contig 37269 bp, 33 predicted proteins | sample 596031 | NCBI WGS metagenome assembly LNFM01 (sample SAMN04254537, study PRJNA301005) | activated carbon metagenome | isolation source: dual media filters at the Ann Arbor, Michigan drinking water treatment plant | place: USA: Ann Arbor | reverse complement strand
CTGCCATCGATGAATCTGGGCGAGCGCAGCGACTGTCGCCATGGCGATGCAATGCCTCGAATCCAACCCAATGACCTCTGACGACCGGATCGCCTCGGCGCATCCGGCCCGATCTTCCTGAGCGCCCGGGGTACCCGCTGGCCCCACTACAATAGCGAACAGACTCACACGCCGATCGCCTCGAACCATGTCCGTCCATGCACCTGCCGCCCCCTTCGACCCGCTGCTGGTCACCCTCGCCCGCTACGCCAGCCATCCCTCCCCTGGATTCCCGCAAGCCGCACGTGCCACCGCATCCCTATGCCTGATGGATGCGCTCGCCTGCCTGGCGCCCGCCCGGCACGATCCCGACTGCCGGCGCATCATCGGCCCCGTCGTGCCCGGCGCGACACTGCCGAACGGCGCACGGGTACCGGGTACCACCTTCGAACTCGACCCGGTGCGCGCGGCGTTCAGCACGAGCACGCTCATTCGCTGGCTGGACTTCAGCGACACCACGTACAGCGGCGGCCATCCGTCCGACAACATCGGCGCCCTGCTCGCTTGCGCGGACTATCGAGATCGCTTGGGTGCCGCCCCCGTAACGATGGCGGACGTCCTCGATGCCTTGATCGTCGCCTATGAGATCCAGGGTCGGCTCGCCGACGCGTTCAAATTCGACGCGCCCGCCGTCGGGCTCGATGCCGTGCTTTCCGTGAAGATCGCATCCAGCGCCGCGGCGACCCGCCTGCTCGGCGGCACGCACGAGCAGATCCTCAACGCACTCTCCTGCGCTTTCGTCGATGGCGCCACGCTCAATGCATACCGGCAGCCGCCGAACTCCGGTACGCGCAAGGGCTGGGCCGGCCCGCGGGCCGCGGCGACCGGCGTCGAGATCGCCCTCATGGCGGTGGGCGGGGAGACCGGATATCCCACGGCGCTGACGACTCGGCCCTGGGGCTTCCATGCCGTCATGCTGGGCGGTCGTGCCATCGAACTGAAGGCCTCACTCGGAAGTTCGATCGTCGAGCATGTCATCTTCAAGCTGCTGCCCTGCCAGAGAAACGGCACGACCGCGGCAGAAGCGGCGCTGCAGCTGCATGCCACGGTTGCACCGAGGCTTCGCGAGGTGCGCGAGATCATCGTTCATACGCACGCGGAGGCGCTGGAGCGGATCGACAACGCGACCATGCTGCACAACGCCGCCGCTCGCGATCACAGCCTACAGTTCATCGTCGCGGCGAGCCTGGTGCATGGCGCACTGACCGCTGCGCACTACCACGAACCTTTGGCGATCGACCCGCTCGTCATCTCCCTCCTTCCGCGCGTGCGTGTCGTCGAAGATCCCGGCTACTCGATCGCCTACAACGCACCGGACAAACGCTCGACGGCAAACGCCATCGAAATCGTCTTCGAAGATGGCTCGCGCACAGAACGAGTCGAGGTCCACTATCCCGGCGGCCACCCCGCTCGCCGAGAGGCTCTGCGGCCGCTGCTCGAAGCGAAGTTCGAGACGCTCACGAGCGACCTCTTCACCACGCAAAGGCGCGCTGAACTGCGCGAGCTGTTCTTCGATGCCGATCGACTCGCCGCCATGCGGGTGAGCGAGTTCATCGCTCTTCTGGTTGCAGCGCCGGCGTGATTGGTGGTGGCCGCACTCGGGATGGCCCGAAAGCAGCCTGGCCACCGGATGATCGACGCTGCGATGCGGCCGACATACGGCCACCGATACTCGCCGAACCCAACGATTCAAGCTGCGGCGCTCTTGCTCTTCGTCGCTTCGTGCATCTGCACGATATGCTCGCCGGCCGTGCAAGGCTCGTAGCTCGGTGCCGCCCCCGGGGCAAGACAGGATGGGATGCACTCGATCATGGCATCGTGGTCGGGATCGTAGAAGAAGGCGATGGAATGCCGCTGCACGTTCGATGAGCCGTTGCGCACCCGATGCATGTTCGACTGATAGAGCCCGTTGCTCCAGCGCGCGAGCAGCTCGCCGAGATTGACGACGAACGTGCCCTCGATCGGCGTGGCCTTCACCCACTCGCCGGCCACGTTGCGCACTTCGAGGCCGCCGGTCGAGTCCTGCAGCAGCATCGTGATGCCGCCCCAATCCGTGTGCGCGCCCGCGCCGAGGAGGTTATCGCCGCGATCGGCTGGCTGCGGCGGGTAGCGCAGCAGGCGCACGGTCTGCATCGGGCAGCGATAGTACGCACGGAAGAAATCACGCTCGAGTTCGAGCGACAGCGCGATGAGCTCTAGCACCTGATCGGCCGCTTGTCGCACAGCGTCGGCGTACGCCTCCATCGCCCGCTGGAATCCGGGCAAGTTGGGCGGCCACTGGCTCGGGCCATAGGTCGAGAGCTTGCGGCGAGCGTACGGATGCTCCGGATCGACCTGTATGCCGCAGCGAAAGCTCTCCTTCAGGTCCGGCGCCGAGCCTGCGTCGAGCACTTGTGCGCCGGGTGCCTCGTAGCCGCGACGGGCCCAGGAACGGGACTGCGCCAGCTCGAGCTTCTCGTGCAGCGGAAGATCGAAGAAGCGCGCACTCCAACGCAAAGCGGATTCGGACAACGACGCGGGCATGCCATGGTTGCGCACGTAGAAGAAGCCCGTATCGAGGCAGGCGCGACGCACCGCGACCGCCGTTTCGGCGAGCGCCCGAGGCGGACCGTCGCGCAGACAAGTCATGTCGATGACGGGAATCTCGGTAATCGCACGGGGTGCGCTGTAGGGAATCACGGAATCACTCCTCCAAGGGTACTGCCCGTTAGGTTAGATCGGATGCGAGGCGATGCGAAGCGAGACCGGGCCCTCGAACCGATGCCGCGGCGCGCGCGAGCTCGACCGAGAGCAACCTTGCTGCTCGCTTTCTCCCCCGGAATCTGCATCTTGCGCGAGAACCCTCGGCGGCCGAGCCCGCGCGCCGAGCGCGTGCGCGGGTCGGCTGGAATCTTGCATTCGCACCACCGTGAACCCACGGCCGCGACTCCCGGAGCAAGAAGCCATGCTGGAATACCTCAGATCCTTCGCCTACATCGAAGCCATCGAGACCACCGGCTCCATCCGCAAAGCCGCACAAGCGCTCTACATCACCCCCTCCGCGCTCGATCGGCGCCTGCAGGAACTGGAGGCCGAACTGGGCGTCATCCTGTTCGAGCGGCACGCACGCGGCATGCGGGTCACGCAGGCGGGCGAGATCTTCCTGCACCATGTTCGTGCCCATCGGGCCGATTCCGAGCGGATGCGCACCGAACTGGATCGGCTCAAGGGACTGCACCAAGGACGTATCCGCATCGCAGCCAGCCAGGCAACCGCGAGCTTCCTGCTGCCGAATGCCATACGCCGGTTCCAGATGCTCCACCCGGGCGTCGGCTTTCATGTGCGAATCTCCACCCACGCAGCGCTGCTCGACCTGCTGCGCCGATTCGAAGCCGACATCGCCGTGGTCTACGGTCTGCCCAGCAACGAGGACGTGATGACGCGATTGGAAATTCCCCAAGCCCTCTACGCGCTGATGCGCAGCGACCACCCGCTCGCATCGCTGCCCGAGGTGGACATGAACGCGTGCCTGGCTCATCCGCTGGCCCTGCCCGACGCCAGCCTGGGACTTCGCAGCTGGGTGAACGCCGAGATCGCCTGCCATGCGCGCCGCCCTGACATCGCCCTCGAATCGGATTCCCTCGAAATGCTGAGACGCTATGTGCTGAACTCGAATGCCGTGACCTTCCAGATCACCGCGGGTGTTGCACGCGACGACGCTGCCGATGGAATCGCCGCACGGCCGCTCAAGCGCGATGCCGCGACTTCGGGAGTGCTCGCCGTGGTGCAGTTGCGCGACCGCACGCTGCCCCGGCCATGCGACACCTTCGTCGCCACCCTCGAGGACATATTGCGCGCATCCTCCGCTACGCCCCACCTTCCCCTCACGCTCAACGAACATCCAGATTGAAGCGCCGCTCCTCGATCGGCGGCAGGAACTCGGCCGTGAATATCTCGCTGCTCGCCGGTGTGCGGGGCAGATCGAAGGCCTTCACCACTTGATCGATGGCCTGCTTCATGCGGTCCTGACGAACGTTGCCGAAGCCCGTCTCCTTGCTCTCGGGGTGACTCATCTCCATGCGGATGGTGCGAATCAACAGTTCCCGCTCCACATCGCGCTTGAGCAGAGGCTCGCGCTTGACCAGCGCAGCGATCGCCGCATCGGGATCGCGCAGCGTATCGGCAATGCCGCGATTGACCGCACGCACCAAGCCGCGCACGACCTGGGGACGCTTCGTGGCGAGCTCCCGTGAAACCACCAGAGCGTTGCTGTAGATCTGCACCCCGTAGTCGGAGAACATGAGGAAGTTGAGCTCCTTATCGGGATCGATGCGCTGGGCCTGCGCGCCCATGGCGATCGTGCTCACGAAGCCGGCGATCGAATCGACCTGGCCGCGCGACATCATCTGGGTGAGCAGGTTGGCCTGTGCGTTGACGATGGATACCTTCGCCGGGTCCACGCCCTGATTCTCCAGCGCGAGCTGCATCAGCTTCAGCGTCGCCGAGCCGGCCGGCGCAGCCACCGACTTGCCGATGAGGTCCTTCGGCGTGCGGATGTTCCGGGACTTGAGCGAGGCGATCGTGAACGGTGCCGAGTGATAAATCATGTAGACACCCAGCGGTGCTTCGGCAGGCCTGGGCGCTGCGATCTGGACGATCGTGTTGATGTCGCCGAAAGCAACGTCGTAGGTACCGCGAGCGACGTCGAGCACGGCCGCTCCGGAGCCCTTGCCTTGGTCGATCTGCAGATCGATGCCTTCGGCCTTGAAGTAACCCCGTTCCTGCGCGAGGAAGAAGATGCCCTGCGGCCCCTGGTAGGTCCAGTTGAGCACCATCTTGAGCTTGGTCTCCGCACCGGCCTGACCGATGATCAGACCCAGAAGCACCGCCACCATCCATCGACTCACGTCGGAAAACGTCGTCATCCCGGCATCCTTTCAAGCATCGCCCCGAAGGGAAGATTGCGAGCGCCCGCGCGCAAGCACTCCAAAAGGCGAGCAAGCTTCGCACCATGGCGCCGCTGCGCTGCGATGCTCGTTCCGAGACGCGGTGTCGCACCGCGCGCAACGCTCCGCCCCTGCTCAACAGCAGCCGAGGTAGGCACTGCTCCGGTAGAAGGGGGCGAGATCCTGCGCCAGCACCGACAACTGGCGCTGCCAGCCCGCCCAGTCCCCGGAGGCACTCAAGCCTGCGCGGACGCGCTCGATCAACTCCGTCCGCAGCGCCTCCTCGTCGAGTTGCGCAAGCTTGCCGCCCCTCACCACGATGCGCCCGCCTGCGACGACTTGATCGATATGGCCGCTGCGAGCGCGCGCAAGCAGCAGCGAGAGCGGATCGACGTCCGGGAACAGCATATCGTCGTCCAGCCGCTCCCAGTCGAGCACGACGAAGTCGGCGAGTCCACCGGGCGCGAGCACGCCGCGCAAGCCCTCGTCAGCACCGCGCCCTTCCACCGAACGGACGCCATTGCGCGCCGCGAAGGCCCAGAGCTGCTCGCGCGTGAGCGCCACATCGAATCCCCAGCCTCGGTGCAAAGCATAGGCCAAGCGCATCTCGTGCAGCGCATCGTCGTCCTCGTCGAACGCCATGCCGTCGAGCCCCATCGCCACCCGGCAGCCGGCCCGCACCATGGCGGCAAGGGGCGCCATGCCGGACTTGAGACCGAGGTTCGAGCTGGTGTTGACCGCAATGGTCACATCCCGCTCGGCAAGCAATTCCAGCTCCTCGGGCCGTGCCCAGGTGCAATGCGCGAGGGTCAAGCGCGGGTTCAGCAAGCCGATTTCGTCCAGGTAGCGCACGATGCCTTGTGGATGATTGCTGTCGGCCCATGCCCGCTGATAGCGGGTCTCGAGCAGATGCATGTGCACCGGCCGGCCGGTGCGTTGCGAAGCTTCAGCCACCGCCTCCAGCAGTCGGGTCGAACACCACTGCACGCCAGCGGGGCCGTACTGGAGGGTGACGTGGGCGTCGAGTTCCGGTGCAAGCGCCAATGCCTGCGCCAGCGCATCCACCTGCTCGAGCTGCACCTCGGGCGGCACCACCCGAACCGACAACCGCTCGGCGACGGCCGCGCGCAAAGTCGGTCTCAATGCTGCCAGCACCGCGCTGTCTTCACACAACCCGATACCGTTGCGGTCGCGCATGGCGACGGCGAACCCGATATGGACACCGACATCGCGAGCCGCACGCGCCACGGCGAGCGCTTCGTCGACATAGGGCATACCGCCCTGCACCCGCGTGTAATGCACCATGAGCCGCGTCACTGCGTTACGCAGCGAGCGAGCGAACGAGGTCGCAGCGCAAAGATACGGGTCCACACCAGGCAATACGCCGAGAAAAGGCAACCAGGCTTCCAGCGGCTGCTCGAACGCCCCGAGCGTGGCGCTGCGAAACGTGCGCGCATGATCGTGCGCATTGCACAATGCTGGCAGCACCAGCCGCCGCGGGCCGCTCGGGGCGGATGTCAGCGCATCCACCGAAGCGACATGCACACCGGATACTCCGATGCGCATGTTCGACTGCGCCGGCATGCGACCTGGCTCGGCCAGCAGCCAGGCGCAATCGACGTGGGCCGGCGCCTGCTCGCTCACTTGAAGCTGAGCTTGCGCTCGGCGAGCGGTGGCAGGAAGCGCCGGTCGAAGATTTCCTGCGGCGCAGGCTGACGTGTCATCTCGAAGGCCGATGCGAGCTGCTCCACCGAACGGCGCAGGCGTTCATCCTTGAGGTCACCCACGCCCACTTCGGCCACTTCCGGGGTGAAGACCACCGTGCGCAGCGCATAAATCAGGCGCCGCTTCTCGAGATCCTTGTTGATCAACGGCTCGCGCTTGACCACGGCTGCGATGGCCGCATCCGGGTCGGCGATCGCAGCACGCAATCCACGATGGATGGCCCGCACCAACCCGGCCACCGCCTGCGGCTTCTCTTTGAGGAACTGGGCCGAGACGAGCACGCCGTTGCTGTACAGGTCGATGCCGTGATCGGCGTAGTGGAACCAGCGAATGTCCTTGTCCGGATCCAGGCCCTGGGCGACGAGGTTCATGTAGCTCGTCACCGAGAACACGGCCGACGCGTCGACCTGGCCGCGCAGCAGCATCTGCTCCTGCAGATTGGGCGCCATGTGGGTCCACTTGACCTTGCTCTTGTCGATGCCGTTGCGGTCGGCGAGCGTGCCGAACATGCGGAACGCCGCCCCGCCCGCCGGCGAGCCGAGGTTCTTGCCTTCCAGATCCTTGAGCGACTTGATCGGGCTGTTGGCGCGGGTCATGAGAGCGAAGGGCGTGCGGTTATAGATCTGGTACACCATCACCGGCGCCTGACCCGGCTTGTTGGCGGCGTTCTGGATGATCGCGTTGATGTCGCCGAAGCCGGCCTGATATGCGCCTGCCATGACCTTCGTGACAGCGGCCGCCGATCCGTCCCCCTGATCGATGGTGACATCGAGCTTCTCCTGGGCGAAGTAGCCCAGGTCTTGCGCGAGGTAGTACCAGGCATGGACGCCCTGCAGTTTCCAATCGAGCACGAACTTCACGGCGGTGGCGTCCTGCGCCTGCGCGCCGCCGGCAAGGGCAAGGCTGGCAAGCGCGCCCACAAGAACGGCTGCCAGACGACGTTTCAGAGACTGCATTCGAATCACTCCTTGGCTCGGTTGAAAAACTCGTGCAACGCGTTACATCGCTTCGAAGAGCACATCCTGCGCGCCCTCCCACAACACCTTGGTGCCGAGTGCGCGCAACTGTTCGCGGCCTTCGACGATCGTCAGGAAATGGTTGCCCGCGAGCTGCCCCATCTTGCTGGCGAAACAGCAGGAACCGTAGGCGAGGATGATTTCGGTTTCGCTGTAGCCCCCGGGATAGAACAGGATGTCGCCGACCGAGGGATGGCTGGTGTGGTTCTCGAAGCTCACGCCGAGCTGAAACTCGCCCAGCGGCACCCAGACCCCCTCCCCGCTCCAGCGCACGTGAATGAGCTTCTGGCGGTAGGGCAGCAAGGTCATGAAAGCTGCCACTGTACGAGGCGCCTCGGGATGGGTTTCGGCGATGAATACGAGATCGGCGGCAGTGATGCGGATGCGAGACATGAGGTGTGGTATCCGTGAAGAGTGAAGGTTGTCAGGAACCGGGTTGACCGATCCATTTGGTGACGTTGGGCGGGCTCCATGCGGCCAGGCCATCGAGCAACCGAGCCGGATCCGGTTCGATCAGGAGCATGTCACGGTGCTCGGCCTTGAGAAAACCCTCGGTCGTCGCCGTCTCCAGCATCGCGCGCAAGGGTCGATAGAAGTCGAGCACATCGAGCGCACCGCAGGCCTTGTCGTGGTCGCCCAACTGGGTGAGTGTGGCCGCCTCGAACAGTTCCTCCAGGGTACCCAGCCCGCCGGGCAGTGCGATGAAGGCATCCGCCATCTCGGCCATGCACGCCTTGCGGGCGCGCATGTCCGACACGACTTCGTGGCGGGTCAATCCAGGATGCAGGTGACCTCGCTCCAGCAGCCGCCGGGTGATGACGCCGACCGCGCTGCCACCCGCAGCCAGCACGGCATCCGCCACGACGCCCATCAATCCCTTGGTCGTGCCGCCGTAGACCAGGGTGATTCCGCGCCGCGCGAACAAGGTGCCCAGGGCCGCAGCGGCCTCCCGATAAGCGGGCGCGACGCCGAAGTTCGAGCCGCAGAACACCGCCACGCGCTCGAGCTTCGCGGTCATGCCATCACCACATCGCTCTTGCGCTGCGCCCAGCCCGTCAGGCGTCCCTCGACGAACGAGGACACGGCATAGAGCATCACGCCCATCACCGCCAGGATGACCAGTCCGGCGAACACCATCGGGACATCGAAGTTGCCGCTGGCGATCATCATCACGTTGCCGATGCCGCGGTTGGCAGCCACCGTCTCGGCCAGCACGGTGCCGACGAAAGCGAGAGTGATGGCGATTTTCAGGGAAGCGAAGAGGTAAGGCAGCGCGCGCGGCAAACCGACGTTCCACAGAATGTCGCGCTTGCGTGCGCCGAGCACCTTCAACACGTCCTCGAGTTCGGGCTCGGTCGTCGCCAAGCCTGTCGCCACGTTCACCACGACGGGGAAGATGCTGATCACCATCGAGGTGAGGATGGCCGGCACGGTCCCCGCGCCGAACCACACCACGAAAATCGGCACCACGGCCACTTTCGGTATGCTGGAGAAACCGACCAGCAGCGGATACGCCACGTCATAAGCGATCTTGGACGAGCCGATCGCCACGCCGATCACGATGCCGATCAACACGCCGAACGCGAAGCCGCTCAGGGTCGTATAGAGCGTCTGCACGGTATGCGGCCACAACAGCGGCATCTTCTCCCACAGCACGGCGGCGATCTGACTCGGCCGCGGCAGGATCAGGTCCGATACGCCCGTGGCGATGCACGCCAGTTCCCACAACAGGAAGAATCCCAACAAGGCCCCCGCCGAGAGCAGACGCTGACGGGTCTTGGCATTGAGCGCGCTCATGCCGACACCTCGGCGGTTTGCGCGGCGGTGTCGGCCTCCGCGCGCGTATGTGCAATACGCATGCGAAGCTGCTGCACCAAAGCCGCGAACTCCGGCGAATAGCTCATCTCGACCGTGCGCGGGCGAGCGAACGGCACTGCGCGATCCTCCAGGATGCGGCCCGGACGCGCGCTCATGACCGCGATGCGGTTGGCGAGGAAAGCCGACTCGCGCAGATCGTGCGTCACCAAGAGCACGGTGGGCCGCTGACTCATCCACAAAGACTGCATGATGCTCCAGAGTTCCTCCCGGGTGAATTGGTCGAGCGCGCCGAAAGGCTCGTCGAGCAGCAGCAATTGCGGCTCGTGCACGAGCGCGCGACACAGCGAGGCCCGCTGCAGCATCCCGCCCGACAATTGCCAGGGCCGCTTGTCGCCGAACCCTTTCAGGCCGACTTGCGCCAGCAACGCCTCCGCCCGTTCGGCATACTCGCCCTTCTTCTTGCGCGCGTATTGCTCGCGATACGGCGACACGATCTTGAGCGGGATCATGACGTTCTCCCGGATCGTGAGCCACGGTAGCATGGTCGGATTCTGAAAAGCCAGTCCGATGCGCACCGGCACGGATGCGCCGAGAGCCTCCTTGCGCACGCTGCCGGCCAGCCCGACCTCGCGCTTGGCGACCAACACGACCCCGGAACTGGGCTGCAGCAAACCCGCCACCAGTTTCAGGATCGTCGACTTGCCGCAGCCGCTCGGCCCCACCAATGCGACGAAGTCCCCTTGCTCGAGTCGCAAGTCCGTCTGCGACAGCGCGACCGTGCCGCCGTTGAAGCGCACGGTCACGTCCGACAGTTCCACGAATGCTTCGCTCATGATTCGATTCCGCCTTCCACCCGCACGATCGCTGCGACCGGACCGCCCCCGGCCGGGCCCTGATGTTCGGCGCCTCCCGAGACATACAACGCGGTATGTCCCACCACCGAGGCGAGCACTGCACCGACCGCCGCACGGGCATGCCGGGTTGCGTTGATGTCGGAGTCGTCGAGCATGGTGTGGCGCTCGCCCCGAACACACCCGTCGGGACTCGCTTCGGCCTTGGCCAGCACGTTCACCAGGCGCTTCCGCATGCCCGCCGCGTCGCCATCCGCATCCAGCCCGAATCGGTCGCGGAGCAAACCGCGCACGCTCGCCGCATCCACTGCATCGCGCATGACCGTATGGCCTATGCGATACGACGAGCACGCCCCCGCCGCCTCTCCGAGCACGATGACCACGTTGCTGTCGAGTTCGATGCCGGCAGATGCCGAAGCCCGCGCCGAATACAACGTCCAGTCTGCGCCGATGACATCGTCGTTGACCCGGTCACGCGACAGCTCGTCCAAGCCGACCGCGACACCCAGCGCCGACGCGGCCCGCGAGTAACCCATGGATTCGTAAGCGTCGTGAGTGACCGGCGACGAAGCGCGCGCCACGGCCGCCTGCATCTTGGCCGCGGTGAGCAACGGACACTTGACCTGGACGAAGTGCACGTCGTCCGCCCGCTCGATCCCCGCATCCTCCATCGCGGCACGCACGGCCGATGCCGTTTCTTGCACCTGAGCCATTCGGCCGATCTCCTCGGGCAGGAAGTCGCGTGTGTGAGCAATGCCCAAAACCAGCCTCGGCTCTTGCCCGCCTCCATCCTGCTCGCTGCCCCACGAGCGACTGAACACCGTAAAGTGCGGCGACAGCACCCCCTCGGTGCCTCCCGACATCACCAATGCGACGCGCTGGGCGACTTCGTCCGGCGAGCACTGCAGGTACGGGCTCAGGAAGCGGCACCAGCTCGACGAGGCAAAATCGCGCGTGTAGTCGTTGACGCAGCCGTTGCCCTCGGTCTTGCCCATCACGGCCACGATGTGCTCGGGCACGAGCTGCCCGCCATCGATGAGCGCCTGCACACCGCTCAGATCGCTCGGGCCGCGACAGGCGACGCGATGGACACCGACGCTTTGCCGGCGTTTCATCGCGGCACGTCCTCGCTCGGCAGGGCATTCGGACGCACGCCGGGCGGCGTGGTCGTGATGGCGCTGCTGTAGAGCTCGGTATTGCGCGGACGCGGTGCCGGCATGCTTTGGAGGCTTTTGACGCTGCGCCCCCAGCCCATCGCATCGGTGATCAACTCTCCGTCGCGCATGACGAATCGACCGCGCAGCAGCGTGTGCACCGGGTAGCCCTGCACCGCCCGGCCGTGCCAAGGCGAGATCTTGCTGATGCTCTGCAGGCGGCCCTGCGCGAGCTTGCCGCTGCGCGCCATGTCGACGAATGCGATATCGGCATGGGCGCCCGTGGCGATGACGCCCTTGGTGCCGTAGATTCCCCAGGCGCGTGCGGGGTTCACCGCGCTCCACCTCACGTAATCCATGAGCGTCGCGCGCTTGCGATTGACTTCGGTGAGCATCAGCGGCATCTGCGTCTCGACGCCGGGAAAGCCGCAGTCGCAAGCCCAGATGCTCTCGCGCGTCTTCTCTTCCGAGGTGTGCGGCGCGTGATCGGTGGCGATCATGTCGATAACGCCCTCCATCAGCGCATCCCACAGCGGCTGGTTGTGGCGCGCTTCGCGGATGGGCGGATTGAGCCGCATGATGCCGCCCAGCCGCAGCATGTCGTCGGTATTGAGCAGCAGGTACTGCGGACAGGTCTCGACGGTGACCTCGACGCCGCGTCGCTTCGCATCGCGAATGAGATAAAGCGAATCGGCGGCACTGTGATGGGCGATGTGCACCCGGGCCCCGGTCCACTCGGCCAGCGTGAGCACACGGCCGATGGCTTCGATCTCGCACACCGCCGGACGAGCCGCCAGATGCGCCAACGCATCGATGCGGCCGGCGTCCTCCATGACCTTCTGGCGACGCGCGAGAATCGAAGAGTTCTCCGCGTGGACGACGGTACGTATGCCGAGCGGGGCCAGCTTCTCGAAGCCTTCGAGCAAGGCGCCGTCGGTGGGTGGCGGCAGATTGCCGAAGGTGTTGCCGACGAACGCCTTGAAGCTGGTCGCACCGCCCGCGAGCAGATCTTCCAGGTGCCCGACCGTGCTGTCGTCGAGCAGCGCATGAATGCCGAAGTCGGCATAGGAGCGCTGCGCCGACTTCAACTTGAGCGCGAGGGCTTCCCGGGTGCCGGTGGGCGGATTGGTGTTGGGCATATCGAACACGGTGGTGACGCCTCCGCATACGGCAGCCGCCGAACCGCTCTCCCACGTTTCCTTGTGCGCATATCCCGGGTCGCGGAAATGCACGTGGCTGTCGATCGCACCGGGCAGCAGATAGAGCCCGTCGGCGCGCATTTCCTGCCTGGCCGACGGCATCACGTCGTCATGACCCACGGCCACGATATGTTCGCCTTCGATGGCCACGCTGGCTGCCACGATGCGATCCGGCCCCACCACCTGGCCGCCCCGAATTACCAGATCTACACTTTTCATCGTCATCTCCTCAAAGCATCGCCCAACCGCCGTCCACGGGCAGGTCCACGCCGGTAATCTGTCGACTCACTTCGCTCGCGAGGAAAAGGCAGGCATTGGCCACGTCGGTGTCGGTCGAGACGCGCTTGAGCGCGTAGTCGGCCGCGTGACGGGTCATAGCCTCTTCGAGCGTGATGCCGAGTTTGGCCGCCATGCTGGCGCAGACCTTCTCGCGGAATCGCGGTCCGTCCACCATGCCCGGTGCGACACAATTGACGTTGATGTTGTGCGCCCCGACTTCCAGCGCGAAGCTCTTCGTGATCCCGCGCAGACCCCATTTCGAGGCGGAATAAGCCAGTCGCCCCGCGCGCCCGCGCATGCCGAAGGTGCCGCCCACGTTCACGACTTTGCCCGAGCGCTGCGAGATCATCGTCGGCAGCACGGCACGGATGGTGTTGAAACTTCCCGTCATGTTGAGCTCGACGATCTCGTTGAACTCCGCAGCACTGGTCTCCAGGCCGGTCTTGCCGATCGGCCCGGAACCGCCCGCCACGTTGACCAGCACATCGATGCGCCCGAACTTCTCGAGCGCGCGGCTCGCGAGCGACTGTGTCTGCGCCTCGTCGGTCAGATCGCACTGCACGACGAGCACCTCGACCCCCAGCGCGCGTGCCTCCGCAGCGACCGGTTCGATCGCCGCGGTGTCGCGGCCCGCCAGCACCAGCGTCGCGCCGTGCTCGGCGAAAGCCAACGTGACGGCCCGCCCCATGCCCTTCGCGGGCCCGGTGATCACGGTCACCTTGTCCTTGAGTTGAAGGTCCACGTGAGGCCCTCTCAGAGCTTCGAGGCGCGCTCGGCACGCGGCGGCAGGAAGGTGGAATTGAAGACCTCATCCACGGTGGGCGTGCGTGGCAGACCGTTGGCTTCGACGACGATGCCGATGGCGCGCCTCATGCGCTCCGGGTCGATCCCGCCCAGCCCGAACTTGGCGATCTCCGGATGCCCCATCTCGCGCTTGATGGTGGCATGCAGGCGATCGCGTTCAACATCGCGCTTGAGGAGCGGCTCGCGCTTCATGACGGCGTCCATGCCGGCCTCGGGATTGGCGAGCACGTCGTTGATCGCCCGATTCAGCGCGCGCAGGAAACCTTGCACGGCCTTGGGGTTGTCGCGAACGAAGCTGCGGCTGAAGACGACCGCGTTCGAATAGAGGTCCATGCCGTAGTCGACGTAGTTGATGAAGCGCAGATCCTTCTCGGGGTTGATGCCGACCAGCTTGGCACTGAAGTACACGGTGTTGATGAAGCCGAACACCGCATCCACCTGGCCGCGCAGCAGCATCTGTTCGCGCAGGTTGGGCGCCATGTTGGTGATGTTCACCTTGCTCGCATCGACCTTCGCGACCTTCGCGAACGCCGGGAAGAGCTTCAGGGCACCATCATTGGCCGGCCCGCCTACCGTCCTGCCCTCGAGATCCCTGGGCGTCTTGATGGGACTGTCGTTCTTCACCACGATGGTGAAAGGCGGCGTGTTGTAGATCATGAAGACACCGACCGGCGCTTCCGCCGGACGCCTTGCCGACAGATCGATCAAGGCGTTGATGTCGCCGAAGCCGGCTTGGTAAGTCCCGGAGGCGACCTTGGTGATCGAAGCCGACGAGCCCTCGCCCTGATCGATCTCGACGTCCAGCCCTTCGGCTTTGAAGTAGCCCCTGTCCTGTGCCATGAAGAACCAGGCCTGCGGCCCCTGGTACTTCCAGTTGAGGACCATCTTGATCTTCGTTTGCGCCACGGAAAGCGTGGGCAGGGCAGTAAACGCAACACCGGCGACGAAGGCAGCGAGCAACGCACGAGAGCGCAGACGAATCATGGACCGACTCCTGATGAGATTGAACGGATGAAACGAGATACAGCCCGCACGCGGGCCGCATCCTTGTTTTGCGGCCGACCCGCGATCCCGGCGCCGATGCACCGCAACGGGGCATGGAAACGCACCAATTTGGTTCTCTTCGCACACAAACCACCCACGGCCAGAACCCGATTCAGAGCCACGCTGCCGGATCGAGAAGAGAGACTTTCTCCTCTCGGCGCCGGGGAAAGCGAGGCAACGAACGGGTCGATGCCAGCGGCAAGCAGGACGAGCAACTTGGTTTCCATGCCGTACCGATGTGCAGAGTACGTGCCAGGTACCGATGCCGGGAACTGCTGTTTAAAGCTGTCCTCGTTGCCGTTCCGGCAACACAAGACGTGGACCCGGCATTGTTCGTGCATGCCCGGAGGTCATGCATCATTTGCGATTTCTGCGCTATTTCGACGAAGTGGCCCGCGCCGGCTCCATCCGCCAGGCAGCCGAGCGCCTGCACATCGCGCCCTCCGCGGTGAACCGCCGCATCCAGGATCTGGAGGACGAACTCGGTGTGGCGTTGTTCGAGCGCGTTCCACGCGGCATGCGGCTCACGCCCGCGGGCGAACTGTTCGTGCAGTACGTGCGCACCCGCGCGAGCGCGTTGGATCTGGTGCGCTCCCAGATCGAGGAACTGCAGGGGTTGCGGCGGGGAAGCGTGCGGCTCGTGGCGAGCCAGGCGCTGGCGCCTGAGTTCATGCCCAGCCTCATATCGAGCTTCCGCAGCAGCCGGCCGCTGGTGGACTTCCAGGTCGGCATCGGCGATCACGAGCAGGCACTGGAAGCCCTGCGCGCGTTCGAGACCGAAGTCGTGCTCGTGTTCAATCTGGCGGCGAGCCCGGATCTGGAAATGGTGGCGCAGTTCGAGCAGCGGCTGATGGTGACCATGCACCGCACACACCCGCTGGCACAGCGCCCCGGCGGCGTGCGCCTGCGCGAATGCATGAATTACCCGCTCGTGCTACCCAATCGAGAAGCTGGCGGCCGCCAGTTGCTCGAGCGCTACCTGTTGCGCAGCAGCGTGAAACTGCGTCCGGTCGTCGAGAGCAACAGCTTCGAGTTTCTGCGCGCCTGCCTGTATCGAGACCAGGCGATCTCCTTCCAGATCGCGATCGGAGCGGTCAGCGACGGGGGCGAGATCGTCTCCCGAGAAATCGCAGACCGCCACTTTCCGACGGGGCAACTCGTTCTCGCTCATCTGCGCGGGCGGCAATTGCCCTTGATCGTGCACGCTTTCATCGAGCATGCCGTCTCGGCCCTTTCGCGCTCGAAGCTGCCTTGACGCTGCGCCTTTGACGCCCGCGCCTCGCCCGGCCCGCCGACCATCGGAGCCGAACGCCTCAAGCCTGCGCCCACCCGGCCGACAAAAGGACTGCAAGCCCGCTGCGGCGCCGGGCATGCGGTAGAATCCGCCGCCCGCCTCGGGAAGTCGCCCCTGCCCTCGAGGCCAACGTCGAAATCGAGTCCCGCATGAAGATGTTCTCCGCGCTCTACACCCGGACGATGGCTTGGTCGCGGCATCGTCATGCGCCGTGGTACCTGGGCACGATCAGCTTCGTGGAGTCGTCCTTCTTCCCGATACCGCCCGATGTGATGCTGGCGCCGATGTGCCTCGCCAACCCGCGCCGCGCGATGTTCTTCGCACTGCTGACCACGCTCACCTCCGTCGCCGGCGGCCTGTTCGGCTACTTCATCGGCTACTTCGCCATCGATGCCATCCTGCCTTGGCTGCAGCAAAGCCGCTACTGGCAGCCTTATCAGACCGCCGTCGAGTGGTTCGGGCAGTGGGGTTTCTGGGCGGTATTCATCGCCGGGTTCTCGCCCATTCCGTACAAGGTGTTCACCATCGCTGCCGGCGGCCTGTCGATGGCCCTCCTGCCCTTCACCCTTGCCTCCTTCATCGGGCGCGGATTGCGCTTCTTCCTCGTCGCAGGCCTCATGGCCTGGGGCGGCGCGCGCATGGAGGCGTTGCTGCATCGTTACGTCGACCGGCTCGGCTGGGCGACTGTCGCACTGGTGGTCATCGGCGGGATCATATACAGCCTGCGCTGAACCGCGCCTAGGCAGGGTGCACCACCACCGATCGGATGCCAGCGCTGGCAGTCGTGTCGTTTACACTCCAAGCCTTCCACTCCTCGCCCCGTCTCCTTCCTTCATGGCACTCGCAGCAACCGTATTCAAGGCCGACCTGCAGATCGCGGACATGGATCGCGGCTATTACGGCGACCACGCGCTCGTGCTGGCGCGGCATCCCTCGGAAACCGACGAGCGCATGATGGTTCGGCTGATCGCGTTCGCGCTCAACGCGAGCGACGCCCTTGCATTCGGACGCGGCTTGAGCAGCGAGGACGAGCCCGACCTTTGCCGGAAGGATCTGACGGGACTCATCGAATCGTGGATCGATGTCGGACTGCCCGCCGAGAAGGCCATCCGCAAGGCATGCGGGCGGGCCGCGCATGTGCATGTCTATGCGTATGGCGGACGCAGCGTCGACGTGTGGTGGAAGCAAGTCGGCAATGACCTCAAGCGCTGCCGCAACCTGACCGTGATCGATCTGCCTCAAACGGCCACCCAGGGCATCGCGCGACTCGCCCGCAAGAGCATGAAGCTGCAGTGCACGATCCAGGACGGTCAAGCGTGGTTGACCGACGGCGAGGTGGCGATCGAGATTCTGCCCACGGTGCTCATGGCGCCTGCGGCGTAGACTGCTCGTCCCTCGGCCCTTGAGCGCGCGCCGCCTCGCGTTGCGCCGGTTCGGCATGCCAGCACGGATCGTCCTCACGATGCCCACTTCATGATGCTCCTGGGCTCGAGTCGACATACAATCCGAGCGAACCGAGGAGGAACCCCATGAGCGCAAAATCCGTCCGCATCACGGCCAAGAACGGCGGCGATTTCGAGGGCTGGCTGGCAACACCGGCGTCCGGACGCGGACCGGGGCTCGTCATCCTGGCTGAAATCTACAATGCAAATCCCTGGGTGCGTTCGGTCGCCGACCGCTATGCCGAAGCTGGCTATGTGGTGCTCGCCCCCGACCTCTACTGGCGGCAGCAGCCGGGCCTCTACCTTTCCTACACGCCGGAAGGCCAGCAGCGCGGCCGCGAGTTGGGCGCGGCGATGAATCTGTCCGATTTCGTCGACGATCTGCGCACCTGCGCGGACTGGCTGCGTCGCCGCAGCGATTGCACCGGCCGCATCGGAACCATCGGCTATTGCCTGGGCGGCAAGCTCGTCTGGGTGGGGCTGGCACAAGGTGCGGTGGACGCGGGCGTTGCCTATTACGCCGTGCAACTCGCCGACCACCTCGACGCCGCAAGAACCATCGACGCCCCCTTGATGATGCATTTCGGCTCGCTCGATCATCGCGTGCCGCCGGATCTCTACGAGCAGATCAAAGCCAGCCTGGCCGGCAAACCTCATGCGCAGACCTATTGGTACGAAGGCGCGGATCACGGCTTCGATCGCGACGGCTACCCGCCCTATCATCCGCAGGCGTCCGCGCTTGCTCGCTCGCGCACGCTCGCATTTCTCACCCAGCATCTCGGAGGCAAGCAATCATGACCGCAGCAGTCCAAACGATCGACGCCAAGGCCTTGAAGGCCGCTTTGCACGATGGCGGCGAAATCGCCCTGTTCGATGCCCGCGATGAAGTGCCCTACCACGAGCGACACCTGCTGATGGCCGCGTGCGCGCCCTTGAGCCGCATGGAACTGATCATCGATGCCAGCGTGCCGCGGCGCTCGACCCGGGTCGTCTGGTGCGACGACGGCGAAGGTGTGGCGCAACGCGCGGCGCAGCGGATGGCTGCACTCGGCTACACGAACGTCTCGGTGCTCGCCGGAGGCATCGCATCCTGGGAGGCCGCGGGCTACCGCATCTACACCGGTGTGCACGTGCCCAGCAAGGCCTTTGCCGAAGTGGTTGAGCACGAAGCGCACACCCCATGGATCGACGCTCGGCAATTGAAGGCGCTGATGGACGAGAAGGCCGATTTCGTGCTCTTCGATAGTCGCAGCTTCGAGGAATTCCACGAGAACAGCATCCCGAGCGCGGTCAGCGTGCCGGGCGCGGAGCTCGTCTATCGCTTCGCCGATCTCGTGCCGTCGCCGAACACCACCGTCGTCGTCAACTGCGGCGGCCGCACGCGCAGCATCATCGGTGCGCAGTCGCTCATCAATGCCGGCGTGCCGAACAAGGTCGTCTCGCTGAAGAACGGCACTCAGGATTGGCACCTGTACGGCTATCAGGTTCTGAAGGGATCCACGGCGAGAGCGTCGACGGTATCGGCGGCCGGGGCTGCAGCAGCGCGCGCCGCAGCAGACCGTGTCGCTCAACGCTTCGGCATTCAGCGCATCGATCAAGCCACGCTCGCCAAGTGGCAGGCAGAGTCGAGCGCACGCACGGTCTATGTCTTCGACGTGCGCTCGCCCGAGGAATATCGCGCCGGACACATCGCGGGCATGAAACATGTCCCCGGAGGCCAACTGGTGCAGGAAACCGATCGCCACGCCGCCGTATGGGGCGCACGGGTCGTGCTGGTCGACGACGACGGTGTGCGTGCCGTCATGACCGCGCACTGGATGAAGCAGATGGGCTGGGATGCCGTGGCCATGACAGTGGACATGAGCAGCGCGGGCCGCGCGACCGGCGCCTGGACCCCGCGTGTCCTCGGCCTCGACGAAGCCACGCCGACGATCGATGCCGCGACCTTGCGCAAGCGCATGGAGAGCGGCGGGGTCAGCGTCGTGGACGTCGACTGGAGCCGCGACTACCGCACCGGCCATATCCCCGGGGCGTGGTACGGCCTGCGCGCAAGGCTCGACTCGATCCTGCCGCAACTGCCGGCCACCGATTCGGTGGTCTTCACCTCGGGCGATGGTTCGCTCGCCCGCCTTGCCGCTGCCGATGCTCGCGGCAAGACCGCGCAGCCCGTGCTGGCGCTCGAAGGCGGCACGAGCGCCTGGCGCGCCGCGGGATATCCGCTGGAGCAAGGCGAGACCCGCATGGCCTGCCCGCCCGACGATATCCGATTGCGGGCCAGGGAACAGACGGTCAACGTCGAGGAAGCCATGCGAGCCTACCTGTCTTGGGAAATCGACCTCGCCAATCAGATGGCGACCGACGACGACCAGCGCTTCGACATTCTCGCCCGTTGATGCCTGCCCCCTGGAGCGAGCGGTGCCCCGGCGCCGCTCGTCGATCCGCCTGCCTGCTGGTCGCAGTGCTCACGCTCATCGGCGCTCCGGTCGCCGCGCAGGCACCCTTGGTGATCGAAGTGGGCAAGTTCTCGGCCGTTGCGCCGGGCAGCGCATTGCCCCCGGGCTGGGAACCGCTGGTCTTTCCCGATCGTCCGAAGCACACCGGATACGAACTCGTGCAGGACGGCGCGGCGGTGGTCGTGAAAGCGACTTCGCAGGCCGGCGCCAGCGGCCTCATCCGCAGGATGCAAATCGACCCGAAGGCATACCCGATCGTCCAATGGCGCTGGAAGGTCGGTAACGTCTTGCGACAAGGCGACGTTGCGAAGAAGTCCGGGGACGACTACGCGGCTCGCCTGTACATCACATTCGAATACGATCCGCGGCGGGCGAGCTTTGCGCAGGCAGCCAAGTATCGCGCCGCCAAGGCCCTCTTCGGGCCGGATATCCCTTTTCGGGCGCTCAACTACATCTGGGAGAGCAAGGCGCCCAAGGGCAGCATCGTTCCCAATCCGTACACCGACTGGACCATGATGGTGGTCGTGCAAAGCGGTCCCGGCGAAGTGGGGAAATGGATCGTCGAGGAGCGCAACATCTACCAGGACTTCATGCAGGCGTTCGGCACCGAGCCGCTGAAGATCTCGGGCGTGGCCATCATGACCGACACCGACAACACAGGTGAATCCGCGACCGCCTACTACGGCGACATCGTCTTCAAACAAGCCCCGTCGAAGCAATGACGGGACTGCCCGGCAGCATGCCTAAGCCGTCGCCGCCTTCTCCGATGCTCCGGCACGCGCCATCGCTCTCGCCTTGTAGGCGTCTTTTTGCGCGCACTCCGACGCCCACGCCAACGTGCGCTTGGCCAAGGCGTATTCGTACTTGTCGATGACTTTGCCATCGAGCTGCCCGACCGACTCCCCGACCTCGACGAGCTGTTCGTAGGCTTCGAGCACTCTGCTGGCCCACGAGACCTCTTCCTTCGAAGGGGTCAACCCCGTCACCAACGGCTGGATGAAATTGGGATGGAGAGCGCCGGCCTGATGGATGCCGCACGCATGCAACGCAGCCGCCTGCTTGGCCGCCTGATCGCCCTGGTCGACCCGCCCCGAGGTATTGGGCACGAAGACCGCGCCGACCGCCTCGATGTCTTCGGTCATCGCCGCCAATGCGAGATAGGCGACAGGGAACGCATACTGATCGAAGTCGGCGAACATCTCGATGCCCAGGCTCACCGCCATGTCGTAGCCGCCGGCGCCGCCCATCGAATAGATCTTGCGCGAAGTCGCCGTCAGGATCTCGTGGATATTCACCGCGCCCAGCGTCGACTCGATCATCGGGGAAAGCTCGATGGTGCCCGGGGGAATGCCCCGCTCTTTCTCCAGTCGCGTGATGATCGCGTCGGCGTGGCGAACTTCCGCGGCCGTTTCGGTCTTCGGCAGCATGATGCGATCCACGCCCGGCCAGACGGCGTAGGGCAGATCGGCATCGACGAAGGGCTTGTTGATGCGCACGAAGATCGAGGCGCCGCCCTTGTTCGCCTTGGCGATCGACGCCTTGATCAGCGTGCGACAACGCTCCTTCTCGGCCGGCGCGATCGAATCCTCCATGTCGAGGATGTAGACGTCGCCACCGCGCGTCCATGCCTTGTCGATGAAGCGCGGATTGGTCGGCGTAACGAACATCACGCAACGAGCGACTCTATTGTTCATCGTCTATTCCATCCAGATCTGTCGTTGATCGCCACTGGCAGCGGTGAACGCTCTCTCAAATCGAGGTGCGCTCGTGGGCGCGCTGCTTCTCGTCGTCGCGTGCCTGCGCCCGATTGGCCCATTTCAGGTAGAGCTTGGCCCGCACATCGACCGGCACATCGATCATCTTGCCATCCATCGGCACCGAAGCCATTCCACGCTTGATGCCTTCGGCGAAGACGTCGATCACCTTCACGTAGAAAGCCGCTTCCTCGGGTGTCGGACGAAAGCCCTCGTTGCAGGCCGCAACCCAGCTCGACGACGGACACAGCGCCCCCTTGAACCCGGTGTCGCGCGCCCGACGCACGGCGCGCTTCATGGCCTGCTCGTCGGCGTCGTCTCGTGTGAGCCCCAGCGGATAGCTCATGCCGATCGCCTGACCGCCCACCGACAAGGCCACGGTGATGAGCTGGGACTTGATGTACTCCAGCGGATCGAAGTCGAGTTCGGGCGTGGCCTGCATGCCCAGGTCGGCGCACAACGCCGACTCGTTGACGATGAAGGTGCCGAAGCGCTCGCTCGCGCGCGCGATCGCCAGACTGTTCCAGACGGCCGCGGCATTGTCGACTTCCACATCGATCTCCAGCGCGCCTGCCGCGATGCCCCGGCTTGCCTCCAGCGTGCCCAGGCAATCTGCGACGGCGACGATCTCAGCGGCGTCGGCCACGCCCCTGAGCACGACACCGGCCAGCCCCACGAACACCAGCGCATCGAGTTCGGCGCGGGCACTGCCGCTCGCGACGCGGACGAATACTTCCGCCCCGCCGCTGCTCGCGGCATGGATGGCTGCGGGCATCCGGGCACGAAGATCCTGCTGCCAATCGACGCCGGGTTTGCGGGTAACGTCCAGCACGATGGCGTCCGCCCATGAGGCAGCCGCCTTGGATCCGAGCTGCGCATCGTCGATCGACAACGCAAGCAAGGAGCGGCGTATGTACTTGGGCATCGGCTTCTCGCCGACGCACGGATTCGAAAGATCGATTTCGGTTGTCATCGAAGCTATCCCAACGCAAAGCCGGTGTTGACGGGCGCGACTTGTTCCGCCGTCGCGCAAATGCAGCCGGTGAAGCCCATGAGGCGCCCTTCCCTGGCCGCCCGAGCGGTCGCGTCTATGCTGGCGACACCGCCCCGCGACCCCGGACGCCAATGCGCACCTAGCGGCTGCTTGCCGAGCATGCGCGCAGCCACGACAGTCCGAGTCATGAGGAAGCGGTGCAGACGGAACTCATCCTGCGGCAGGGGGCCGAGCTGCATGGTGAGATCGACTCGCCCCACGCCGAGCGTCGTCACTCGCGGGCTGGCTTGCGCAATGGCGGCTGCATTCCAGAAACCCTTGGCCGACTCCAGCATCAGAGCGAGTTCCGTGCGTCCGGGTTCGACGCCGGCCTCTTTCTCGCACGCACTGATCAATCCGCCGAGCTCGGCAACTTCCTCAGCGCTCTCCGGCCCCGGGTAAACGATGCCGCGGATACCACGCGCGACGGCAGCCTTGACGTCGGCCCAGCGCGCGTCGCGGTCGATGCGCACGAACACCTCGCGTTGGGCGTCGCCGAGTTGCTTCACCAACGCGGCCAAGCCGGCACGCGCCGTTTCCTTGTGCTTGGGCGCCGTCGTGTATTCAAGGTCGAGCACCATCACATCGGGCTCGAATGCGCCATAGCGCGCGATCGCGTCGGCATCGTGCGCGGGCACGATCATCCAGGAACGCCTGGGATTCATAGGCCTGTGCCTTTCCTGCTGTCTAGTCGCTGGAAGTCGTCGGGCGCCTGTCACGCTGGGCAAGCCGAGCATGGTGGCCGCCTCGTTGATTGGAGATCGGTCTGGCCGATCGTAAACGTCTCGTCGAAGGTATTCAATTCAAACTTGCATGGGGCGGGCCGAAGCGTGAAACAAACGCCCTGCCGAACGCGTCGACCTCGCCCGCCTCGCCGAACGCCACGCGGACCCATACTGCAACGCACCACGCTCGTGAACGCACGACCGGACTGACTGCCATCCCGCTTCGTGTCACAATCCGGCCATGGCGAAATCACAGGAATGGGCCTTCCCCGAGGCCTTGCAACCCACCGCGGACGAGGCCCAGTTCGACCTTGCCCACGCCTTCGACGCCGTGGTCATGGTCCGTGCAGAGGTGCCCCCGGACGGCTTCACCGCCGCGTCGCTAGGCACGGAGCGCTCGGGCTATGGCGTCGCGATCCGCGATGACGGCCTCGTGCTCACGATCGGCTATCTCGTCAACGAGGCCGAGCAGATCTGGCTCACGAGCAATCGCGGTACCGTCGTGCCAGGCCATCGTGTCGCGTACGACCAAGCCACGGGTTTCGGACTGGTGCAGCCCCTCGGTCGGCTCGACGCCACGCATCTGCGGCGCGGGCTCGCGGCCGACGTCAATGTCGCAGATGCGGCATTCGTGATCGGTCATGGCGGCCGAGCTCATTCGCTGAAGACGCGCATCGTCTCCAAGCGCGAGTTCGCCGGTCCCTGGGAATACCTGCTCGACGAAGCGCTCTTCACCGCACCGGCACATCCTCAATGGGGCGGCGCCGCATTGCTCGACGCGCAAGGCGCCCTGATCGGCATCGGCTCGCTGCTGGTGCAGGAGCAGGTGAAACGCGAAGTCACGCAGGCGAACATGTTCGTGCCGATCGATCTCCTCGCACCCATCCTCGACGCCATGCTGCAGACCGGCCGCAGCCCGTATCCGCCGCGTCCATGGCTCGGCATGTCGACGCAAGATCCGGAGGGCAAGCTGGTGGTCGGGCGGGTGACGCCCGGCGGTCCGGCTGAACGCGCCGGGGTCCAGGTCGGCGACATGGTGCTCGGCGTGGGCAACTATCGCATGAATACCTTGCCCGAATTCTTTCGTGCCGTCTGGCGATTGGGCTCCGCCGGCGTCGACGTGCCGCTTGCCCTCGCCCGCGACGGCGACGTGCTGCGGATTACCGTCAAGTCGGGGGATCGCAGCGACTATCTCAAGAAGCCGAACCTGCATTGATCCACGGGCACGGGCGTGCTGCTGCTCGCGCACCGGCATGACTTTGCCGCGGGGTACAGGCCGCTCGATGGCAAGGCCGGCTGCCTGCGCGCCAGCCCCGTCGGCTCGACCGCTCGAAGACACTCTCTCGTCCCCACGCCGGTTTTTCTGCTACATTGATCGGCAGCAGCACGACGTCACGGCACACACACCGATACGAAAGAGCGAGGGACGAACATGCCAATCAATTCAGAGGAAGGGCTGCGCGAACTGCTCGGCAGCACCAAGACGATCGCCCTGGTCGGCGCAAGCACCAATCCCAATCGACCCAGCCACGCCGTCATGGCGTACATGCTCGATCGCGGCTACAAGGTGATTCCGGTCAATCCGAACGAAACCGAGATCCTCGGACAGAAGGTCTACGCCTCGATCAAGGACATTCCCGAGCCGGTGGACATGGTCGACATCTTCCGCAAATCCGAGGACGCGGGCGCGGTGTGCGACGAAGCCATCGCCATCGGCGCAAAATCGGTCTGGCTGCAGTTGGATGTCATCGACGAAGCAGCGGCCAAGCGCGCCGAGGACGCGGGCTTGAAGGTGGTGATGGATCGCTGCCCGGCCATCGACATGCCGCGTCTGGGCATGGGCCCGCCCAATCCGCACAAACCGAAGAACCCCAAGCGCTGACGGCTTGCGCGAGACGGGGCAACTGCGACCGCCCTGCACTCGTGGCGAGGGCGAGCCGCGGTTGCCACGCGCCATGTGTCGGCGCTGCTGTGTCGGCATCGAGGTGTCGGCGTCAGACTGCTCCTCCCGCACGCTTCCTAGGCCAGTTCCCCTCCCGACTCGGATCGAATCTGCCCATGCCGACGAAACTGCTCACGCGCAATCCGGAACAGATGAAGCCCACCAGCCGTTTCGCCCACGGCGGCGCAGAGGAGCGCGAACGTCGCACCCAATGGCGCGCCCTGCATGTTGAGGACATCATCGACCCGCAGATGCCGATCGTCGACGCGCACCACCATCTGTGGGCACGCCCCGACGATCGCTACTTCATCGACGATTTTCTGGCCGATGCCCGGTCGGGACACAACATCGAAGCCTCCGTGTTCGTCGAGTGCGGACAGTTCTACCGCAAGGGGGCGCCCGCGTTGATGGCACCGATCGGGGAAGTGGAATTCGCCAACGGCATCGCGGCGATGGCGGCAAGCGGCCATTACGGCACCACACTCGTTGCGGCAGGCATCGTGGGCACCGCCGATCTCACCGTCGGCCCCGCCGTGGCGCAGATCCTCGACGCGCAGATCGCCGCCAGCTGCCGTTTTCGCGGCATACGGCTCACCACCAAGTGGGATGCCGACGAAGATCTCAACACCGGCCGGTACATCGTGCCGCCCGGGCTCATGCAGGATGCCGACTTTCGGGCCGGTTTCGCACAGCTCGCGCCGCGCAAGCTGAGCTTCGATGCGATGATCTACCATACGCAGATCCCTGAACTGGCAGATCTCGCTCGCGCCTTCCCCGAAACCACCATCGTGCTCAACCATATCGGCGGCTTGCTGGCCCACACCCGGACGTACGCCTCGCGCAAAGACGAAACGATCGCGCAGTGGCGCGCTTCGATGAACGAACTGGCCCGATGCCCGAACGTCGTCGTCAAGCTCGGCGGACTGGGGATGTCGTACCTCGCACTGGGCTTCGATCAGTGGGTGAAGCCGGCCTCTTCCGAGACGTTGGCGGCGGCATGGGGACCGTACTTCGCGCATTGCATCGATGCGTTCGGTCCGAACCGCTGCATGTTCGAGAGCAACTTCCCGCCCGATCGCGATTCGGTGAGCTATCCGGTCATCTGGAACGTGTTCAAGCGCGTCGCGATGCCTTACACGCCGGACGAGAAGCACGCGCTGTTCCATCGCACCGCGGCCCAGGCGTACCGACTTGGCCTGAGCTGAGACGCATCCGCAAGGATGCTGCGGCACCGGTCCGCTGCGGCGACCATCGTCGAGGGACGACGATGCGCTTGCGATGGCGCCGAGCGAAGTCCGCGCGATAATCGATCGACGAAAGACCGACGGTGGTCGAGACTTTCGATCCCTTCTAAAATAGGAGGGACATAAGGAGGAGACGCGATGAACCAGGCACGACGCACGACGCTTGTCGCAATGACATGCGCATTGACTTCATTCTCGTTCCACGCCGCCGCGCAACAAGACGCTTACCCCAATCGACCTATTCGCTTCGTGACCGGCTACGCGCCCGGAGGCTCGACGTCCATCGTCTCGCGTCTGGTCGGCCAAAAGCTCACCGAGAGCCTGGGCCAGCAAGTCCTGGTCGACAATCGCCCGGGTGCAGGCACGATGGTAGGCACCAACATCGTGGCGAAATCGTCGCCTGATGGCTACACGATTCTCCTCGCCGGGGGCAGCATCGTGCTCGTTCCGCTCATCCTCAAGGCGCCGTACGACCCGATCAAGGACTTCGCGCCGATTGCCACCATAGCGGCGACTGAGCTGGTGCTGGTCGTCCATCCTTCCGTGCCTGCCACTTCGTTGCAGGAACTGATTGCGCATGCGAAGGCCCGCCCCGGACAGCTCAACTACGCCACGCCGGGCGCAGGAGGCAGCCAGCATCTCGCGCACGAACTGCTGAACATGCTGGCCGGAATATCGACTCAGCATATACCGTACAAGGGTTCCAACCCGGCGATGACCGACCTGATGGCCGGACAAGTGCAGATGTACTTCTCGACGGCCGTCACCGGGATCGGGCTGATCAATTCCAAGCGGGTCACCGCCATCGCGATCACCGGCGACAAGCGCTTCCCCACCTTGCCCAATGTGCCGACCTTCGCCGAATCCGGCATGCCCGGCATGTTTCGCATGGGCGGCTACTTCGGCATCGTGGCCCCGGCTCGCACGCCGCGTCCCATCGTCGAAAGGCTCGCCGGGCTGGTGGCGCAGCATCAGTCGCAGCCCGAGTTCCGCGAGACTCTGATCAACAACGGCCTGCTCTCCTACACCGCCGGCCCCGACCCGTACCACGAAATTCTCAAGGAAGGGCTGCAGCGCAACGTGGCCATCCTGAAGAAACTCAACCTCAAGTTCGACAAGTAAGGACGGCGCCGCCGCCCGATGATCGCGCCGGGGGACGTACGCACGTTCTTGCCCGAGCACCCCGGCCGCACTTTGATACGATCGCGGCTTCGCACACTTACCCGAGACAGCGCATGAGCAAGCCCGTTTGCATCATCTGGATGAAGGACTGGCAGGTCTACGAGCAGCAATTGCAGAAGGCCGGCCTTGCCGACAGGTTCGAGATCCACGGCAGGAACCTCGAGGAAACCGTCCCGGACGATATCGCCGCACGCGGCGAGGTGCTGCTCGGCTATCGTCCCGGCGATCTGCTCCAACGCATGCCGCACCTGCGCTGGATCCAGGCCATGAATGCGGGAGTGGATCCCTGGTTGGCGAGCCCCGGCCTGCGCCCGGAAGTGACGCTCTGCTGTGCACGCGGCTCGCACCGAATCCCCATGCCCGAAAACATTCTGGGCGCGCTGTTCCACATCACCAAACCCTATGCGGCCATCGCCCTGGATCAGCGCGAGAGCCGCTGGAACAAGCGCATGTCGATACCGCTCGCAGGCAAGACGCTCGGCATTCTGGGGCTGGGCGCCATCGGCCAGGAAGTCGCGCGCAAGGCGCATGCGCTGGAGATGCGCGTCATCGGCACCAAGCGCAATCCCGAACCGCTGCCGCACGTCGATCGCGTTTATGGGCCAGACGGCACCGACGAGGTGCTGCGCGCATCGGATTTCGTCGTGCTCCTGATTCCCTCGACCCGGGAGACGCAGAACCTCATGAACGCCCCGCGGCTCGCCATGATGAAGCCGAACGCATGGCTCATCAATTTCGGTCGCGGCGCCCTCATCGTCGATGACGATCTCATCGCCGCCGTCAAGTCCGGGACCATCGCCGGCGCGATACTGGACGTGTTTCGCCAGGAACCGCTGCCCGGTACGCACCCCTTCTGGACGACCCCGGGGATTCTTGTGCTGCCTCATATCGGAGGCGGCCATCCCGAGCGCAATCTGGCGGTGGCCGAGATCTTCGTCGAGAATGCGAGGCGCTTTCTCGCCGGACAACCCCTGACCGCGATCGTCGACCGCGCGCTGGGCTATTGATGTCCTCTTTGCGAAACTCCGGAACTCGCCGCCGCCTCGGGAAACGCCCCACGGCCGAGGAATTTTCCGTACCTTACCCCACCATGGAGGAAACCGTCATGCGCGCACCCTCACGTCTGCTTGCGATGGCCTGCGGCGCCCTCGTTCTCGTCGGCGCGACCCAAAGCGATGCGGCGGATTCGCCTTATCCCACCCGGCCGATCCGTCTGCTCGTGCCCTTCGCGGCGGGCGGGGGTTCGGACACGCTCGCCCGCATCATCTCGAGCAAGCTGAGCGAGTCGATGGGACAAACCTGGGTGGTCGACAACCGCGGTGGTGCAGGCGGCAACCTGGCGTCCGAAACCGTGGCCCGGGCCGAACCGGATGGCCACACCGTGTTCATCGCCCTGAGCACCGTCATCACTGTTAATCCGACGCTCTACAAGCTTCCTTTCAGCATCGAGAAGGATCTTCAGCCCGTCGTAATGATGGCCGGCGCGCAGTACATCCTGGTCGTCCATCCCAGCGTTGCCGCAAAGACCGTGGCCGAACTCGTCAACGTCGCGAAGCAGAAGCCGGGCGCCCTCAACTATGCGTCGGGCGGCAACGGCACCCCGTTGCATCTCGCCGCAGAACTGCTCAAGAAGCGCGCCGGCATCCAGATGACGCACGTTCCCTACAAGGGTGGCGGACCGGCCGCTGCATCCGTGCTCGCCGGCGAGACGCAACTGCTTTTCGGAAGTGTTGCCTCTTCGCTGCCGCACATCAAGAGCGGCCGGCTGCGCGCGTTGGCCACGACGGGCGCCAAGCGATCGAAGACGGCGCCCGAGTTGCCCACGATCGCGGAGTCGGGTTACCCGGGATTCGATGTCAGCACGTGGTACGGCTTGCTCGTTCCCGCGCGCACGCCGTCATACGTCGTCGATCGCATACACAACGAAGCCCTCAAGGCCCTCGAGCACGCCGACGTGCAGAAGGCCATGGCAAGCCAGGGCCTGGAGATCGAGACAGGCAACGGCGCTCAGATGGCTGCCCGCATGAAGGCGGAAACCGCGATGTGGGCCGGCGTCATCAAGGAGGCCGGGATCAAGGCGCAGTAGAGTCCTGCGCCGGCTCGCGTTCAGGCGATCGCTGGGACTGGGATCGACTCACGGACGATGCGCCGCCGACGACTGCATGAGGCCTCGCGGCAAGCGTCCTCGAAGGCGCGTCGCCGGATTTACTGACTCACCAACATTGCGCGGGTGGGCAGACGCAGCTTGCTCAGCAGTCCGTTCATGATGCGATCGAACAGCGGCTCTTCCGGCGGATCGTCCAGCTTGACGGCCTCGCCCACGCGCAGCCGACGCGTGATCTCGGCACGCGAGCACTCGATGATCTCCTTGCCCGCACGATCGGTGGCGAACAAGTAGCGGGTCTTGCGGGGACTGACGAAAATCAGCCGTCCGGCGCGACGGATGGACTCGTCATCGGGGTCTCGGAATTCCACCCACTGTCCCATTTCGAGATTCTCCAGCGCCCGCCGCACACTCGCTTCTCGTCTGGCGCGCGCACCCACAGCGGCTTCGGACGTGAAATCGAGATCCAGGCTGTCCACCTTGACCTCACCGCCGCCGAACGGATTCTGGACGGTGAGCGGCGCGGTGAAATCGAGCGTAGGCGCGTTGGCTGCACCGATGTCGGGAACCGCGGCCTGGCTGGCCGGAGCCGCACTCGCACCGGCGACAGCGTTCTCGTTCGTGACGGATACCGAGCTGATCTGCAGCCCTTGCGGTGCTGCGGCGGAAATCGCCTGGGTGTGGTAGTTCATGAGCTCGGAGAAGAACCGCACGCGAACCTCGTCGTCGATGCCCGCCCGCTTGAGTCCGGCAGTCAGACGCTTGACCAGCTTGGGCACAGTGGCGGCAAGCTTGCGGCGCTCTTCGAGGTTGAGCTTGGGCTCGATGCTCCAGAGCAGTTCGTCGACGGTATCGAGCGCATCCTTCCATGATTCGCTCTCGATGCCCTCCTGTACGTGCAGCAGAAGCAGCAGCTTGACCCATTGCTGCCCCAGGAACTCGTTCACCGGGGCAGGCACATCCCGGGCCTGCACTCTGGCTTGAATCTCCATCTGTGCGACGCTGCGAGAGAAGCTCAAGGTCTCGAGCTGCTCGACGCGTTTCGTTTCCTCCTGGGTCAGTTCCTCGATGCGCTTGTCCTCCTCCGCCATGAGGTCGATCAGGCGCTGGCGCACCGTGGTGAAGATCTCCTGACTGTCGTGGAAACCTTCCACCAGTTCCTGGATGATCGTCTCCATCTTGGAGAAAAGCGGGTTCGCATCGCCGAAGTCGGCCGGGAGACGAAGCGCGATGTCGCCTACGGCATCCAGGAACTGTCTGGCCGGGTGCGCCTTGGTCGAGAAGAAGGACTTGTCTGCGATCGCCACCTTGAGCACGGGAATCTGCAGTCGACCGATCAATCCTTTCACGCCGGTAGGCACCTTGGGATCGTCGAAGAGCACGTCGAAAAGCATCGCCACGATGTCCAGTGTCATCGCGTCCATCTGCCCCATGCCCGTCCCGACACTGCTCGACTTCAGGTCGCGCAGTACATTGGCCGAAACCAGTACCCCCGCCGCCCCACCGGCCTGCACCTGCGGGGAAAGCGTCGCCAAGCTGCCGCCTTCGACGCCGCCCAAGTCACCGCGTTGAATTCGCGTCAGCGCGCTCAATAACTCCGCGCCCTGCAGAACGCTCGGGCCGACCGGGCTGGCGGCCTCGCCGACAGCGGCCGTATCGCCCTCCTGCGCATCGCAAGTCCCGGGCAGCATGGGTATCGACACGTCGAGAACCTGCCCCCCCGATCCGAGCGCCGTCCCCTGGCCCACGATGCCGCCCCCCCCGCCTGGCGCACCGGACGCGCTCGACCCTGTCCTTGCGTGACTGACGTTCACCACATTGCTGGCCACCAAATGCTGCAGGACCGAGAACAGGTCTTGAGCAGCGCCGGCGGCGATCTGGGCGGTGGGCGAACCAAAGGGCATCTGGCCGACCGCGTGCCCCTGCGCGACCGCATGCGGCGCCGCTTCCCCGCCCTCGGGTGGGCGCGCAATGCTGTAGCGAATCTGCGGCAGGATGGAGTTTCGCACCAGCAACGCGTTCACCGCCTTGTAGACGGACCGGATGTCATCGAGCACATGGTCGTCGAACAGCTTGAGCAAGACCTTTCGCACCTTGAGGTCGGCGTCGAGGTGACGACAGGCGAGCTTGAACGCATCGCAAATGGCGTGCGGGCTGAACGGATTGTCCTTCGTCTGCAGGTTCGCATCGCCGAGCAGCACGCCTACCCGCTGATCGAGCGCCGTCAGCTCGTCGTCGCAATAGGCGCGCAGCTTGGCCGCCATATCGTTGAAGCGCAGCGTCTCTTCCAGATCTTCCTCGGCCACGAGTTCCAGTTCCTGCAGGGAGTAATCCGCGCCCTTGCGCGGCTGGCCAATCCGCATGGCTTGCTCGCTGCGCCGCTGGAAGTCGGCGACATAATGCTTTCTGAAGTGCTCTTCCAAGATTTCCCGCTGCTTCGTCGCGACTTCACGCGCTTCCTCGTAGAGGCAACGCTCGTCCCGGTTCACGGTCTCCACGATCAAGCCGGTCAGCACATCCTTGGCGCCATCGAGCATGTCGGCGATCGCATCCTCGAGGCGCTCGCACATCAGATTGCGGCTTTTCTCCAGAATCGGGCCGAACGGATTCGACACCGATGTCTCGTGAACGGATGCGCTGGCGAAAATATCTGAATGCTGGGGTGGCATATCAACGGTTCGATGTTGGACTCTGAGAAGGCGCGCGGCGATCCGTGAGCAGCACCGAGGCTCGCTGCGCTCGAGCTGCCATCACGATGTTCGTCGATAACCTGTCCACCACCTGCGTCCTCTCACTGCTGGCTGTCACGAACGAGCCGGCGCGATTTTGCGAATCGCCTGCAACCGACTCTGGTCCCGAGCACGTCATGACGGCAGTCCTTCGACACCCTTGAGGATTTCCGGCAGCGCAAGCGGACATAGTTCACGGACTTCGCTAAACTCGTGCGTCGGTGGCTCCACTCGGCCGTGGTGGGGGCCGCATTGATTCGGAGCTCGCGTCCCCGATTCAGGTGCCACAGCTCGTTAAATCGCCGTTCTCAGGGAGGTCCCATGATTCACGTCCTAGCCATCATCACCGCCAAGCCCGGGCAGCGGGAAGCCATGCTGGCAGCGGTTCGCGCGAATGTTCCCGCGGTACGCGCTGAAGACGGCTGCATCGAATACGGCCCGGCCGTCGATGCGGAGGGTCTCGGCAGTTTCCAGACCAAGTTCGGCCCGGATACCTTCCTCGTCATCGAGAAGTGGCGCGACGCCGAAGCCCTCAAGGCGCATGCCGCAGCGCCTCATATGGCCGCTTATGCAGCGAAGGTGAAGGATCTGATCGCCGGCCGGGTCATACACGTTCTCGCCCCAGCTGGCTGACCGCCCGTCTTTCGCCCGTTCCACGACTGATCGGCGCAACCGTGGCAAATCCGCTGCCGTCCCGATCGGTCGCCGATCGACGCCGCGGTCACCCCGAGATCCACCCTGCCCTTGCCGGGCTGCTTTCATTCATTGCGACGATGAGGAATTCGCCGATGCGCTCCCTGCCCAGCCGAACCTGGCTGAACTCACTGATGGTCTTGTGCCTGCTCGCCGTGGCCTGCCATGCCGGCGCTTCCGAGCGCGTCATCCTGGAGAAGCCCTCACCGTACACCACGGTCTTCGTCAGCGAGAACCAGGAGGGCATGCGCATACTGCGCTTCGAGCGCTATGGCGCCCGTCAAACCGTGGTCAAGCTGGGCCATCCCGAGCACCTCGAACTGCCCTATGCGCGCGTGATTCCCCTCGCTTTCGCGTTTGTCGATCGCCCGAAGTCGGCGCTGGTCATCGGACTGGGCGGCGGCACCATCCCCTCGTTCCTGCGCAAGAGCCACCCGGACATGAAGATCGACGCCGTGGACATCGACCCGGTGGTCGTCGAAGTCGCCAAGAGCCATTTCGGCTTCCGTGAAGACGAACTGATGCGAGCCCATGTGGCCGATGGACGCCAGTTCGTCGAGCAGACGAAGGAGCGCTACGATCTGGTGTTCCTGGACGGCTTCGGCACCGACAGCGTCCCTGCGCACCTGACGACCCGAGAATTCCTGACGGCAGTCAAGAACATCCTCACGCCGCGCGGGATCGTGGTAGGCAACCTCTGGGGCCGCGATGCCAACCGTCTCTACGACTCCATGGTGATGACCTATCGCAATGTCTTCCAGGAGATCCGCATCGTCGACGTATTGGGCTCGGGCAACAAGCTGCTGTTCGCATCGGCCCTGAAAACGGGCCTCACGGATCGCCAACTCGTCACGCGCGCCCACCAGATCACTCGAAAATTCCGCCTCGCGGACGAACTCGGCGAGCTTGCGGAACAGCAGATGCGCCCACCGGGCGCGGACGGGGACTCGGGCAAAATCCTCACCGACGCGCAGACCGGCACGCCCCGATAGGATGGACGCCCGGGCGTCACTGCCCCGCGAGCGTTCCCGAAGCCTGGCCCGGATCACCCCATGCGTAGACGGCGCAAGCCTTGTTTCCCCGGCCTTCGAAGGTCAGCGATTCACACAGCCCGCGCACCAGATGCAAACCTCGGCCATGCGCCGCTTCGGCAGCCTCGGCCGGTTGTGCACGCCAGTCGAACCCCTCGCCGCTGTCTTCGATCTCGATCGTCAGTCGCCCGCCCGTGGGCCAACGGGCACAAACGGTCTTGATCGATACCCAGCCCTTGTCCAGGGTCGCCAGTTCGCGCTCTCGCGCCTCGAGGTAATGCTCGAAACCCTCCGGCTCATCCTTGAGCCGCGAGCTCAAGCCGAGCACACCGTGCTCGAGTGCATTCGAGTAGAGCTCCGACAACACCGTGTAGAGCACGCAGCGATGTTGATCGAGGCCCGGCACCTGCTGCAGCTGGGACAACAGCATGGGCACGGGATCCGTCACGCGCAGTGCATCGGCATGCAGATCGAAGGCAAGGCGCCACTGGCCATTGGTATCGTGGGCAATGGGCAACTCCCGGGACTCGTACGCCGCCGCTCGCCCCGCGAACAGTTCGGGAATGAGCTGCACTTCGACCAAGCTCGCATCGTCCGAGATCGGCTCATCGCCACGAAAGGCGTTCAGCGCATCCTTCACCCCGTGCATCGAGAAGCCCCTGCCGGCGGCCTCCGCCGCGCTTTCCAGGCGCGCTACGCCGAACTGCTCGCCGAGCGCGTTCGTCGCCTCGTGCACGCCGTCGCTGCTCAGCAGCAAACGATCACCCGGCGATGTCGAAATCACCCGCATGCACCCGCTCACGTCGAGTTCGCTTTGCACTCCCAACGGCAGGGATCCCGACCGGATTCGCTCGCGGACCATGTCGGAGCCGAACAGCAGGACGTCCGGCATGCCGCAATTCGCCACCCAGATACGATCCAGCGCTCGACCGATCTGCACGAAGCTCGCCGCGAAGAAGCGTCCTGTCGGCAGCTGTGACTTCAACTTGCGGTTGATCTCCAAGATGATCTGCTGCGGCGCGAAGCCTTTCGCGGTCATGGATCGGAAGATCTCCGCCGTGGGAAGCGCCGCCAGCGCCGCCGCCAGTCCGTGTCCGGTGAAGTCGCCGAAAAGCAGGTTCAGATCGCCCGAGGGGCAGTAGGCTGCGAGAAAGACATCGGCGCTGAACGTGTCCGTGGGCGTCAGATCGACCTGCATCGCAGACGTTCTGGGATTGCCGCCCATGATCACTTCGCCGAGCAAGGACTGCGCGACCTCCCAGTCGGCCCGAGCCCTCGCATGAAGTCGTGCCGAGTTTCGGTGCAGGGCGCGGATTCGCTCCAGGGCGCGAATCTTGGCCTTCAGTACCTTTTCGTCATACGGCTTGGCCAGAAATTCGTCACCTCCGGCGTCGACTGCGCGCACGAGATCCTGCGTCTCCGTGGCGCCGCTGACGAAGATGATCGGCACGAACTCTTTCGTCGACAATGCCTTGATGCGCTGCGCCGCTTCCAAGCCGTCCATCAGCGGCATGTACATATCCATGAACACGATGTCAGCCGGTGCAGCTTCGAACTGGTGAAGAGCTTCTTGACCGTTCGCCGCCACGATCACTTCGTAGCCCATCCGCGAGAGCAACGACTTCAACATGAAGCGGGCGGTTTCGTCGTCGTCGACCACCAGGGCCATGCGCCGCCGCCGCGGGATCGGCATCATGCTCGGCGCCGGCTGCTCGTCTGGAGGGAAAGAGAAGAGTTCAGCTTGCAGCATTCAGGGCCCCCTGTTGGATCTCACTAACCGCCTGCAGCAGCAGAGGTCGGAGTTGCTCGAGTTCATTACTGAGGGCGTCGATCCGGCGCTCGGACTCGCCCAGCAGTCCCGCGCGCCCGTCCGCTTCGAGCCGCCTTGCAAGACGCGACATCTCCATCGCGCCCGCATTGGCCGCGCTCGACTTGAGCGTGTGTGCATGGCGCGTAAAGGCTTCGACGTCTTGGGCGTGCAGCGCGCCGCGCATGGTGACGATCAACTGAGATGCCGACTCGAGAAAGACACCGATCAGTTCAGCGAAGTCGTCCCCCATCGCCGCCTGCAAGCATGCGAGCCGCTCGTGATCCAGGCGCTTCTCGGCAACCGAGTGAGCACGCAGCGGCACGACCGGTGCAGGCTCCGGCTCGTGGTTTTGCGGCAACCACCGCTTGAGCCCCTCGATGAGCTGGGATCGAATGAAGGGCTTGGGCAGAAAGTCGTCCATGCCTGCGTCGAAGCAGGCCGCACGCGCCTCGGCCATCACGTTGGCCGTCATGGCGATAATCGGCAACCGGGGCGTGCCGGGTCGCTCCAGTTCCCTGATCGCGCGAGTGGCGGCAAGACCATCCATCTCCGGCATGTGCATGTCCATCAACACCAAGTCGTAGGAGCCGCCTTTCACCTGCTCAACGGCTTCGCGTCCGTTGACCACCGAAACCGCATCGACGCCGATCTTGCCCAGCAGCGCGACGGCGACCCGACGGTTGACTTCGTTGTCCTCGACGAGCAACACGCGACCCCTCAAGCGCTCCCCCGCGACCCGTGGGCGCGAACGAACCAAGGGCAGCGACCGAGGCCGTGCCGATAGAAGCTCCTCCATGAGCGTTCGCAGCGCGTCGGTGCGAATCGGCTTGAGCAGCGAACCAGCAAAGCCCGCCGCCTCGATCGGTGCATGCTCGGACTTGCCCGTACCGGCGCTGAGGAGCACCTTCGGCACAGCGGACAGGCGTGAGTCGGAAAGCAACTGGCGCGCAGGCTCGGTTTCGCCCGATTCGAGGCCATC
>LNFM01005095.1_pt1 | contig 37282 bp, 33 predicted proteins | sample 596031 | NCBI WGS metagenome assembly LNFM01 (sample SAMN04254537, study PRJNA301005) | activated carbon metagenome | isolation source: dual media filters at the Ann Arbor, Michigan drinking water treatment plant | place: USA: Ann Arbor | reverse complement strand
CCCGGCGACAAGGTCCGCTTCGTCCGTCTAACGCCGCAAGATGCAGCCACGCGCGAAGCGATCCAGAACGCGGAGATTGAACAGCTAAGCCCGGCCCCCGTCGTCGCAGTTGCAGAGCCCGTCTTGCTCGGCACCGACGACTGCATCGTCGCAGTGCGCGAAGCAAAAAACAGCCTTCCCCGCGTCGTCGCACGCCGCGCTGGCGACAAGTATCTCCTCGTCGAATACGGCGATCTCGTTCTCGACCTGGAATTGCGCTTCCGCGTTCATGTGCTCATGACGCGCTTAGAGGTAACGAACCTCCCCGGCATCCTCGACCTAACGCCGGGAATACGCTCCCTCCAGGTCCACTACGACAGCCGGACGCTGCCCCTCGCAAAGCTGCTCGCAACTCTCTCCGAAATTGAAGACGGCATGGGCGACATCGGCGACATCGAGGTGCCATCGCGCATCGTCCACATGCCGCTCTCTTGGGATGATCCCCAAACACAGCTCGCCATCGACAAATACATGCAATCGGTCCGCGCCGATGCGCCCTGGTGCCCATCGAACATCGAGTTCATCCGCCGCATCAACGGGCTTCCCAGCATCGCCGACGTGAAACGTATCGTCCATGACGCGAATTACCTGGTGCTCGGCCTCGGAGACGTCTACCTCGGCGCACCCGTCGCCACGCCCGTCGACCCGCGCCACCGCCTCGTCACCACAAAATACAATCCCGCCCGCACCTGGACGCCAGAAAATGCCGTTGGCATCGGCGGCGCCTACATGTGCGTCTATGGCATGGAAGGCCCCGGCGGCTATCAATTCGTCGGCCGCACCGCGCAAGTCTGGAATCGCTTCCACGTCACGCGCGAATTCGAAAAGGGCAAACCTTGGCTGCTCCGCTTCTTCGATCAGATACGCTTTTATGACGTCTCCGGCGGCGATCTCCTGGCCTTCCGCGACGGCTTCCTGCAAGGCAAGACTGGCATAAAAATCGAAGAAACGACGTTTTCGCTGTCGAGCTACCGAAAGTTCCTCAACGACAATGCAACTGCGATCAGTGAATTCAAAGCAACCCAGCAATCCGCCTTCGAAGCCGAACGCGCCCGCTGGCAAGACAGCGATCGCACCGGAGTTGTGCTCAACGATGTCGGCGCAGCCAATACCGGCGATGACGCCCTCGCCCCCGGCCACACCGCCGTTCAAAGTCCAGTCCCCGGAGCAGTCTGGAAAATTGCCGTCGAGCACGGCCAGCGCGTTGCAGCGGGTGATGTCCTCGTGATTGTGGAATCGATGAAAATGGAAATGGAAGTCCACGCTTCCGGCAGCGGCATCGTGCATGAACTGAAATGCACCGAAGGCCGCCCTGTCTCTCTCGGCCAGACGCTCGTCGTTATTGCAGAGGACGCAGCATGATTGTCTCCCTCGACATCGCAACCCTGACGCAAGCCTACGCCACTGGCACGCTGACACCCGAAGCCGTCCTCACCTGCATTTACAATCGCATCACCGTCGAAGGCGAACGCCCTGTGTGGATCACACTCGTTGCGCGCGCCACGGCTCTCGCCAAACTAAAATCTGCCCCCAAGGGTCCGCTTTGGGGCATCCCCTTCGCCGTCAAAGACAACATCGACGTCGCGGGTCTCCCCACCACCTGCGCCTGCCCCGAATTCGCATACACGCCAACCCGCTCAGCCAGCGTCGTAGAAAGGCTGGAAGCCGCTGGCGCAATCCTCATCGGCAAAACGAACCTCGATCAGTTCGCCACCGGCCTCGTCGGCACGCGCTCGCCCTACGGCATTCCCTCAAGCGTCTTTGATGCCGACTACATCTCCGGCGGCTCAAGTTCCGGCTCCGCCGTCGCGGTCGCCGGCGGCCTCGTCTCATTCGCACTCGGCACCGACACAGCCGGCTCAGGCCGCGTGCCTGCCGCGTTCAACAATATCGTCGGCCTAAAACCAACCAAGGGCCTTTTGAGCGCGCGCGGCGTTGTCCCCGCCTGCCGCACCCAAGACACGGTCTCGATCTTCGCTCTCACCACCGCCGATGTGGCGCGCGTCTTTGACATCACCGCGAGCTTTGACGCAGAAGACAGCTACGCCCGCACACAACCACTCAGCACCTACGAACCCCTCCCCAAAGGCCTGCGCGTTGGTGTGCCCTCATGCCCTCTCGAGTTCTGTGGGGATACCGAATCCGAGCGCCTCTACGGCCTCGCCGTCGAACGTCTGCGCGGGCTTGACTGCGAAATCGTTTCCTTCGATTTCACACCCTTCCGCGAAGCCGCAAACCTCCTCTACCAAGGCCCCTGGGTCGCCGAACGCTTAGCTGCCATCAAGGAGTTTGCTGCCCAAAAGCCTAACGCCATTCAAGAGGTCGTCCGCGGTATCATTCTCGGCGCTGAAAAAATCACAGCCGCCGACGCTTTTCAAGGCCTCTACCGCCTCGCCGGACTGACGCGCGGCGCGCAAGCAGAATGGGCAAAGATGGACACGATGATCCTGCCGACAACACCCACGACGTACAAAACATCGGAGGTTCTCGCCGATCCCATCCGCCTCAATTCAAACCTTGGCCTCTACACAAACTTCGTCAATCTCATGGACCTCTCCGCCGTCGCCGTGCCTGCGGGCTTCCGCCAAAACGGGCTCCCCGTTGGCGTCACGGTCCTGGGCCGCGCCTTCGATGACAAACGCCTCGCCGTACTTGGGGACGCCCTCCATCGCTCTCTCGGCGAAATCAAACTTGGCGCAACATCGCTCCCTCTGGCATCCACACCCGCGATTCCCACGACACCATCAAAGCGCATCCAGGTCGCCGTCGTCGGCGCCCACCTCACGGGTCAACCGCTCAACACGCAACTCATCGAACGCAACGCACGCCTCGTCCGCACCACCCGCACGGCTCCCGGCTACAGCTTCTATGCTCTGGCCAATACGACACCGTCAAAACCCGGACTCATCTGCGACGGCAAAGGTTCGGGCAACATCGAGGTCGAAATCTGGGATATGGACGACGCCGCCTTTGGCTCGTTTGTGGCGCTCATCCCGCCGCCTCTCGGCATCGGCACCGTCAAACTCGCCGACGGTTCACTCTCCAAAGGCTTCCTGTGCGAAAGCCACGCAATCCAAGGAGCCGAAGACATCACCCGGCACGGCGGCTGGCGCGCGTGGCTGGCATCGAAGCGCGCTTAGGCACGCGCCGCCTGCCGCGACTTCCACCAGCGCGTGAACTTCACATCCGCCTGCCGCCGCCGCCGTCGCACAAAAGCCCAGTCGACGGAGAGGATTACAAGGCCGAGCGGCAGCATCCAAATGCCCAGCACCGGCAAAAAGCTCAACACACCGCCGAACACCAAAACAAGGCCAAGCAGCGTCCGCCCCAGTCGCGTTTGCGGGAGGTTGGACTTCCGCGCCCTAATCCAATCGGACAAAGCCGCAGCTTCAAGCGACGCCGGGAAAAGACCCGCGCCACCCTCAGTCGAGCGCCCCCAATTCCAAAATCCCGACATGGACCCCTCCAATGATTCCCCAGAACATATGCCAGAACGTATGTTGGACACATCAATGCGACGCGAACTTGGCCGCCTCACGGCACGCCCCCCAGTTTGAGGCACATGGGAACGCGCCACAGAATGTACAAGCCCCAGTTAGGGCTCCCCGCCGCGCCCATTGACCGCAAAACACCGTGACGGAAGAGGCCCCGGCGCTCGGTCGCCCAAAAAACAAACTTGCAGCGCCATCACAGCCCCATCAATATCCGCAATGACATCATATGTGGGTAGCGATCAATATGGCCGAACTGACCAAGCTTTTTAAGAACAACCAAATCTGGGCCGAAAGTCAGATCGCCAAAGACCCTGAATACTTTTCCCGCTTAGCGGCCCAACAAACCCCCAAATATCTCTGGATTGGCTGCTCCGATAGCCGTGTCCCCGCCAACCAGATTCTCGGCCTCGCCCCCGGAGAAGTTTTCGTCCACCGCAACGTGGCCAATCTCGTGGTCCACACTGACATCAGCTGTCTCTCGGTGATGCAATTTGCCGTCGAAGTTCTGAAGATCGAGCAAATCATCATCTGTGGCCACTACGGCTGCGGTGGCGTCCACGCCGCCTGCGGCAGCAAGCAATTCGGCCTGATCGACAACTGGCTCCGCAACATCAAGGACATTTACACCCGTCACAAGGATGAACTCGATGCCATCACCGATCTCACCGCCCGCGGCGACCGGCTTTGCGAATTAAACGTCATCGAGCAAGTCAAGAACGTCTGCCACACCACCATCGTCCAAAACGCTTGGGCCGACGGTCAAAACCTTTCCGTCCACGGTCTCATCTATAGCATACGCGACGGTCTCCTGCGCGACCTAGCCGTCCGCATCACAAACCCCGAGCAACTGGAAAACATTTACCGCACCCGCATGGGTGAACCTGCTGGCTGAAACGCCATAGTCATCAACCGAACCGCGCCCGGCTTGCCTGGATCGCATCTTCGAATGTCCGTAGACCGGTTTGCGGCGCACTCACCAGCGCCGCCATATTCCCCGGCTTATGTTCGTTGCGATACATCCGCATATGCGCCTTCGGAATATTCTCCCAAGAGAAAACCTCCGATAGGCACGGATCGACCCGGCGATCGATCACGAGCCGGTTCGCCAGTGACGCCTGATTGAGATTGGCAAAGTGCGAACCCTGCACGCGCTTCTGGTGCATCCACAGGTACCGCGCATCAAGCGTCAGGTTGTAACCCGTGGTGCCCGCGCAAATAACGACCATGCCACCGCGTTTCACGCAAAACACCGATACCGGAAATGTAGATTCCCCGGGGTGTTCGAACACCATGTCAACGTTGTTGCCCTTGCCGGTAATGTCCCAGATGGCAGCGCCGAACCGGCGTACGTCCTTAAACCAAGCCTGATACTCAGCCGTGCCGACCTTGGGCATCTGCCCCCAGCAGTTGAAATCTTTCCGGTTCAGCACCGCGCGCGCACCAAGCTGCATCACGAAATCGCGCTTGTCGGCATCCGACACCACGCCAATCGCATGCGCCCCAGCCGTTGCGCACAACTGCACCGCCATGGAGCCGATGCCGCCTGATGCGCCCCACACAAGCACGTTGTGGCCGGGCCTCAGCGTATGCGGCCGGTGCCCGAACAGCATCCGATACGAGGTTGCAAGCGTGAGCATGTAGCACGCGCTCTCTTCCCAGGTCAGATGCTTCGGACGCGGCAGCAGCTGCCGGTCCTGGACGCGGGTAAACTGCGCGAACGACCCATCAGCCGTCTCATAGCCCCAGATCCGCTGCGACGGCGACAGCATAGGATCGCCGCCATTGCACTCTTCATCGTCCCCGTCATCCTGATTGCAATGAACGACAACCTCGTCGCCAACCTTCCACCGCTTCACCGCGGACCCAACGGCCCACACGATACCGGCCGCATCGGACCCTGTGACGAGATAGGGAGCCCCGTGCACATCGAACATCGAAATCGGCTGCCCGAGGCAAGCCCATACCCCGTTATAATTGACGCCCGCTGCCATCACGAAAACGAGCACGTCGTGGCTATCGAGTTCCCACGTCGGCAACACTTCGAGTTGCATCGCAGTGTCCGGCGGACCGTGGCGCTCCCGGCGGATCGACCAGCCATACATCTTCTCCGGCACATGCCCGAGCGGCGGGATCTCGCCCACGTCATAGAGCGATTTCAATCCCGGCAAGATGGCCGGCGCGGCGAGCGGTGGCTCGGAGAGGGTCGCGGTGGCATCTCTGCCCAAGGGGTGCTCTCCTAGAATTGACCAGATCAAGACATGGGACCGACGGACCGTCCGCTCACCGGCGAAAGTCCACTCTAAGCGGTAGAAAAATGCTGCAGTCGCGAGAAATGAATTCCCTCAATCTGCATGATTGAGTTTATCAATCTCAGCCGCCCCCAGCATTATCCCAAGCAGCGCACGATATGGTCGCGGAGTTTCGCCACCGGCGGCCGCACGGAGGCGCCAGCCAAAAGGGCGATTTCAGTGTCCTTCAAATCGGGTAGCGGATCGCCGTCGATCGCATGCAGTCCCGCCGGAACCATCTCTTTCGGCAACACGGCAATGCCCAGCCCCGCCCTAACCGCCGCGATTGAGCCGGCCAGCGACGCACACGTGTAAGCAATGCGCCATGACCTCTTCGCACGCTGCAGCGATTCGGTCGCCCGTTTACGATACACACACGGCTCCGGCGACACGACGAGCGGCAGAGGCCCATTGGCATGGATATAGTCGTGTTGGCCCGCAACCCACACCAACGGCTCCCGCCAAACGCGCACACCGCCGCGCCCCGACGACCGCTCGCGCTTCAATAAAACGATATCAAATTGCCCTTTTCTAAAGCCTTCCGCGAGATGAAGCGTAAGATCACACGTAACCTCAAGCGCGACCGACGGATAGGCCTGAATAAAGCGCGCGAGGATATCTGGAAGATGCTGCGTGGCGAAGTCTTCCGGCGTACCAAGCCGCACGACGCCTTGCATCTGCGGTTCATGCGTCAGAGACACCACCTCATCATTGAGATCGAGAATCTTCTGCGCATAGGCCAGCACCGCCTCACCCTCGGGCGTCAACTCCACCGACCGTGGCGTTCTGTCGAGAAGCCTGTGGCCAAGAGCATCCTCGAGCCGCTTGATCTGCAGCGACATCGTCGATTGCTGACGCATGAGACGCTCCGCCGCACGGGTGAAATTCCGCTCCTTGGCGATCATTGCGAACGTGCGCAGCAGGTCGATATCGAGGTTGACGAGACTTTTTGGCATAGCTTCATCCTATCATTGCTTTACAAAATGATAGGGCCGATCATTATCAATTTCCATAAGGAACATTGCGAAGCTATCGAAGCCCGCCTAAAATCCTTTCGCACTGCAACACAACTCCCGCTTCGATGCCGCGCGACTGAAACCAAAGGAGCAATGCTGTATGGGTCAGGCCCTGGACCTCGCCGCCGCGAACCTACTCTCTCCCATGGTCTTGTTCTTCGTGCTCGGCGTTGCAGCCACGCTTGCCCGCTCCGACTTGTCCATACCAGAAGCCATCGCCAAGGGCTTGTCGCTCTACCTCATGCTGGCCATTGGGTTCAAAGGGGGTGTGGGCGTCGCTGAAAACGGCCTCGACCTCAAACTGGCCGGCGCCATTGTGGCTGGCATCATCCTGAGCGCGGTGCTCCCGCTGATCGCGTTCCGCCTACTCATGACCACAAGCAACCTGCCGCGTGTCGACGCCGCAGCGGTCGCTGCTCACTACGGCTCAATCTCGATCGTCACGTTTCTAGCCGCCACCCAGGCCCTCGAACAAAGCGGAATTCCCTTCGAAGGCTACATGGTCGCGGTCGCGGCCGCCATGGAAACGCCAGCCATCATGGCGGCCCTCTGGCTCGCCCATACCGGCGACAAACGCATGGACACCGCGACCCTGCGCGAAGTGATGCTCAACGGCTCCATCGTACTCCTCGTCGGCTCATTCTTCATCGGCATCATCACAGGCGCTGACGGCTTGAAAGCAATTGCGCCCTTCATCGTCGACCCCTTCAAAGGCATTCTCTGCCTCTTCCTGCTCGACATGGGCGTCATCGCCGGCCGCGGCCTGCGCGAGGGGCGCCGCCATTTGACCTGGCCCGTCATCCTGTTCGGTCTCTACATGCCCTTGATTGGCGGCGCACTCGGAGCGCTGGCCGCTCTCGCTGTGGGTCTGTCCGTCGGCGGCACGGCACTGATGATCACGCTGGCAGCGAGCGCATCCTACATCGCCGTTCCAGCAGCCCTCCGCCTCGCGCTTCCCGAAGCGCGTCCAGCGATCTATCTTCCACTATCACTAGGCATTACGTTCCCCTTCAACTTGACCCTCGGAATCCCGCTCTACCTCGCCGCCGCCGCCATGCTCCACTGAGGCCCCGACCATGAAAACTCACCTAAAAAAGCGCATAGACATCATGGTCGAGGCCCCGCTGATGCAGCGCGTCCTGAACCTTCTCGACCAACAGAACGTCAGCGGCTACACCGTCCTCCCCGTCCTCGCCGGCCGCGGCAAGGACGGTGCCTGGCACCGTGATGGTGTCGTCGGACGCGCCGGTGCGTTGGTGATGATCTTCTGCATCGTCGACGAACAGCGCATGGACGACGTTCTCGAGCCACTCTACAAATTGGTCTCGCGGCAGATCGGCATTGTCACGGTCTCGGACGTCCAGGTCATTCGCGCCGAATACTTTACATAAACGGTACGGCCTTCCCCCCCTCTTGCAATCGCTGCGGAACCGGCGCATCGAACGATCCTGGCTGGCGTCAATACGCCGGAGCCGGCGTATCAATCGAGGCAGATCGAACACGCGCGATGTCGACCCCTTCCAGACCCGTTGGCCTTATTCTGGCCGGCGGTCGGTCGCTCCGAATGCGCGAGGCATTCCCAGGCGGCCAGAGTGACAAAGGATTGCTTGAACTGAGCGGCAAGCCGCTGCTCAGTCATGTCATCGAACGGTTCGCGCCGCAGACCTCTCAACTTATCCTCAACGCCAACGGCGACCCAGCGCGCTTCGCAACCTTCAACCTGCCCGTGGTCCCCGACAGCATCGACGGCTTCGCAGGTCCCTTGGCCGGTCTTCTCGCCGGGCTACACTGGACACGCGCCAACGCGCCGGACACAACCCATCTCGTCAGTGTCTCGACCGACGTCCCCTTCTTGCCCACAAATTTGGTCCAACGGCTGCACACCGCACTCATTGAAACCGAGGCGCCTATCGCGCTCGCCCGGTCGAGCGGTGGATTGCATCCGGTGATCGGGCTATGGCCCATGGCACTCGCAGATGATCTTGCGGCCGCACTTCGGGATGGGACACGCAAGGTCCAGGATTGGACCACCCGCCACGCAGCGGTCCCCGTCGATTTCACCGACATCAATCTGAACGGACGCAACATCGATCCGTTCTTCAACGCCAATACCCCACGCGACTTGGCCCAAGCCCGTGCTGTGCTGAGCCACGAGCACCCCACCGTGATCGCGTCACCCATCCCACCCGTTATCGGTATCGCCGGATGGAAAAACTCCGGCAAGACAACGTTAGCGGTCCGCCTCATCGAAGAGTTCACACGCCGTGGCCTCAAAGTCGCGAGCATCAAACACACGCACCACGGCCTCCGCGTCGACGACGCAGACACCGACAGTGCCAGCCACCGGCGCGCCGGCGCTTGGCAAGCCATCGTCGTGGGCCCGCACGCATGGGCGATCGATGAAAAATTGCAATCGACGCCGCCACCCAGTCTCAAAGACAGTTTGGCCAGGCTCTCACCGTCCGATCTGATCCTTGTGGAAGGCTACAAATCCGCGGCAATCCCGAAAATCGAAGTCCGCCGCGCCGCCCAAGCGGATCGCCGCCCCCTTGCCGCAACCGATCCGGACATCATCGCCGTCGCCACCGACCACGAAACAGACAGCGGGCCACTGCCCGTCTTCTCCCTCGACGACAGTGCCGCCATCGCCGATTTCATTGCGCAACGTCTAGGCCTACCCCCGACGGCGTGAGCTCTCACCTGCCCTGGTCGCAATCCCAACGGCCACATGCCTAGAGCAACGCGATGCCGAACCGGCGCACGATCACCGCAAAGATCGCAAAGCTCGCCAGTGTTACAGCGACGCTCGCACCCATCGTCATCCAGAACCCTATCCGCGGCAGCAGCCAGGGGAACACGAGAAACATCGGCAGCGTCGGCACCACATACCAGAACGTATACCAAGCATGATTGGCGATCTTTGCATCGCCCTGCCCCTCCGCCCACAGCCAGACCAACGTCAGCACGGTGACCAGCGGCAACGCCGCAATCAGTCCGCCGAGCCGGTCACTCATCTTGGCGACCTCGGAAATCACCACGACCAGGAAAGCGGTAATCGCATACTTTGTGACAATCCAAGTCATGAGCGCCGTTCCTCATTTAGAAAAGTTTCATTGACCTGGATGCCCAATTTTACCGAGCAACTGCACGATCCGCCGTCTTTGGCAGTGCGTCAATGACCAGTGGAATCGCCGCCCGTCTTCCTCTGCACGCCAATTGACGGAGTTGTAGGCGGCCGGCGGATTTTTAAGCATCCAGCGCTTGCCTGTTGCACAGCCGCCCCACGCCTCCCATGTCTACCAATTCGACCGTTGCAGGATACGCTTCGACTCGCCCATCATCCCCCTGTTGTCGGCGAGCGGAGGCTTGAGATGAAGTACTACGCCAAGGTCGTTCGGATTCGCTTGGAAGTGGCGTGCATCGAAATCGAAAGCGACGACATCAAGACGGGTCAGGAAGCTGCCGACCGCGCGCTCGATGCGGCAACGGCCGATGATCTGCCCTGGAAAATGCTCCCCTACGACAGCGAAGCCTACGCGCCGCATGTCGAAATGCTGGTGTCCGATCCCGAACTCGCGGAAGCGGGTGAGACGGCGCAAGTGATCCGCCGTTGGATGCGCAGCCCCGAATCAGCAGTTCAAGACCGGTATCTCATCCTGCATGCCGATCTCGAGACGGGCGAAGGACGCACCATCTTGCAACCCTGGCTGTCCGAAGCTGCGGGCCTGACACTAGCCGACCTGTGCGGCGAATGGATGGACGACCTCGCCGACCTGAGCGAACTCGCCGTCGATGTCCCCCGTCCCACCAACGGCTCAGCGACGATCATCCCGTTTCCACGCCCCGCCCCACGCCCCACCGAAAACGGCGGCCAGTCTCTCACCTAGTCGCTGCTAAGCCCCACCCGGCCCGCTACACCCCGCCTGACACACTCGACCTCATCGACGGCTCAGGACCCTGCGCTTGCTCTCGAACCACACCTCTACAGAACTCACGACGCATTGAGGAATAGCGTTCGGGCGCGATTGCCAGACAGTCCGTCGCGTCAGGGATGCCCATCGACGCGAAACTGCATCATGAAATACGGTGGAAGACAGGCACCACTGGTTCGGTCGGCGGTCGCAACGCAGATGTAGTCGTCGCGGCACGGCTTGGCGCTGTCGCATTCGCGCAAACCCACACGATCGGTATGGCGGTCGGTGAAGCACGTTTTGAAATTTGCCGCTGTGGCGAGGCACCTATTGAAATCCCGGCCGGCATGTCGTGCACAGATCGAGCTGGCTGGAAAACGGCCTTGGCATGTCTTCTGGTAGACCATTCCGCCGAAGAAGCCCCCGGCTTGCGGGGCAGCCCGCTGCCGGTCAGAGTCGATCGCGAGATTGGGCGGCGTGAGAGGTTTGCCGGGCGCGGGTTTCAAGCGGGTGTAGGAATCCTGTCCGAAGCGTGAACTCTGGATGACCCCATATTCTGCCGCGTCCCCGGTGCCGAAACGCCCTTTGGTCATGCAGACACCAAGCCCCGGCTGCTTGGGATTGTCGTGCGGCATGACGCAGGCGAGACCGCTCGCGCAGGTCCAGGCTTTGAAACTTGGATCATTGGCGCGATTGGTATAGCAGGTGGCGCCCCAACCGTTGAGGAAGCCGGTGCCGATAATGCTGAAACGCGGCGAAGTCGTCCGCTCGGTGGCCATTGAGCGCCGAGGCCGGAGCGAAAACCCGCGCGCCCAATCCGGTTCATTGCCGGTCGCCAACGCTTCGAGGATTTTGCGGCGGCGTGGCGCGTCGCCATAGAAGTGAGCAGATGCTGGAACAAAGATCGCGTTCTCGGGAAGATGGCGTTTGCTGGCAGCCGAGTCGATCCCCATGAAATGAAATCCACCGATCGCACGCGACTGGTGGCAGCCGACGCAGCCGGTATCGTCGAGGCGCATCCGGAAGCCATCGGGGGAGGAAATGTTTTTCAAGCGGCCGCCAGTCTCATTCGCTGACGTAATGGCGGCGGCGAGCTCCGCGTCGCTAAGGAGGCCGTAAGAGGTTCGATTGCCTGATCGGGCATGACCGCCAGGTGCGAACGAGCGGCCATTGATGGCGCGAAAATCGTGCGGAATATCGATGGTGCCGTCATCCAGCGCACGCACGGTGGCGGGTTCGAAGAGCCAGGTCTTGAAGCGGGCCAGGAGCGTGGGATTGGCAAGCAGACGGTCGCGATCGATCATGTTTTCCATGGCGGTTTCGCGAAAAACTGGCTTTGCGTTAGCGCTCCCCGGGGCTGCCGGAATGGAATTGAAGACCTTCAGAACGTATTCGGCGTGGCCGCCGAATTCCGAGATGCTGGCGGCGGGCCGGCGCAAGGATTGGAAGTTCGTTTCGATGCGATCGATGTGCGCCGGGGTGACTGTGTGGAGCGGGCCGTTGGTACCGAGCAGAAAATCGACCGCCGCTGATCCGCGCAGCGCACTTTCGCCGGATGCGATCCATTTGCGCGCCAGATCGCGACAAGACATTGCCTGGTGCGGGAGTTTAGAGTGCAAGACGAGATTGAGCGTCATGGGAAGGCGAGAACGAGCGATGCCATCTCCGGTCTGGCGCACATATTCGAGGCGATAGATCAGGCGAACTTCGCCGCAGTTTGCAGGCTGGCGGTACATCCGATCTAGCCGCTGCACAATGCCAACGAGTGGGAAGCGTGCATCAGCGGCGGAGAGGAACGAAGTATCGAACAATCGCTTGTGGTTGAAGGCCATGCCGACGCCGGCGCCAGGATTAGCCCGCTTCGTCAGCGTCATTTCGCGCTCGACAACACGGAAGACATCTTGCATCTGCGAAATCGACGACAGACCAGCGTTGTTCGCCGGGGTCACAGTCACGCCGCGTTGCCAGCCGGATTTGAGCAGCGCGTCAAGAGCTAGGCCCTTCTTCTCCAGCCGTTCGAGAATGTCGGGATCGCTGATCGCAAGTCCGGCTTCAAGATCTGCGGCTATAGCCGTGGCAGGCCACAGCAATAGGCCAGCGAAAAGTGTAACACCCTTGGCCAGCGCCAATATTTTCTGCATAGACGCACCGATAAACATGAAACATGCCGACGATCTGGAGGCCCCAGCAATCGAGACTCGAGCAGTCTAGACCCCAGTTTTCCAGAAAAGCATTCTAGACACCGGTCCATATGAGCTATGCACCGAACTGCATCTTGGGTAAATCTGAAGTAGCGATGGGACCTCGGAATCGGAAGTTGGAGGGAGACACCAGCATCCCCTTCTTCTTTCGGTCCCAACGGCTATGTTGAGCAGCGTCGAACCCCTTCTTAGAGCCAGGGCCAATTATGTCTCCGTCCGGAAAATTTTATCTGTCAGCGTTGGCCGTCTGCCTGATCATGGGAGCCAATGGTAGGGCAATGGCCGGCGACTATGCGAACGAATGCAAGTCATCGGATGGATCATACCGCATCTTTGACGGCGTGCTCGAGAAAGAGGGTGACCCTGCGGGAACCTCTCGACCCTACCGGATCATCGAAGACCATATCCTGTCAGAAACCGAGGGATACTGCCTGTCCGACAATCCCGAATCCAACGGCGCCAAATTCGGCTATCTCGCACGCACGTGGCGCCAGACAATCGTCATTGAGAACGAGGACTCCAAGTCCCGCACCGTCAAGATGTCCTGCGAATTGGCCTCCAGCGGCCTGCCCGCCGCCTTCAATTGCGATCGGGACATCGTGACAAAGTCAGAGAAGTCACCGCGCCCAGTCCAAAGTTGGCAGGTCGGAGCCACCGGCACCTGGAGCCACAACGGCTCAGCGATGAAGCTCGAGGCCGATGGCGAGAACCGCCGCATCCTCTACATGAACCCTCGCGTCAACCTCTTGGCCGTAGGAGTTCGCCCCGACGCGGCACTTTTTGAAGGCGTGCGCTCAGGCAACACCTACTCGGGAACGGCACGCTACTGGTCGAAGCAATGCGGGGTTCAAACTTTCGCCGTGACCGGAACAGTCAGCGTCGACGAACGCACCGTTACGCTGTCAGGCGACGCCCCCAAACTGGACAAAGCGTGTGCTGTCACAGGCCAATCACCTCAACGGCTCGTGTTCGACAGGCACTGAGACAAGGCCGCAGCAAAGACGCTCAGCGGACTCACTCGAAGCCACGAGAACACGTGCAGACCGCAAAGTGGTCCCGCTCTCGCCGACCACAGCGCCAACCATCTGAATTTCAGGAAAAATTTGGTGGGTGATCACAGGCAGCTGCTCTACCAACTGAGCTAATCACCCACTCGCCGCTGGAGACGCATCGATCACGGCTCCAGAACGAAACGGGGTCCGTTGCCGGACCCGCGGGCGAGCATCTAGCACCCGTGGCCGCCCCTGTCCAGTGCCGCCGTTGCGGTTCTTTGTGCGCATATCCCTCAGCGGGAAAACCAAAGCCCTTCAGGCTGTTCAAACACCGCTCCGGCGCCCGTTCCACGGCCGGCCAGAAGCCCCGAAACCCCGATCCGCCGCCGCTGATAAGGCGAGCCCCAGCGCCGCCATAAGGCTCAGCATCGAGGTGCCACCGTAGGACACGAACGGCATCGGCACACCGACCACAGGCACAAGCCCCGTCACCATCGCCGCGTTCACAACGGCATAGAGAAAAATCGTTAGCGCCGCCCCCGCCGCCAACACCTGCGCGAACAACGATCCAGCCGTCATCATGATGCGCCACAGCACGAAGATGAGCGCCGCCTGCAAAGCGAGCAACCCGACTGCACCGGCAAAACCCCACTCCTCGGCAAACATCGTGAAAATGAAATCCGTGTGCTTCTCGGGCAGAAAATCAAGCTGACTCTGCGAGCCCTTCATGTAGCCCGTGCCACTCACCCCACCCGATCCAAGCGCGATCTTCGATTGCTGGATATGATAGCCAGCGCCTAGCGGATCTGACCCCGGATCGAGAAACACCTCGATCCGCCGCCGCTGATAGTCGTGCAGCGACGACCAGATCAGCGGCAACGCCGCCGCCAGCGCAACGGCAGCACCGGCAAAATAGAGCGCTGATACCCCCGCCAGAAACATAATCCCGAAACCCGTGATCGCGTACAGCAACGCCGACCCAAGATCCGGCTGCCGCAGCGTGAACACAGCCGGGATCGCGATCAACAGAACGGGAAGCGCGACCCAGAGCGCATCGGAAACCCGCTCGCGCGGCAGCCAATGGTAGTAAGCAGCCAGCATCAGAACGAGCGCCACCTTCATCAACTCGCCCGGCTGGAACGACACAAACCCAAAATCCAGCCACCGCCGCGCGCCCAGCACTTGGCTCCCCAGCACAGGCACCAGAACGAGCAAAAAAAGCGCTGTCAGATAGGCTGGAACCGCCAATCGAAACCACACCGCCGCCGGAACAGTCAGCATAACCAGAATGCACGCGAGCCCAACGAGAAACCTCAGACCATGCCGTTCCGCCCAAGGCTGGAACGACCCACCCTCAACGGAATAAAGCGTGGCAATCCCGATCCCACACAAAAGCGAAACAAGTGCCAGCACAGCCCAGTGCGTCCGCGGCAAACCGCTCAAAACCCTCAGTCCGCCAGCCGCTGTTGCCATCGGTCTCATCGCCCGCTCTCCACCACGGGCACCGCGGCCAACGCGGCCTCCGCCAGAACCAGACGCGCAATGTCGCGCACCAGCGGCGCAGCGGTCTGCCCGCCGCTCCCGCCATGCTCCACCACAAGCGACACCGCATACCGCGGCGAAGCCGCAGGAAAAAACGAGACGAACAGCGCATGATCGCGCAATTCATACCGATCATCGCGCGGCGCCGGCTCGCGCGCCGACGACCACACTTGCGAAGTCCCCGTCTTGCCCGCTATCAGCACGTCGCCCACGTCAAGCGCCGCATTCCCCCCCGTGCCGTCCGGAGCATGCACCGCTCCGATCATCGCGCGCCGCACCGCGTCGAGCCCAGCAGCAGCAATCGGGAGAGGCGGAAACAGCGACCCGGGCCCACGCGGCCCACCGTCCATCCGAACGAGGGTCGGAACCACCGCCCGCCCCGTCGCCAGCCGCGCCGTCATAACGGCCAGTTGCAACGGTGTGGTCAGCACAAAGCCTTGCCCGATACCGGCCAGGATCGTCTCACCCCGCAACCAACGCTCACCTTTCACCGCCAGTTTCCAGCCCGTGGTCGGAATAAGCCCGTCCTTCTGCCCACCCAACCCGCACGCATAGGTCTGCCCAAGCCCGAGCGTCTTCGCCATCGCCGCAATGCGATCGACACCAAGCCGTTCCGCCAACTCATAGAAATAAACGTCACACGATTTGCGGATTGCGTCGGCAAGGTCCACGGAACCATGCCCGCCCCGGTTCCAGCACTTGAATGTTTCGCCAGCAAACGCGAACGCTCCGCTGCACGCCACCCGTTCGTTGGTTGTGATCACCCCGGCTTCCAGCGCCGCCAGCGCAGTCACCATTTTGAAGGTCGATCCCGGCGGATAAAGCCCAGCGATTGCCCGATTGACGAGCGGCTTATGCGGATCGCGCTCCATGCGCGCGAAGTCAGCCTCATCGAAATGGAGTGTCAAAGCATTGGGATCATAAGACGGCACCGACGCCATCACGGCGACCTCGCCCGTCTCCACATCGAGCACAACGGCCGCCGCTCGCACCTCCGACGAAAGCCGATCCAAAACCCGCTGCTGCAAGCCCGCATCGATCGTCAGGATCACGTCCCGGCCGGAAACGGGCTCGCTCTCGGCAATCACGCGGACCAAATCCCCGCGCGCATCGACTTCGATCCGTGTCTGCCCCGCCTCGCCGCGCAGGTCGCGCTCGAGTCCCAACTCCACGCCCGTCTTGCCAACCCGTGCATCGGGCAGCCTCAGAAAGGCCTCATCATCCATCGCCGGCCGATCGACACCTCCAATGTGGCCGACCACATGCCCCGTGGCCACGCCATAGGCATACGCGCGATCGAACGCGACGTCCGTCTCGACACCGGGCAACTCAGGCGCTCGCAGTCCAATCTGTGCAATCGTCTGGAAATCCACCCCCGATCGGACGAGCAGAGCGCGGTTGCGCGGCTGCGCCCGCGCCTTTTCAACCAGCCCATTGATGTCGCTGTCACTGAGCCCGATCAGCGGCGCCAACCGTTGCAACGACGACCGCATCCGGCTGCGATCTCCCGGACGGATCCAAACGCGAAATCGCTCCACGTTCGATGCCAGCACCCGCCCGCTCCGGTCCAGAATGCGCCCGCGTCGTGGCAACAGCGGTCGCACATTTACGCGATTGCCATCCGCCAGCACCCGCAACCGCTGCCCCTCGACGACCTGCAGCTGAAACAGCCGCACGCCGATCACGCCGAAAGCCATCGCTTGCAGGCCGCCTGCAATCAGCGCGCGCCGCGTCAGGCGCCGGCCGTCAAGATCATCCCCGTCGCGCGTCTCCATCCCTAGACCCCGCGCACAAGGCGATCGTTGCTAGCCCGGAATGGCTCGGGATCCAGCGCCCGCAGCACAAAAGCCAATGGCGGATAGCACAGCGCAGTGATCCAAAGCGCCCAGGCGAACGGCCGCCAGTCGGCCAACCCCAAATGATAGATCGACGCCACGCCCCATGCGGCAAAGACAAGCCCCGCGAGAGAAGCGAGAAACACAACCCAGCGCTGAGCAGAGCCGGTCCCGGACATACGCTGCGCATCGACGCCCAGCATCATGCTGCCCAGATAGAGCAGCGCCCAATACCCGATCGGCCCGTTCGTCAGCACGTCGACAACGATGCCCGCCGTAAACGGCACCCAAGCAGAAAGCCGGTCTGGGTGCCGCCCAGACCAAGTGTAAATGGCGATAACGGGCAGGAACGGCAGCACGAACCGGGCATTCGGTGGCAATCCCCACGGCAGCACCGCGAGAACGGCAAGAATGGCAACAGTCACGGCGGGCATTAAACGTCCAGCGATCGACGTCATTTCGCCACCTCGGCACCGGCCGGCTGCAGCCGCTGCTCCAGCGGCGGCACGTCGCCGGTACCGGGCTCGTAGAACAAGATGCTCACGTATTCGAGCCGGTCGAGATCGGCATGGACGGACACTGTCGGCCGTTCGCTGCCGCCTGCCACGGTGCCAATGCGCAAACCACGCGGATAGATCCCGCCAATCCCCGACGTCACGACCTCGTCGCCAGCCTTCACAGTGGCGTCCGGCGCCAGAAAAAGAAGCCGCGGTGCAGGGCCATTGTCACCGGCCAGGATCGCCCGCGCCGCCTGCTGGCCGACAAAGACCGGGATACGGCTCTCCACGTCCGTAATCAGCAAGACGCGCGACACCCCCCTGCCCACGGCTGCCACGCGGGCCGCCAATCCGTCACCGGCAAGCACGGGATAACCGCTTTTGAGTTTTTCGATCTCGCCCGCGTTGATGATGGCCGAACGCACAAACGGCCCCGACGACGTCGCCATCACGCGCGCGGTCACGAACGGCATGTCCTGGTCCCGTGCTGTCTTCGCTACAGCGCCGAGTTCGGAAAGTTGCCGCTCCAGATCTTTGGCCCGCGCTTCCCATCCCTTGAGACGCTGGTTTTCGTTGGCGAGATGATCGAGGTCGTCCGCCCGCTCCAAGGCAAGCCCGATCGCCGCCCCCGCCGAACGCAGCGGTTCCAACGGAATCATGATCGTCCTCAAAACAGGACTGACCGCATCTGCGATCGCCACGCGCGCGCCCGCGATATATCCGTGATCCAGCCGGCTCAACACCAACAGCGCGACGGAAACGAACAACAAAACGGGCATGAGCACCCCGCCCGCATGAGGGCGCATGGGCGCCGCCTCGGCTGGGCGTCTGCGCAACTGGTCATATCCCACGTACCGCATGCGACGCCTTCAACGCTCAGCAATCACAAGTGCCTCCCGCCTCACGGCCGGATTAGAAGATGTTCCCGCGCGGCGATGTTCTCCAAAAGCATCGCCGATCCCCGCACGACGCAATGCAATGGATTGTCCGAGACGATGAACGGAACACCGACACGCTTGGCCAGTTCCTGATCGAGCTTATGCAGCAGCGCCCCACCACCGGTCAGCATGATGCCCCGGTCACAAATGTCGTTCGACACCTGCGGTGGCAATTCCTCCAACGCCCGCTCGATGAACTCCGCCATCGCTTCCACCGGCTCGTTGAGCGCTTCCGCGATATGCTGCGGCGACAGCACGGTGCTCTTCGGTTTGCCATTGCGCAGATCCCGCCCGCGAATATGGATCTCGCTCGCCAGCCCATTCATCTGCTGCGACGCCGATCCCGCCTCGATCTTGATCCGCTCCGCGTTCGACTCGCTGATGAGCAATTGATGCTCGCGCCGGATGTAGCGGATGATGGCTTCGTCCATGGCGTTGCCCGCAATGCGCAGCGACCGCGCCTCAATGACACCGCCAAGCGACAGAACGGCGATGTCCGTCGTCCCGCCGCCGATATCGACCGCCATCGATCCCACCGGCTCATCAATCGGCAGTCCCGCGCCAAGCGCCGCCGCCACCGGCTCTTCCACGATGTAGACTTTGCGCCCGCCGGCTTGCACCGCCGTCTCATAGACAGCCCGCCGCTCGACCGGCGTTGCACCCGCCGGCACACAGATCAGAATGCGTGGCCGCCGCAATCCCAAAAACGTTGTCCGCGTTCGCCGGATGAACTGGCGCAGCATCTCCTCTGTCGCAACAAAGTCGGCGATCACGCCATCGCGCAGCGGCCGGATCGTTTCGATCGATCCGGGCGTGCGCCCAAGCATCTGGTGCGCCTCGTGCCCGACCGCCAGCACTTGCCGGTGTCCCGGACCCGTCCGCACCGCCACGACCGATGGCTCGTCGATCACGACGCCGCGACCCATCACGTGCACGATGGTATTCACCGTGCCGAGATCGATGGCGATGTCTTCACTGAAGGGGCTGATCGTGGGCAGACGCATTAACATGTACTCAGGTCGACGCAGCGCCGCTGCCCCGGAACGAGGCACGGCACCAGTTAAGACGAAGGCAGAGCAAACCCCATGCCGCCTCGCCCCCCATGCTTGAGACGCTACCACCCGCCGGAGAAGCCCTCGCTCCAGCCGCGCGTCTGCCATCATCCCTACCGCGTTGGGACCGTATGCGCCAGATCGCACACGCCACCATAAGCCTTGTTACGGAAAAGGAATTTCTAACCCGGACCGCAAAAAGGGCGGCTCAAAAGCCGCCCTTTTCAGATTTCTGTCCGTCAACGCCCGCTTAGAGTTGCGCCTGCGCCACTTTTTGACGCTTCACAATCAGCTTGTTCAGCGCCGCCACATAGGCCTTCGCCGAGGCCACCATGGTGTCGGTATCCGCCCCGCGCCCGGTCACCACGCGTCCGTCTTCTTCCAGCCGCACCGACACTTCCGCCTGCGCGTCCGTTCCCTCGGTCACCGCATGCACCTGATAGAGTTCGAGTCGCGCCGAATGCGGCACCAGCATTTTGATCGCGTTAAAGGTTGCATCCACCGGTCCGTTGCCCTGCGCCTGCACCGTCGACGCCACACCATCGATCTCCAGCGTCAGCGTCGCCGCCTGCGGCCCAACCGTCCCCGCGATCACCGTCAACGACGCGACCTTCATCCGGTCGTGCGCATGCGCAATCCCGTGGTCGACCAGCGCCTCGATGTCCTCGTCGTACATATGCTTCTTGCGATCAGCCAACGCCTTGAACCGGTTAAACGCATCCTCGAAGGCATTCTCGCCCAATTCGAAGCCCATCTCGCGCAACTTCGACCGGAACGCATTGCGCCCCGAATGCTTGCCCATCACCAGCGACGTCTTCGCCACACCCACCGATTCCGGCGTCATGATCTCATACGTCTGCTGATACTTGAGCAGTCCATCCTGGTGAATGCCGCTCTCATGCGCGAACGCATTCCGCCCAACGATGGCTTTGTTGTACTGCACCGGGAAATTCGTCACCGCCGACACGAGCTTCGACGCGCGCGACAGCATCGTCGTATCAATCCCCGTCTCATACGGCAGCACATCCGACCGCGTGCGGATCGCCATGACGACTTCTTCGAGCGCAGCATTGCCCGCCCGCTCACCGATGCCGTTGATCGTGCATTCGATCTGCCGCGCACCCGCATTCAAAGCCGCCAGAGAGTTCGCGACCGCCAAGCCAAGATCGTTGTGGCAATGGGTCGAAAACACCGCCTTGTCCGAGTTCGCCACGCGCTCGCGCACCGCCTTGAACATTTCGTAGTATTCCTGCGGCGTCGCATACCCCACCGTATCCGGCAGGTTGATCGTCGTCGCCCCCGCCTTGATCGCCGCATCGACGCACTGGCACAGATAATCGATCGGCGTACGCGTCGCGTCCATCGCCGACCATTCAACATCATCGACGAGGTTGCGCGCCCTGGCGACCGTCGCCGAAATGATCTCGAGCACCTCCGCTTGGCTCTTGCGCATCTGGTATTCGAGATGGATAGGAGACGTCGAAACGAACGTGTGAATGCGCCCGCGCTTCGCATGCCGCACGGCTTCGCCCGCCCGGTCGATATCGGCGTTGATGGCCCGCGCCAGCCCCGCGATCGTTGCGTTCTGCACCCGCTTCGAGATCGCGCTCACCGCATCGAAATCACCCTCCGACGCAATCGGAAAACCGGCTTCAATGATGTCGACACCCAGCGCATCGAGGCAGTCGGCCACCTCGAGCTTTTCTTCATACGTCATCGTCGCGCCGGGGCACTGCTCCCCATCGCGCAACGTAGTGTCGAAAATAACGACGCGGTCGGCCGTGGCAGTCATGATGTCGATCCTTGAACTTGGGGCCCTGCGGTGCCAGGCACTCGGGGGCGCAGATGATCCTTTGGCTCTCTCGTCGTCTCCCCCTAAGCCGCTGCGACGCTGTGAACGCGCGTCCAGGTTCGGCTCAGGGGCCGGTAAGGAGCAGCAGCGACGGGAGACCACCGGTCCGGCCACGACCGGTCCGTCCCCGCAGCAAGGCTGCGGAGAGGCCAGACGAGCAGGCACGTGGGGCGGAAAAGAGCATCGCCGCGGGTCCCGGATCAAAACTGCACCAAGGGGTACAATATGACGAAATGGTTGACAATGCGCTGCAACCGCGCGCGCGCCCTGTTTGCCCAGGCTATAAGCGTATTGATCCGCGTCAGGCCGCCGTCAGCCGGCGGGGGCTAGGGTCATTGGAGACCAGGGCAACACCCCGGCCCAATATTCCGATGTGAGGCACCCATGACCGGCCAGTCCACCGTACCCCGCTATTCCCTGACGATGATCCGCCTCCATTGGCTGACCTTCCTCCTGGTCGTCGCCGCCTACATCTTCATGGAATTCCGCGAGATCTTCCCCCGCAACACACCCGGCCGCGAATTCATGAAGGCCACCCACTATTCACTGGGTCTCACCATCCTCGGCCTCACACTCGCCCGCCTGATCATCAAGCTCACCGGAGACCCAGCCCCCGCCATCACACCGGCTCCCGCCGCTTGGCAGCACACCGCCGCCAAAGTTGGCCACGCCCTGATCTACATCTTCCTAATCGCCATGCCGTTCATCGGCTGGGCCACGCTCTCCACCGAAGGCGACGCCGTCATCTTCTACGGCCTCGAAATCCCGAGCCTCCTCGGCCCCGACAAAATCCTCTCCGGCCGCCTCGAAGAACTCCACGAACTCGGCGGCCAAATCGGCTATGTCCTTTTGGGAGGCCACGCCCTTCTCGCCATCCTCCACCACGCCGTCTTCAAAGATACCTCGCTGATCCGCATGATGCCGAAGAAGGCGGGGTGACGATCGTGGCAGCAAAGACGCGCGTGCTAAAATTGGTCCTGTGAGGCGACACGCCAGACACTTGCGGATCTGCAACACCGACTTTACCGTCCGCGGCTCAGACGTGGCCTGAACTAGGAACTTTGAATGAACATTTTAGGCGCTCCCAGCATGATTGCCATGGCTCACCTCGCAATCGCTTCGTTTATCGGTCATACCCCGGCCATTGCCGGCGACGCCTACCAAGATGCTCTGGCCGCCTGCCAAGACGCCGCCGCGAACGTCGATGACCCCACGGGGTATGCCTGCGACTGGAAAAAGGTTGTAGAAGGCGCACCCGGCTCAGCCCTCACCGGCAAATACACGTTCCGGGAGCAAGGAATGTCGGGAGAAATGACGATATTGGAACCCGGTGATGGACCGGCCGACATTGGCATCACGACAGTAACAGAGAGCGACAACACGCCGACCTGTTCAGCGAAATTGGGCGCCTCACGCAACGACAACGACGAACTCTCAGCGACGATGGACGACCCGGCCGAATGTGAAGTCCGCATCGTCAGTGTACCTGGCCCCAACATCGTAAAGGTCACGGCGACGGAAGCCTGCAGCTATTTTTGCGGCATGGGCGCCGCCTTCGCCGGCGAATGGCAACTGCAATCAAAGTAGCCTGTAGGTCGGGTTAGCTTAGCGCAACCGGCATACACCCGCGAAAAAAGCCGCATCACAGCCACCTGCCCCAGCCTCGGCGGATTACGGTGCTTGCCGAAGGGATCAAGGGGCACCCCCCACCCCCCCCTCACACCTCAATCGTACCTTCGCTCACGCGCACGCAATGCCCGCCAATGCGCACGCCTTCCAGCCCCTGTCCATCGATGGTCAGCACCAGCGACACGAGGCTCGGCCGGTTCATCTCGAAGCCCTGCTCGATCGTGCGCCGGTGCGTGCCATGCGGTAACCGGTCGAACCGCGCAATAACGCCAGCAAAACACACCGCCGCCGAACCGGTCGCGGGATCTTCCGGCACCCCGGCATCGGGTGCAAACATGCGAACATGAAAAGATGACGTCGTATGCTCGCACTGCCGCGTATAGAGATACGCCCCCACAAGCCCCTGCTGCGAAAACGCCGGCGCCCAATGACTGCCGTTGACGCGCGCCCTCGCAATCGCCTCGCGCGAGGCGATCGGCACGAACGCGAACGCAGTCCCCACCGCATAACAAACTGGCTTGTGGTTCTCAAAACCGATCTCGCTCGGAATGAGCCCGAGCGCCGCCGCCAACACATCGACGGGCGGCAGCGTCCCCGCCTCAACCGGCATCTTCGGCGCATCGAACTCCGCAAACGGCGATTGATCGGCCTTCAGCCGAACACCAACGCGCAACGTGCCAATGCCCTCTTCCAACACGATCAGCGCATCCGCATCCCGTCCCTGCCCGAACTTGTTCTCGGCAAGCAGCGCCGCCGTCCCAACGGTAGGATGACCAGCAAACGGCAGTTCCTTGAGTGGTGTAAAAATCCGTAAACGCGCCGAATGCGCCGGGTTCTCCGCCGGCAGCACGAACACCGTCTCCGACAAATTGAACTCGCGCGCAATCGCCTGCATCTGATCGTCCGTCAGACCGCCTGCGCCATGAACAACCGCCAGCGGATTGCCGCCAAAGCGCCGGTCAGTAAAAACATCCAACGTGCTGAAAGAAAGCCGCATCGGTCCTCGCTACGCTCAATCATAGAGGCGCCACTTACCCCATTCTGCCGCTCCCTCCAAGCACAAGAGACGAACAGAGTGGCACGCCTACGCGACCGGAGCTTTACCGGCCAGAACATGCCGCAGCAGCACCGCCGCATAATCGGGCATCGGCAACGGATCGAGATCGGCCAAGGTCCTTACCGCCACGATCTCTTCCAGTTCGGGTGCCGCCTCATGCGCCACCGCATCCCGCATGAACGCCATCAGCCGCGCCGCTTCGCCATCACCGATCAATTCGACCGCAATCGAGACCTGACGCCCCACCGTCGTGATCAGATACCCATCACTGACAGCAAGTGTGCACGCTAAAAGCCCTGTCTCCTCCTCGACCTCACGCAGAACGCTCGCCCGGATATCAACGCAGCCCTCGGCGTCCGCATCACGCGGATCGATAAATCCACCCGGCAGATAGACGAGCCCTGCATTCAAGTTTCCAGCTCTCTGGCGTCCCAACAAAATGGCCCCGTCGCCGGACCGGATCAGCGCCGACCCGAACACGTCGCACGCCGCAGTGCCCGTTTGGCCGTTCTCCTTCCAATAGAGAAACGCTTTGAATTCCACCGGCAGAAGCGTGCCAGAAAAAATTCCACCCGCGATCGCATGATCGGCGAGCATATAGATCGTTCCATTGAAATAGGATGGATTTTCCGCCGTCCGCTGCTTCCAATGCGCGTCGATCGCTTCCGCATTCTGAGACGCGAACGCCCACACCGCATCGCTAACGGTCAGGTTGCAGTCCTCCACAAAGCTGACGTTTGGGGGCCGCATTGACACCTTGTCCTCAGGCTGCAACCGGTTGTGCGGCCATTAACCCGCTAAAACTGTCTGCGCCAATCGCTGCCAGCGCCACCACGTAAAGCAGCACGATCAGCGCAAACCAAACCCGGTCCGCGCGAACAATGGCAAGTTCTCCGCCGCTGTCCCGCCAAGAGGCGCGCACCACACGAAAGAGCACCAGCATGATAAAGCCGTACGACGCCAGATAGACCTTGTCGACCATGGTCAGATAGTCCACCTCCGGCAGCGACGACCCGCCCGCGAGTTGCAAAGCCACAAGGGTCAAAAGCGCCGTGATGCCCAATCCGACCCGCGCGTCGATGAAGGCCGGCCGGATAAACAGAACCAACCCCGCGCACGCCATGATGAGCAGGATCGGCAGAAACGTTTTCACCGAAAGCGCTGTCATCGGCCGAGCAATCGAAATCGTCACCGCCGCGCGCGAATAGGATTCCTCCGCCCCCACCGTCGGATCGCCGAAGTTCGTTGGATAGGTATACTCGGCGATGATCAACCGGGCCGTCTCAATCCCGAACCCAGGCAGCACGATGCTACCTGACAACGTCACCGGTGTCTCATCGGCGCGATAAAGCTGCTTGGCCGAACCGCTCTCCGTATCCTCAAACAGGATGACGAGCTCCTGCCGGTCAAATGGATAGTTTTCCAGCTTCAACTTCGTCGCAAACCGCCCCTGATTGCGCACAATGGCATAGAAGCTTCCGTCCGGCAGTTCCTTCGGCTCCTCGTAGAGCATGTCGCGGACATGATCGTCGGGTGTCGACCGGTTCATGAATTCCATCGTTTTGGCGGGATTGATCTCTTTGTTGCGCCACCGGAACCAGACATAGAAATCCACCGTGTAGCTATGCGTGCGAAAATCGAGTTCATGGATGTCGTTGATGTAAACACCGGTGATAACCTCATCGGCCCCCGGCGACGCGGCCCCCGCCGCAACGGCCGCCGCGTCCTGCGCAGCCGCAGCCGTCGCGCCGCCATGATTCAGCACCGCCAAACTGCCCAGCACAGCAATCAAAAACAAAAGACGAGAAAAGCAGCCGGCCATCAAATCCCCCACGAATTCGCCGGACCCTACCGGTCAGAGTGGCCCAGGGACAATGCGGCCTTGGCGACGAGCACATTTTCCTGCTTCAGTCAGAACGGCAGGCATTCGGCGGCCAAACGCAAACACCGCAGCGCCTTTATCGCATACTGGTGCTCACCGGCGGCTGCGGAGCAGGGCGAAAAATGAGCTCATTCAGCCAATTGGCCCAAAGCGTTGCGCTGGCGTTCAGCCTCGCGCTCGCAGCCGTGGCCGGGCCAGCCAACGCTGAACAGACAGCCTCCCCTCTCGGCGCCCTCCCGCCCGGCTGGACCCTTACCCTTACCGATGTCGTCGCCCTCTTCTCTGGCCCCACCCCGGACGGAACAGTCACCATCGTCGCCCCGCCCGTCATAACAGCGGACGGCGACACCAAGGCCGCCATCATCGAAAATGCACCGGCACTCATCGAGGATCTGTTCGGCGAACCCCGCCCTGCCGGTGATCCCACACCGCTTCCTGCGTCCGATGCCGTCGCCCCCGGGCTCCTGGTGCCGCTCACTGTCGAACTCGAAGACGGCAGCGAAGCCCGCTTCGAAGTGACCGGCTATCCACTCCCCGGCCGGCGGCTGCAACTGTTCCTCGTCGCCTTCCCAGCGACCATGCCCACCACCAATCCTGAGGTCATGCGCGCCCGCACGCTCGTCGACCAATGGCGCGCCGCTGCGGTTATCGTGAACGCGGATCTGACATCGCAGCTGGCCGGCCCCGCCGAAGCGCGCGAGAGCGAGGATGGCACCGAACCTTCAGCGAGCACCACCGCTTCGGAGGCGCCTATCAACCCCGATGACCGCATCGAAAACATCATCTACTTTTTGCGCTTCGCCTTCGATGGCACCAATCCATCGGCCGCCGGCGAACCAAGCGCCGTAACCGCCCTGCTTCTGAAAGACGGCCGCGTCTTCGAGAGCGAAGCACGCGCCCCGGCCGATTTCGATCCCGCCTCCCGTCCACCTGGCAGCCCAGGCACAGGCCGCTGGCAACGCGACGGCGAAGCCTACGCGCTCGCATTCGCCGATGGCACCCAGGGAACCGCCGTCGCCGCCGCCGCCAAAACCACTCCTGCCGCTGCATCCATGGCGTTCAACGGCCGCTTCCTCGCCGCGGGAGGGCCACCGTCGGACCTCCTGAAGAGCATCATCGAGTTCTATCCCGACGGCAGTTTGCTGCTCAAAGACGAGACCAAAACGTTGAGCGGCTCCTACGCGATCTCCGGCCGAACCATAAGCTTCACAGCGCCGAACGCGCCCGCCGCCGCCTTTGCCTTCGGCTACCGTGGCGACGTATCAGCCCCCACGCTCCTCATCGTCGGCAACCGCATCTACGAACGCGCCGACGACTAATAAGCAGTTTTCCACAGCTGCACCCCGTTCAAAAGCATGCCTAAACACACCCGCGCGCGGCACACGTTCGCCAAGCACTTGGCGGCGCAATGATTTCCAACAATCAATCGTTTTGAGCAGACGATCCACAGGCAATCTCTCAGTTGAGAATCGCACCGCGTCGTTTCTATCTGCGTCCAGACAAAAGTGTGCCGCGTTCTAGGAACCTCAATCATGACGTGGCGACGTTGCCTGCGAACCTTTGGAATTGCGGCCGGCCTTTTAAGCCCACATGCGGCCCACTCCGATTTTGCCGGCCTTTATTTCGGCTCGCACATTGGCGGCAATTTTCCAGCCTTCGAAATTGAGGGCGATTTCGACAACCCAGACGCAACGAGCTACGACCTGAACCCCGACGCTTGGACTGCGGGCCTCCAGGCCGGTTACAACCTGCCGTACGCCGGCTTTATTCTCGGCATCGAAGGCGCCGTCTCATTTGGCAGCGAAGTCGACACCCGTGCCGTAATCGTTCCCGATTCAGGCGACAGCCGCGACGACGTCGCCAGCTACGTGTTCAAGGATACGATCACCCTCGCGGCACGCATCGGCGTACCGGTCACACCTGACATAATACCGTTCGCAAAGTTCGGCGTCGCCTGGGCCGATGTCGAAGGCATTGCCGCTGATACAGACGGTGTTCCCCCGGTTTTGGATAGTACCGATCTCACGACGATCGATGGCTGGGAAACCGGCTACGTCGTGGGCGGCGGCGTCGAGTATCAGTGGGCACCGAACTGGAGCATCAAAGCCGAATACGAATACATGGACTTCGGATCGATCACGACCGGCAACATTGATGGCGATACGATCACGCACGACGTCTCCAATCACGCCATTAAAGCCGGCATGAATTACCACTTCTAATCACCCGCTCCGGCACCTGAACTGATACAAATTGCGCGAGCAAGGTCGCTCTTGCCTGCCGTGCGACCTTGCTCTTGAACCAGTCAGACCCAGTGGACGCCATCAGGCGACAGCGAGGAGCCCCTGCCAGAAAACCGTGATCTTGTAGATGAGCGGAATTCCGATCACCATCATGAACGGGAAGGTCAGCCCCAGGGAACTGGTGAGGTAGATGCCGGGATTGGCTTCCGGGAACGTCGCACGCACGGCGGCCGGCGCGTCGATGTAGGATGCCGAGGCAGCCACTGCGCCGAGCACGAAGGCAGACCCGAGCGGCAGCCCCACAAGTGTCGCCAGCAGCGAAGCAAGCGTTCCATTGAGGATCGGCACCGCGATTGCAAAGGCAGCCATCCGCCAACCGACCTTCGCGAAATCAGCGAATTGCCGAGCGGCCGCCATGCCCATTTCGAGCATGAACAGAACCAGCACTCCGCGGAAAAGATCAACGAAAAATGGCTCAATGCGCTTGAAGTTCTGCTCTCCTACGGCCCAGCCGATCAGCAATCCGCCGCCGAGAAGCAGGATCCCGCGCCCGCGCAGCGTCTCACGCAGCAGTGCGCCAAGGCCGCCGCTCACCTTTTCTATCCGCGCCAGCGCCCAGCGCCCGTAGAATAGGGCAACTAAGATGCCAAGCTCGAGCAACGCGACAAGGGCCGTGACATAACCCGCCATCTCCGATCCCATTTCCTTGGCAAAGTTCTGCGCCACAGCGAACGTCACCGATGAAACGGAACCGTAGAGCGCGGCAACGCCGGCCGCATTGCGGATGTCGAGCCCGATCACGGTGCGCGCGAGAATGAACGCGATGGCCGGCAACACGAGGATCAGAATGATCGTCACCCCAAGGCCTGCCGCAATGTCGGCCATCGTCACCGTGGCGAGTTCCTGACCACCCTGGAGACCGATGGAGAACAACAGATAGATCGCGAAGATTTTCAGCACCGGCTCAGGTATTTCCAGATCGGACTTCAACAGCGTTGCCACCACGCCAAGAAGAAAAGCCAGCGTGATCGGTGAGATGAGGTTCTGCATGAGGAGTTCAGTCGGCATCGCGGGAGTCTCCCGTTTCGAGTTGCAACGCGTCAGCCACGCCCGGATGAAACCAAATCTGCGCGCGCTGATCCTGGCCCTGGCACTGCCGCGCCCGGCCACACGCAGTCATCCATTTGAAGAGGCGGATCGAACCACCACCGAGCGCGTTGCTACACGATCAATGCATAATTCAGGAAATTGATATATAACAGATAAATCATTAAATAAATCAATCTACGCCTGAACCAGCGCGGCCCTCAAAAGTAATCGGCCCGCGGCGTAAGCGCGCCGCGGGCCACAAAACTCTCGTATTTGCGTGTCTGCAAAATATGACCTGTCAGTTCCGGCCCTTATCGACCAGCTTATTCTTGCCAATCCACGGCATCATGGCGCGCAGCTTGGCGCCAACCTCTTCGATCTGATGCGCGTCGTTGTTGCGGCGCGTGGCCTTGAAGCTCGGCTGACCAGCCTTGCATTCCAACATCCAGTCGCGCGTGAAGCGGCCCTGCTGAATATCTTCCAAGACCCGCTTCATCTCTGCCTTCGTCTCCGGCGTGATGATGCGCGGCCCGGTGACGTATTCGCCATACTCAGCCGTGTTCGAAATCGAGTAGTTCATGTTCGCAATGCCGCCCTCATAGATAAGGTCGACGATCAGCTTCACTTCATGCAGGCATTCGAAGTACGCCATCTCCGGGGCATAGCCGGCTTCGACAAGCGTTTCGAAGCCCGCGCGAATGAGTTCGACAAGACCGCCGCACAGCACCACCTGCTCGCCGAAAAGGTCCGTCTCGCATTCTTCCTTGAACGTGGTCTCGATCACGCCCGAACGGCCTCCGCCCACGCCCGAAGCGTACGAGAGGAAAAGGTCGTGCGCGTTGCCCGACTTGTTCTGATGAATGGCGATCAGGCACGGCACGCCGCCGCCCTTCAGATATTCGCCGCGCACCGTATGACCGGGGCCCTTCGGCGCCACCATGCCAACGTCGAGATCCTCGCGCGGCTCAATCAGATTGAAATGCACATTGAGCCCATGCGCAAACATCAGCGCCGCGCCTTTCTTCATGTTGCCATGCAAATGATCGCGATAAATATCCGCCTGCAGTTCGTCCGGCGTCAGCATCATGATCACGTCCGCCCACTTGGCCGCGTCCGCGACCTCCATGACCTTGAGGCCTTCCTTCTCGGCCTTGGCCGCCGTGGCCGACCCCTTACGAAGAGCGATGGTCACGTCCTTGATGCCGCTATCGCGCAAGTTGAGCGCATGCGCATGACCCTGGCTGCCATAGCCGACGATGGCCACCTTCTTGGTCTTGATGAGGTTCAGGTCGGCATCACGATCATAATAGACGCGCATGGGTTCTCTCTTCGGTCTGTTCGGTTCGATCGGGTCCGGCCTTGCGGCGCGGGCATCAGGAATACGGAAAGCGAGCCTGGAGTATGAGCGGGCGGACCCTACACCCCACCCTGCGGCAGCCGCAACGCCTGCACACAATGGCATCCTGCGACAAAAGCCATACCAGCCTGCAGACGCGCCAAAGGCCTGTCCGGGCCATCCCTTATCGCGCGGTTAACGGAACTGCAACCGATGTTGCGTTAAGGGTTGAAATCCGTAGCAAGTCCACTCCGGGTTACAGATATGGAGCCTACCGTGATCACGCGCTTCGTGGCTATCGCCGTTGCAGCCCTGGCCCTTTCCGGCTGCGGGGACGCCACCGAAGCCCCCAAAATCGAGACCAAGCGCTATATCGTCGTCTCGGCCATCGATTGCGCCGACAACACCGGAATAGAGTTTGAACAGTGCGTCAAACTCCTGCAGGCAGCCGTCGTCCAGCATGACACGGCCGCCGCCACATATCCCAAGATCGAGGCCTGCGAAAAAACCGAAGGCGAAAACCGCTGCGAGCGGGCGGGCGAAAAGAGCTATCGGGCCCGCGTAACGGCATTCCAGATCACTGTTGGCGCCAAAACGTCCGCCGTTCCGCTCTACGCCCCCGCGACCGACAAGGCTGGCCTACGCACGGCCTCCAACGAAGAGATCCTCCCCGACGCCGAAAACTACGTCTTCACGCAAAGTGCCAACGACGCCGGCCACTTCTACTTCAAAGAAGACCCCAGAGCGAAGAAGTAGACCGAACGTTTGAGTTGGGAAGGGCCCCAACACCGTCACATCGCGCCCGCACCACGCCCGATGGCCGCAACGCCCGTCCGGCTGACTTCCACCAGACCCAACTCGCGCATCAGTCCGATGAAGGTCTCGATCTTCGAGGCCTTGCCGGTGATCTCGAAGACAAAGTGCTCGGTCGACGTATCGACCACCTGCGCGCGAAAGATCTCCGCCATCCGCAGCGCTTCAATCCGCTTGTCACCTTTGCCCGCGACCTTGATCAGCGCCAGTTCGCGCTCAAGCGAAATCCCCTCACCCGTCAGATCGCGCACGCGGTGCACCGGCACGAGCCGTTCCAGCTGATGCTTGATCTGTTCGATAACGGCTGGCGTCCCCCGCGTCACGATCGTAATCCGCGACACATGCTTATCGTGCTCGGTCTCCGTCACCGTCAAGCTGTCGATATTGTAGCCGCGCGCCGTGAACAGTCCGATCACCCGCGCCAAAACGCCCGGTTCGTTGTCAACAATAACCGATAGCGTGTGCGAGACGACATCTTGCGCGACACCGGGACCGACGTAATGGCTTTGCGGATTAGGATTTGCCATGGCTCTCTAATTTTTCTCTTTGCTCTTGTCCGTCTCGTCGAATGTGCCGCCCAGGGCGTCGATCTCCGCCGCCGAGTTCGGGAACACCGTCTTCAGAAAAACCGGCATCCCGACCTTGTCGACTTCGATTTTGAAAGCGTCCGCTTCCGCCGCACTCACCTTGTATTGGCTGAACGCCGTAACAACCCGCCACCCCATCGCCTGCGCCAACTGATCGGCCGTCGGCGCTCCGATCTTGCGCAGTTGCTCCGGCTTGAGGCGGCTGTAGATCCGCGTCAAGAGCTTCGTCTCCATGTAGTCCTGCGCGATGCAACCCTCGAATGCAGCAGAATATGCGGATGCCAGTCCGTGCGTGCGATAGCAGGCGTCGATATGTTTGATCGCGCCCTCCGCCCCCCGCGTCCGCTGGATGAGCCCGATCCGCTCGGCCGCTTGCTTGATGTTCGCTGCCCGGTCCCAGGTGATCGGCACGCCCGGTGGATCAGCCGGCGCAGCCGTCTCCGCCGTCGCCGGTCCGCATACGGCGACGGCAAAGCACGCGGACAGTAAGGCTGCGCGACGCGCAATCACACCAGCACCTTGCCTTCCTTGCCGATCGCCTTTTCGATTTGCTCTTCGCTGGCTTCACCCAGCAGCATCTCGTTGTGCGCCTTGCCCGACGGGATCATCGGGAAGCAGTTCGCAAGTTTGGCCACCCGGCAATCGAACATCGTCGGCACCTTAGTGTTGACCATATCGAGAATTGCGTCATCCAGATCATCCGGGTGCTCGCAGCGCATACCGCGCCAACCGTAGGCCTCCGCGAGTTTCACAAAGTCCGGCAGGCTCTCGGTGTAGCTGTGCGACAGGCGGTTGCCGTGCAGCAGCTGCTGCCACTGCCGCACCATGCCCATGTACTCATTGTTCAGGATGAACACCTTAACCGGCAGGTTAAACTGCACCGCCGTCGAGCACTCCTGAATATTCATCAGGATCGACGCATCGCCCGCGATATCGATCACAAGCGACTTGGGATGCGCCAACTGCGCCCCAATCGCTGCCGGCAGGCCGTAGCCCATCGTGCCAAGCCCACCCGACGTCATCCACCGGTTCGGCTCTTCGAAATTGTAATACTGCGCCGCCCACATCTGATGCTGGCCGACCTCCGTCGTGATGTAGGTATCGCGATCCTTGGTCAATTCATACAGCCGCTGGCACGCGTACTGCGGCATGATCGTGTCCTTCGAATTCTTAAAGGACAACGACTTCTTCGCCCGCCAGCCGTCGATCTGCTTCCACCACGTCTTGATGGCCGCCTTGTCGATCTGCGGCGCTTTCTGCTTCCACACACGCAACATCTCTTCCAGCACGTAGGCGCAATCGCCCACGATCGGAATGTCCACGCGCACGTTCTTGTTGATCGACGACGGATCGATGTCGACGTGGATCTTCTTCGAATGCGGTGAGAAGGCATCGATGCGGCCCGTGATACGGTCGTCGAACCGCGCCCCGATGTTGATCATCACATCGCAGTCGTGCATCGCCCAGTTGGCCTCATACGTCCCGTGCATGCCGAGCATACCGAGCCACTGCTTGTCGGACGCCGGATACGCGCCAAGCCCCATCAGCGTCGATGTGATCGGGTATCCGGTCAGCCGCACGAGTTCGCGCAACAGCTGGCTCGCCTTCGGCCCCGCATTAATAATGCCGCCGCCCGTATAGAAAATCGGCCGCTTAGCCGACGCGATGAGATCGACAGCCTCCGCCACCGGCCCCGCATCGGGCTTCAGCTTCGGCCGGTACGTCTTATGCGCCACGTTGGACGGTCCGGTATAATTGCCGGCCTTGAATTGGATATCCTTCGGGATGTCGACCACCACCGGCCCCGGCCGCCCAGACCGCGCAATGTGGAATGCCTCATGCAGAACGCGCGACAGATCGTTGATGTCCTTCACCAACCAGTTGTGCTTGGTGCAAGGCCGTGTGATCCCGACCGTATCGCACTCTTGGAAGGCATCGTTGCCGATCAGATGCGTCGGCACCTGACCCGTGATGCAAACCACCGGAATGCTATCCATCAACGCATCGGTCAACCCCGTCACCGCGTTCGTCGCTCCCGGCCCCGACGTCACGAGCACCACGCCGACCTTGCCCGTCGAACGCGCGTAACCTTCCGCCGCATGCACCGCGCCGCCTTCCTGGCGGACCAGGATGTGCTGAACTTTGTCCTGCTGGAACAGTTCGTCGTAGATCGGCAACACCGCGCCGCCCGGATATCCAAAGATGTGTTCGACGCCCTGGTCCACCAGCGCCTTCACAACCATTTCGGCGCCCGTCATCGTCCGTGCCATCGTCGTGCCCCTAAAACTCTAAGCGCCAATGCGCCACCCCATCCGGGCAGCGCGCGCGATCTCTCTCGTCGCGCGAAGCTGGCGCAACCTAAGAGCCGTACTGTGCCCGGTCAAGGTAAAGGGTCAATAAATGCGACGATATGGGCGCCAATGCATTCCATTTAATGCGCAGAAACAGCCTTCCACGACTTCATATTGCCCGAAATCCAAGTCGCCTGCCGTTTGATATACCGCCGCGTCTCAGCTTTCCCCTCATCGATCGCTGCCCCCAAGGGCATTTCTCCCCTCAGATGCGCCATCAACGGCCTTAAGCCCAGCGCCCGCATTCCCGGCAGCGCCGGATCGAGATCGAGATCCATGATCCGCCGCGCTTCATCAAGCGCCCCCCGCCCCATCATCTGATCAAATCGCGCATCGCTCCGCTCATGTAGCGCCGCCCGGTCTGGCAGCACGACGAGCCGTTCCGTGTCCTCCGCGCGGATCAACGGTACTCCCGGCTCCTGCTGCCACTCCCACAACGGCCGCCCCGTCGCGTCCATGACCTCAAGCGCCCGCACGATCCGCTGCGGATCGGTGGGAGACAAACGAGCAGCCGTCCCCGGATCCATCTCCGCCAACGTGCGATGCAGCTTCGATGCGCCCAGGCGGTCCGCCTCCGCCCGCCAGTGCTCGCGAATGGCCGGCGGGATCGCCGGAATGGGCGACAGCCCTTCCAACAAGGCCTTGAGATAGAGACCCGTCCCTCCGACAAAAATCGGCAACTGGCCCTGCGCCGTCACGTCCGCCAGCACCGCCTCCGCCTCGCGCACGAAGCGGCCGACGGAATATCCCTCGCGCATCGCCACATGCCCATAGAGCCGGTGCGGAACATCGCCCATTTCTGCCGGAGTTGGCCGTGCGGAGAGGATCTCCAATTCCGCATAAACCTGCATGCTGTCGGCATTCACGACAATCCCGCCCCGCTCACGCGCAAGCCGCAGCGCCAAGGCCGATTTACCACTCGCCGTCGGACCGGCAATCAGGATAGCTCTTATCTGTGTCATGGCCCTGCTTAGCCGAGGCAAGGTCAGCACGCCAGCAATGCCTCCCGGTCCCATAAACCGCGCCGCCGATGCCGCACCCGCACGTTCTGGTTCTCACTGCCAATCCCGCCTCCGGCGCGCTCGATGACAGTGTCGCTGCGATTGTGCGCGCCCAGACCGGTACCGATGGCCGCTGGCTCAAAGCTGGCGCCGCCTTCGAAGCCCCAATTGAGGATACAAACATCCGCGAGACCGTTGCCACAGCCCTTGCAACGCGCCCCATCGACATCAACACGCTGCCAGCCACCAACCGCGCCAAATCCATACTCGCAGCCGACATGGAATCGACCATGATCGAGCAGGAGATGATCGACGAACTGGCCAGTCTGTCCGGCCACCGCGAAAAACTGGCAGCCCTGACGCTGGCCACCATGCGCGGCGAATGCGATTTCGTAACATCCCTCCACCACCGCGTTGGCCTTCTCGCCGGCCTCAACACGGCCGATCTCGCCACGGCCGCCGCGCGCATCACGCTCATGCCCGGCGCCGCCGCTCTCGTCGCAACGATGAAAGCCAATGGCGCTGTCACCGCCCTCGTCACTGGCGGTTTTATGGTCTTTGCCGAGCGGGTCGGCCACCAACTTGGCTTCGACCACGTTCACGCCAACACGCTCGAAATCAAAAATGGCATTCTCACCGGCCGCGTCGCCAACCCTATTCTCGACCCCACCGCCAAGCGGTCGATCCTGCTTGGCCTCGCCGGCACCGGCCGTCTCAAGCCTGCACACGTCCTTGCCGTCGGCGACGGTGCCAATGACCTCCCCATGTTAAAGGCGGCCGGCCTTGGCGTCGCATTCCGGGCAAAACCGGCCGTGCGCGCCGCCATGCGCGCAAGCCCAACCGGCGCGGTCATTGACCACGCCGATCTAACGGCACTTTTGCATCTCCAGGGCTTGTAGAAATCCACGCACACGTCCAAGTGTTGGCCGGTCGCCCGGACAGGTCTGCGGCGGCGGGAGTTTCGCGAGGGAAATCACGTGACCGATATCGGATTGTTGCTCGGCGGCTTGGTGCTGCTCGTGATCGGCGGCGAATTGCTGGTCCGCGGCGCCGTGGCCATCGCCGAACGGTTCGGCATGTCGCCCTTGCTGATCGGCCTCACCCTCGTTGGTTTCGGCACCTCGACCCCCGAACTGGTCACCAGCGTTCAAGCGTCCCTTGCCGGCTCCCCCGGCATCGCCGTCGGCAACATCGTCGGCTCCAACATCGCCAACATCCTGCTCATCCTCGGCCTATCCGCGATCATTGCGCCCGTCGCAGTCCAATCCAATGCGCTCCGCCGTGACGGCATGGTCGTCGTCCTCACCGCGCTTCTATTCGCGATCATCTCTTACACGTACGCCCTCGACCGCATTACGGGCGTCATATTCCTCGGCCTGCTCGTGTCCTATATCGTCTATGCGTACCGGCAGGAAACCGTGCCCGCCGCCGCGCGCGACGGTCACACGTCTGCCTTCGAAAAGGCCGAAGCCTACGACGAATTCCACAATGGTCCCATCACCCATCAAGCCGAAACCAAATCCTTCGCTGATAAGCTCGGCCCCGTCCTACCCCTCTTCATGGCGCTCGGCGGCCTCGCCATCGTCGTCCTCGGCGGCAAGCTTCTGGTCGATGGTGCCATCGGCATCGCCCGTTCC
>LNFM01003276.1_pt1 | contig 37285 bp, 38 predicted proteins | sample 596031 | NCBI WGS metagenome assembly LNFM01 (sample SAMN04254537, study PRJNA301005) | activated carbon metagenome | isolation source: dual media filters at the Ann Arbor, Michigan drinking water treatment plant | place: USA: Ann Arbor | reverse complement strand
CGCGGGACTAACGTCTCGGCGCGGGGCCCTTTTCTCGCGTCGTCTCGCAGAGCGGGGCGAAAATTTCCAAACACTGTCTTCGAGGATTTTACCATGTACTGCGAGACGACGCGAGGAGGGGACCCAACCGACAGGTTGGGGAGGTGAGCGCGCGAGCAGCCCAACGACTCAGATCGCACAGAAAAATTCCACCGCAGGAGAGCTGAAAGCGTGGGGGGTAGTGCTTCGCACACCCCGCCTCCGAGGACGGGATTTTTCAAAGCGAGGTGAGGCGCAAGGGGGCGGCTGGGGACTAGCCGAAGGACTTGTCCCCGCACGTCTATTGGGATCCCCACATATTTCACATATCTCATATTTGCGCGGGAGCTAAACATGTTTTCTGCAGAGATTTATCAGCTATCGTATCAGGCGCTGCTGCTGATTTTGATACTGTCCGGGCCGCCGATTATCATTAGCACGCTGCTTGGGCTTTTTGTGGCGATCTTTCAAGCGGCAACGCAAATTCAGGAGCAAACACTCTCTTTCATGGTCAAGCTCTTTGCCGTGATGATCGTGCTGCTTCTCATGGGAGGATGGCTCGGCAGCCAGATTTTACAATTTACGAATACGATCTTCCTGAATTTCTATAAGTGGGCGCCGTGACTCCCACCTCTGATTATCTCTCCCTTATTCTCAGCATGCCGCAGTTTCCGCCCACCTCGGTGCTCTTCTTTTTTCTTCTCGGGCTCATGCGGATCGTGCCGATCGTGGTCATTGCTCCTTTTTTGGGCGCAAAGCTTCCAGGCGGTGTGAAAATTGGACTCGCTGTTGCGCTCACAGCGCTATTTCTTCCGCAAATTATGCTCACGAGCCATCAAGCTGCAGTGTTTGATATCTCGTTCCTCGGATACGTCTTCAAAGAGCTTTTTCTGGGATTTGTACTTGCCTTTATGGTTTCCATCCCGTTTTATATCGCACAATCAGCCGGCGTGCTCATCGATTTTATGCGTGGCTCCTCTGCGCTCGGCGTCACAGACCCCACAACACAATCGCAGATCACACCGATCGGACTCCTCTACAATTACGTGCTAATCGTTCTGTTTTTTCAGATCGATGGTCCCTTCTTTTTCTTCGATGGTGTCACGCAATCCTACGCCGTTCTTCCCGTAGACGGCATGTTTCCATCCACATTTTTTACACTCGAACACCCATTTTGGCACAAACTTCTACACCTTCTGACAGCGTTTACCGCCATTTCTATCCAACTCGCCGCACCTTCTTTGATTTCGATTTTGATGGCAGAGATGTTCCTCGGAATTGCGAATCGATTAGCACCACAAGTGCAGATCGCATTTCTAGGAATGTCCATTAAATCACTGCTTGGTATTGCTCTTTTGTGGACAGGATGGTACTTTATTTTGCAGCAAATGGCGAAGCAAACGCTTTTGTGGTTGCGCGACTTGACACAGATTCTCGTGCGCATGCAGACATAAAATTCTGCGCCCGAGAGTTTTTTTGTTGACGCGAAATAAAAATTGAAATTAGAGTGAAGTTATTAAATGGTACAAACATGGAGTCGAGAGACGACTCATGTGTGCACCGTGAGTTTTTTACTCGATCCAAAAACCCAGGGGGATCTTTATGGAATCGATTCTGAAAAAGATGGGGCCTGCAGCGGCTTTATCACTCGTCGCCTTCACTGGCGTCTTAAATGCTGCCGATGATGCGCAAATGCGCAACATGGAAAACCGTATTTCTGCTCTCGAGCAGAAAAAAGGTGCGAATGGAATGATCAATCCACCTGCACGACCAGTCGTGAAAGATGGTGTTGATTTGTTTGTCACAGGTGAAGTTCTCGTATGGAAAGCACACCAAGACGACATGGCATACGCTGTGGAATTGGATGCTACTCCAACCGACAACACTTACAAAAATGGCCATGCAAAACATTGGTCTGGTAAATGGGCAGCGGGATTCCGCCTCGGCTTAGGGTATAACATGCCCCATGATGGCTGGGACCTCAACCTCATGTGGACTCGTTTCTACACAAGCCACAGAAGCGGCAATGATTGCGGCGAATGCGGATGTGATGAAACAGGCTTCTTCCAGCCAACCTTCCTTCCGAAGGACTACCTGAACGCGTCTTCTCCAGTATTCGCGACAGAAGCAGAAGCTAAAAAGTGGAAGCTGAACTTGAACTTGGTTGACCTCGAAATGGGTCGCGAGTTCTTCGTCAGCAAGTGGCTCACTCTCCGCCCACACGTGGGTTTGAGAGGCGCTTGGATTCGTCAGAAAGTTGGCGTGGAGTATGTAGGCGGAAACGTTGCAACTCCTTACTCAACATCTGGCGCTCTCACTGGTGCAAACGCTCTTGACTTCGAAAGCATGAAGAACAACTTCTGGGGCGTCGGTCTGCGTGGCGGATTAGACACTCAGTGGGGACTTGGAAAAGGGTTTAGCATCTACGGCAAACTCGCTCTCTCCGTTCTCTGGGGTAAGTTCAACATTTCTGAGCATGCAGATGTTCAGAACGAAGCAGTTGGAACAAGTGCTGCAGTTATGGATATGCACAACAAATTCCATGTCTGCCGTCCTATTGCTGACATCGCTCTCGGACTCCGCTATGACACAACATTTGCGGATGACACCTGGGGCTGGGGCATCTGGGCTGGTTGGGAACACCACTACTTCTGGGGCCAAAACAAACTCTTTAAGTTTGTAAGCAACGGTGGTAGCACTGGCATCATGGACGAGAATGATGGAGACCTCTCCACATCTGGCGTCAACATTGGTATGAGCTTCGACTTCTAATCCAAGTCTAGCAACAGACAATGTAGCAATAAGGCCTGGGGGCAACCCCAGGCCTTTTCTTTTTTGGAGTGCGGTGACTTGTCACCGCTTTTCTCTGCTGCGCCTTGGCACGGCACTTTCCGGAAATCCACAAAGAATTTAAACACCGAGTGCACCGAGAGAAGATAAAGGGTCGGGAAAAGAGACCCCACTCCAAAAACGACAGTTCGTTAGTTTTTCTTGAGGACGGACAACACTTCTTTCAAGGAGGCGACGAAATAGTCGATCTCCGCAAAGGTATTGTAGAGACCAAAGGAAACTCGCGTGACAGAGGTCACGCCAAAGCGTTGCATGGTGGGTTGGCTGCACTGATGGCCTGTGCGGACACATATCCCCTTCAGGTCGAGCAGCGTGCCAATATCAAGCGGATGGATGTCTTTTACGACGAAACTGATGATCGGCCCCTTTTCGTGCGCGGTACCGATGATCTGTAGATGAGGAATTTTAAGCAGTTTTTCTGTGGCGTAGGAGAGAAGTTTCTGCTCCCACTGGGAGATATTGTCCCTTCCGATCTTTTCGATGTAATCGAGTGCTTCTCCGAGACCTATCACCTCGGCGATCATGGGTGTGCCGGCTTCAAATTTCAGTGGTGATTTCTGGTAGGTCGTTGCGTCTAGGGTCACCTTTTCGATCATATCTCCGCCGCACTGGTATGGGGGCATTGTCTCTAAAAGTCCTTTCTTGCCGTACAGAACGCCGACACCGGTGGGTCCGTAAGCCTTGTGCCCTGAGAAAACAAAGAAATCGATGTCTAGCTTTTGCACATCGATGGGAACGTGGGCTGCGCTCTGCGCTCCATCGACAAGTACTTTAGCGTGATACCCGTGAGCTAAATGGACAATTTCCTCTAGAGGATGCACGGTGCCAATCGCATTTGAAACGTGCGCGATAGCAACAAGTTTGGTTCTTGGTGAGAGAAGTTTTACAAAAGCCTCGAGATTTAAAACTCCCTGGGCGTTTACAGGGATAAACTTGAGCTGTGCACCTCTCTCCTTGCAGATCTTCTGCCAAGGAACAATATTGGCATGGTGCTCGATCTCAGAGAGTAAAACCTCATCGCCATGGTGTAAAAAGGCTTTTCCAAAGCAGTCTGCAACAAGATTAATCCCCTCTGTGGTGCCTTTGGTAAAGATAATCTCATCGGTTGAAGCGGCATTGAGATAAGCGCGCACCTTCTCTCTAACTTGACAGTAGCGAGCTGTTGCGCCGCTTGCAAGTCCATAGACAGCGCGATGGACAGTGCCATACTCCTCTCTATAGAAATGGGTGATCGCATCGATAACGGAGTGTGGCTTTTGTGAGGTCGCTGCAGAGTCCAAATAGACAAGAGGATGGCCATTTCGTTTGGTCTGCAAGATGGGAAACTCCTTGCGGATCTTCTCGACATCGTAGCTGTTCATTGATCTGCCCTTAGAAACTCTGTCATATGCTCTTTAAATTTATTCTGCACAGAAGGAAGTGGGATTTTCGCACTAATTTCTTGGCAGAAGGCGCTGACGAGCAGGCGCTGAGCCTCCTCTTCACAAATCCCGCGGGTCTTTAGATAAAATAGGGCATTCGCATCGAGCTGACCAACTGTTGCACCATGAGACGCTTTCACATCATCTGCGAAAATCTGAAGGTTGGGTTTGCAAAAGGCCTGTGCTCTCTCTCCTAAAATGAGATTGTTGCTCAGCTGATATGCTTCAGTTTTTTGCGCTGCTTGGGCAACGTGAATCTTCCCTTCAAAGCTTGCCTGGCTTCTTTCACTCACGATCCCCTTAAAATGCTGCCTAGAGCGTGTGTGAGGAGCCTGGTGGTCCATGAGCACATGAACATGCTGACTAAACTCTCTACGAAGCAGCCATGCTCCACTGAGAGTCGCTTCTGCATCTTCTCCGTTTAACGAAATAGAATAACTCTGACGATGAGTCTCTCCACCGGTACTCAAGCTAAAACCTCTGAATTGAGAGCGGGCTTTTTGCGTTACACGAAGAGCTTCAAAAACCGGTACGCTTCTCTCTTCAAAGAGCAGGCTTGTTTGTTCACCTATTGCCCCCTCCTCGAGATGAAGATCGACAACGCTATTGATCCACCCATCGGCTAAGAGATGAAACGTTGAAAAAAGAGCCGCCTGAGACTCTTTCCCTAAAAAAAGCTGTATGCGTGGAGCCGCCAATGTCCCCTGTTGGGTAAGAAAGTGCAAACATTGTACAGGTGTGGCGAGCTTTGTCTTGGGTGGAATATAGGCAAAAATCCCGCCACCAGCGAGAGAGAGGTTGAGTAGTGCGAAGGGATCACTCTCGCGTTGAATAGTCCCATTCAGTCTTGCCTGCAAAAATGTTCCGTAGGTATGAACTGCTTTTCCAAGAGGCAGAATGATCATCTTCTCAGGTAACTTGGAAAGTTCGGAGACAAAAACTCCATTCACAAAGACTAGATAAGCATCTTTACATTCGGGTAAAAGGTGCGAAGCGATCTCCTCTTTTGAAGGCACGGGGGCTAGTGCAGCGGGCTTATAAATGCCTGCATAGAGCTTTTCGACAGGAACGTATTGGAAATCTCCCTGTTTTTTTTGCGGAAGACCCTGCACAAGGAGTTTCTGCCACGCCTCGCTTCTCAAATGTTGAAGACGCTCTTCAGAGCCTGTTACAAACTCCGCTAGATCCTCTAAAAATGCCTGGCTCACTACTTGTACCCCTTCTTTTCGAGTTCGAGGGCGAGCTCTACAGATCCTGAGCGTACAATGCGTCCATCGATCATCACATGGACGACATGAGGGCGGATATACTCGAGAAGTCTATGGTAGTGGGTGATAAGAAGTAGAGAACGCTGCGGATTCATGAGTACTTTCACGCCGCAAGCGACAATGCGCATCGCATCGATATCTAGTCCAGAGTCGGTCTCATCGAGGATGGCAAGATGAGGTTCGAGAAGAGACATCTGCAGAATCTCATTTCTCTTCTTCTCGCCTCCTGAAAAGCCCTCGTTTAAAAACCTCTCGGTAAATTCGCTCTTCATTTCGAGAAGCGCCATTTTCTCAGCGAGTTTTTGCTGAAACTCCTCTTTCGAGGGAAGTGGCTCGTTGCGAGCTTTACAAAGCGCACATTTTGCAGCGTACAAAAATTCGGCATTGCTCACGCCCGGAATTTCGAGTGGGTATTGAAAACTCATAAAAAGACCGAGATGCGCCCGTTCTTCAGGTGCCATTTCTAAAATATTCACACCATTGAAGAGCACTTCTCCGCCCGTAATCTCATATGAAGGATCGCCGGCTAAAATTTTCGCAAGGGTCGATTTACCCGCTCCATTGGGCCCCATAATCGCGTGGATCTCTCCAGGGCGAATGAGAAGATTTAAGCCGCGAAGAACAGGCTTTTCTTCGATGGTGGCAGTGAGATCTATGATTTCTAGCATGGACATTGTTTTAACCTACGGAGTTTTCTAGCTTTAAGGTGAGCAGCTTTTCCGCTTCGACGGCAAATTCCATCGGAAGCTCCTGGATGACGCGTTTGCAGAATCCGCTGACGATCATACTGATCGCATCTTCTCGAGAGATGCCGCGCGACTGCAGATAAAAAAGCTGATCTTCATTCATTTTTGAGGTGGACGCCTCGTGCTCTAGCTGCGCCCCACGATTGGATGATTCGATAACAGGGAAAGTATTGGCCGAACACTCTGCCCCTACGAGCATCGAATCGCACTGGGTGTAGTTGCGCGCGCCTTTTGCACGCGGAGCGATCTTAACTAGGCCACGATAGGTGTTGTGCGACTGATCTGCAGAGATTCCTTTCGAAACGATCGTTGAACGCGTATTTTTTCCGAGATGGATCATCTTCGTTCCCGTATCTGCCTGCATCTTACCCGTCGTGAGTGCAACAGAGTAGAATTCACCTACAGACTCATCTCCTTGTAGGATACAACTCGGGTATTTCCAGGTGATCGCCGCCCCCGCTTCAACCTGAGTCCAGGAGATTTTTGAACGGAATCCAGCACATCTTCCGCGCTTAGTCACAAAATTGAAGATGCCGCCCTTTCCTGTCTTTGGATCTCCAGAATACCAGTTCTGCACGGTGGAGTATTTAATCTCCGCCCGGTCGAGCGCAATCAGCTCCACGACAGCAGCGTGCAATTGATTATTGTCATAAGCTGGTGCTGTGCATCCTTCGAGGTAGCTAACGGAAGATCCCTCCTCAGCAATGATCAATGTGCGCTCAAACTGTCCCGACTCTTTATCGTTGATACGGAAATAGGTCGAGAGCTCCATCGGACAGCGAACACCTTTTGGAATATAGACGAAAGAACCATCCGAAAAGACTGCGGAGTTGAGCGCTGCAAAAAAATTGTCGCCGATGGGAACGACACTTCCTAAATATTTCTCGATTAGCTCAGGATATTCGTGCACCGCCTCGGAAATCGGACAGAGAACGACCCCCGCTTCTTTGAGCTTCTTCTGAAAAGTTGTCCCTAGAGAAACAGAATCAAAAACTAGATCGACTGCGACGTTGGAAAGACGCTTCTGCTCTTCAAGAGGAATACCCAATTTTTCAAATGTCTTGAGAAGCTCTGGATCGACCTGATCCAAACTATTTAACTTCTGCTTCTTCTTCGGGGCAGAGTAGTAGGTGATTGCTTGGTAGTCGATGGGTGGATAAGAGAGGTTTGCCCAATGAGGCTCTTTCATCTCTTTCCATCTGCGGAATGCTTCCAGACGAAAATCGAGGAGAAATGCAGGCTCCCCTTTTTTTGCAGAGATGGCGCGGACAGTCTCTTCGTTCAACCCTTTAGGTAAGCTCTCTGTCTCGATATCCGTGACAAAGCCGTACTTATATTCCGCACGTTCTTGAAGAATTTCCTTGGTAGACATAGCCATCCATTATAAAGCATTCCCCAATTGGCAGATAGTAGACTCTCCCTTGTTATTAAAAATTTTATAACTGGAGAGGGGTAAATGTAATTTAAGTGGTCGTAAGAGAATAGACGTGCGGGAACACGGCATTTCATGTCCGTGTTCCCTGCCGCCCTCTTGCGCCTCATCTTGCTTTGAAAAATCCCGTCCTCGGAGGCGGGGTGTGCAAAGCACTACCCCGCACGCCTTCGGCTCTCCTGCGGTGGGATTTTTCTGTGCAATCTGAGTCGTTGGGCTGCTCCCGCGCTCACTTCCCCAACCCTCTGGGTTGGGTCCCCTCCTCGCGTCGTCTCGCAGTATCAGGTGACCTTGTTGCGTAAATCTGAAGTCTATTTGAGCGAGCGTAAGGCGAGCTCTTTGGAGTGCGGTGCTCTGCACCGCCTTGGATTTGGTACAAGTAAGGCGGCGCAAAGCGCCGCACTCCAAGGAGCGCTTCGCGCTCAAAGAATTACGCAACAAAGTCGTATCAGGTAAAGATCTGGAAGAGGCTCCACGACGAAGGAGTGGAGAGGGAAGCGAAGCTCCAGCCCGCGGCTTTAAGCTGCAATGAGAAATCAAACCGCAGGAGAGCGTAGCGTGCGGGGTAGTGCTTCGCACACCCCGCCGACGAGGAGTTGATTTATCGAAGCAGATTAAAGCTCAACGGGGGTCGCGGGGGACAGGGACACGATAGTGCTCTGTCACCCGACATGTCTATCTTCCGACTAAATTTTCAATTTTAGTTATTTAATTTGAATGCGGTTAATTTGGTGGTGGCGAGGGAGAGGTGTTCGGGGAGATCGATGCCGAAGGGCTCTTCGAGGGTCTCGTGGACGCGAACGCGGAGGCCATGATGGAGGAAGCGGAGCTGCTCGAGCTGCTCGGCTATTTCTAGAGGCGAGGGAGTGAGAGTTGCGAGCTTTTGGAGAGCAGTTTCTGCAAAGGCGTAGATGCCAATGTGCTTAAAAAAGTCGGGAGAAATGTTCGCATCTCTGATGTAAGGAATTGGCTGTCGAGAAAAGTAGAGCGCAAACCCCTCGGCATTTGACACAACTTTGCAGATGTGTGGCGAGGCGATCTGGTGAGGATCGGTGATCTTCTTCTTCAGAGTCCAAACGTCGGCTCCATCGCTTTTCCAGGATTGGAGAAGATCGGTGAGTGCTTGGGGATTCAAAAAGGGCTCATCTCCCTGCCAATTTACCCAGACGTCCGCATGCAGGTCTCCGTTTTGTCGGAGTTCGATCAAGCGATCTGTGCCTGAAGCGCAATCGGGAGAGGTCATGCGGTACTTTCCGCCAAACTTTTCCACGACAGAAGCGATCTCTTCAGAATCGGTGGCAATGACGACCTGGTCGAATAGAGAAACACGGTTCGCGGCTTCCCACGTCCACTGAAGAAGAGGCTTGCCCAAAAGAGGGGCAAGCATCTTCTTCGGAAAGCGGGTCGAATTGAGCCTCGCGGGGATTACACAGATGATGGACATATTAGATAATAACTCACAGTTTTTTTCAGCCCTTCAGCGAGAGTATGGCGCGGCGACCAGCCCAGCTCTCGGCGAATCTTCGAACAATCAAGCCCATAGCGGAAATCATGGCCAGGACGATCTTCAACAAAGGTGATCAGCTGGCGCAGCGTTTCGGGATTTTCTTCACACTGCCGCGCTACTTCATCAATAATCAGGTGGAGCATGTCGAAGTTTTTCTTCTCGCAGCTTCCTCCGATGTTGTACATCTCTCCGATTTTTCCATCGTTTAAAATTTTCCAAACAGCTTCTGCATGATCTTCGACAAAGAGCCAGTCGCGTACATTCTCACCCGTACCATACAAAGGAAGCGGCTGCATCGTAAGGCACGCGTTGATCATACGTGGGACAAACTTCTCGGGGTATTGATGGGGTCCATAGTTATTGCTGCTGTGAGAAAGTGTGACCGAGAGCCCGTAGGTGTGGGCAAAGCTTAGAACAAAATGATCCGCGGCGGCTTTTGAAGCGGCATAGGGAGAATTGGGAAGATAGGGAGACTCCTCTGTAAAAATCCCTGTCTCTCCGAGAGAACCGAAGACCTCATCGGTAGAGATCTGATGGAAATGGAGATGGGGTATTTTTCTTACCACCTGCAGCAGTGCAAAGGTTCCACAGACGTTGGTTTCCAAAAAGGCGTGAGGACCCGCAATGCTCCGATCCACATGCGTCTCCGCGGCAAAATGCACAATTGTGTCGATCTCCTCCTCGCGGCAAATCTTCTCCACAAGTTTTTCATCGCGGATATCTCCTTGGACAAGAAGATAACGAGCATCGTCCGCGTAGGCTTCGAGATTAGCGGGGTTCCCGGCATAGGTAAGAAGATCCAGATTCACAACACGTTCGCAAAGAGAGTCTTTCAGCAATAGTCGGATAAACGCAGAGCCCATAAAGCCGGCACCTCCGGTTACCAGCAACCGTTTTTTAAGATAGCGCATCTAGATACTCCTCAAAAGCTGGCTCCCAACTGCGGATTGGGAGCTGCTTTTCAATTTTGTCTGTTGCGAGCACGGACATATCTGGACGAGCCGCGGGCGCGATGAAATCTGATGCCAGCGCAGGCAAAATCTGCTCTGTCTTCACCGAGATCCCCTTTTTCTTCGCGGCCTCATCGATTGCGCGGGCGATCTCATAACGCGAGAGAGCTCCTTGATTAGCGAAGTGAAAAACACCTTCTGCGGATAAAAGGGAGAGAATGGCTTCTGCAAGATCCTTCGCAGAGGTAATTCTTCCCCGCTGGTCGGTCGCGGCGCGTACAATCTTTTCGGTTTTTAGTACATGGAGAAGCGAAGAGACAAAGTTTTTTCCTCCCTCGCCAAAAAGCCATGAAGTGCGTATCACGCAGGCCTGTGGAAGCATTGCCGTCACGCGTTTTTCTCCTTCCCATTTACTCATACCATACACGCTCAACGGGTGCGCAACATCTTCCTCCTGGTAGGGGGTCCTACTCTTTCCATCAAAGACATAGTTGGTTGAGAGATGGATAAGTCTCGAGGAAAAGTCGCGCGCGACCCGCGCTAAGTTTTCAGCGCCGTGGGCATTTACAGCAAATGCTCTTTCTTTCTCTTTTTCTGCGAGATCGACGGCTGTGTAGGCTGCGCAATTGATGATGTGTGTCGGTCGCTCTCGCTCGACGAAATTCAGGATAGCTTCTGAGCTGATGATATCGACTTGCGAGCTACTGGTTGCAACAAAGGGTATTTTGCGCTTTTCACAAAGTGTAAGAAGAGCTGAGCCGAGAAGTCCGCGTTTTCCTACAATCCAGATTTTCATCGGAGAGCCTCGTTGAAACTGGGAGCCTGACGATCTCTCTCGGAAAGGAGAGGAGCGCCGACTGGCCACTTGATACCGACAGAAGGGTCATTGTAGAGAAACGTTTTCTCCTCTTTAGGATCGTAGATAGTGCTGACCTTATAAAGGACGTGCGCCTCTTCGCTCACGACACAGAACCCATGTGCAAACCCCACAGGAATAAAAAGTTGTTCGTGCGTGTCGCCGTCGAGATAAACACCTTCCCATTTTCCAAAAGTGGGTAAGCTCTTTCGAATATCGACAACGACATCAAAAATCCTCCCTGTGATGACGGTAATGAGCTTCGCCTGCCCAGGAAAGTTTTGGAAGTGCATGCCTCGAATTGTCCCCTTTTTGGAGAAAGAGTGGTTGACCTGAACAAAACGCTCCTCAATGCCCAACTCCTGATAAGCAGGCTGCCTGTAACACTCCAAAAAGAACCCCCTTTCATCGTTAAAAATGCAGGGCCGGATCCGTTTGGGGCCGGGAAGTTGAAGCGAAATAATTTCTAGTTGTTTGTTGTTGCTCATATCAATTCATCTGAAATTTACTCTATGGACTCAATATTACGAAATACATATGTATGACCTTAAGATGTACAGAGAAAAACCCCAATTAAAACAGCTCCGCGCAACACATACCCGAGAAGCCATCCGCAACCGGCTTCAAAAAGGGCCCGAGCACAGCTACCTCAAAGATTTTATTTACGGAGCGATCGATGGAACAGTCACCACCTTCGCCGTAGTAGCTGGGGTGGCAGGGGCTCATCTCTCTCCTGGAATCGTGATTATTCTTGGGCTTGCAAACCTTCTTGGCGATGGGTTTAGTATGGCCGCCAGTAACTACCTGGGCACCACTGCGGAAAAGCAGCAAAAAGAGCTGGCAAGAGCCGAAGAGGAGAAGCATATCTCCCTTATTCCTGAAGGGGAGCGAGAGGAGATCCGTCAGATTTTTGCAAACAAAGGCTTCAGGGGCGAGGACCTAGAACGGATCGTCACCGTCGTAACATCGGATGTAAAACTGTGGACCGATACAATGCTAAAGGAGGAGCTGGGGTTTCCCCTCGAAAACGTTTCCGCATTTAGAGCAGCTTTTTCGACATTTATTGCATTTCTCATAATCGGTTTTCTGCCAATTCTATCTTTCATTGTGAAGTTCCTCCTTCCAAATTCAACCTTTGATCCATTTTTATGGAGCAGCGGAATCACCGGGCTTACCTTTTTTCTCGTGGGAGCGTTCAAGAGTCGGTTTGTTGGGAAAAATTGGTATAGTTCTGGACTAGAAACCTTTCTGGTTGGAGGGGCCGCTGCCGCTCTCGCCTATTTCATCGGCTATTTCTTGGCGCAATTGGCAACCATAGGCGGTTGAGCAAGAGTCCGAGAGCCCAAGCGACCACCGTCACACCCGCGATCACCGCCCACTCAAAGCCTCCGAGGGGTGTCATTCCGAAAAGCTTCTGCAAAGAGGGAACATAGATAATTGTAATCTGAAGAATGAGAGAGCTCGCCAAAGCATAGATGACCCAGCGATTAGAGAAGAGTCCCAGGTTATACCGCGAACGCACCATTTGTATACGAACGAGTTCAAGAACGACAAGAGTTGTGAATGTCATCGTTTGGGCGAGCATAGCGCTTTTTTGCATGCCAACCAGGCAAGCAACAAGAGCTCCCCCGGCTATGAGAAGACTGGTGAGAAAAATCTGCTGCATAAGCTGCTTTGTTAAGATAGGCTCATCACTCTTTCTTGGAGGTCGTTCCATTGCATGGGGATCTATGGGATCCAACGCAAGTGCAGTTGCAGGAAGCCCATCTGTCACGAGATTGAGAAAGAGGAGTTGTACTGCGGTAAGTGGGACAAAAGCACTTCCATTGACATCTCTAAAATCCACAGCCATGGCCAGAAAGATGATGAGAAGCTCCGCAATATTACAAGAGAGGAGATAATTCACAAATTTGATGATATTGTCATAGACCCGCCTTCCCTCCTCTGCGGCATTTACAATCGATGCAAAATTGTCGTCTGTGATGACCATATCTGCCGTCTCTTTTGCGACATCTGTTCCTTTGATTCCCATGGCAACCCCTATGTCCGCCTCTTTTAAGGCAGGGGCATCATTGACGCCATCTCCGGTAACGGCAACGACCTGTTTTAAAGATCTTAGGAGACGAACTACCCTCTCCTTATGGCTCGGTGAAACCCTTGCAAACACACGAATTTTGCTCAGACTCTGCTTGAGAGCTTCATCATTCATCTTATCGATCTCCATCCCACTGATCGCCTCGCTCTCCTCATTCAGCAGGTGAATCTCTTTTCCAATAGCTACCGCTGTGTCCTTATAATCGCCGGTGATCATGACAGGGAGAATGCCCGCCTGTTTGCACGTAGCGATCGCTTGAGAGACCTCCTCTCGGGGAAGATCGATCATGCCCACAAGTCCCACAAAAACAAGATCTCTCTCTTCATTCTTATCCGTTTTGCGATACGCAAGAGCCAGTACTCTCAATGCTTCTTTGGCAAATCGATGGATCGTCTGCTCGATCTCATTTTTGTGCGCATCGGTTAATGCGGCCTCTTTTCCATCCATGAGAATCTGGGTTGAGAGTGCTAGAATAATATCGGGCGCACCTTTAACGAAAAGAACGCTTCCTTGCTCTGTCTGGCGGAGGATGCTCATCCGCTTTCGTTCTGAATCAAAAGGAGCCTCTTCCAACAAAGGATTTTTTTTCTCCAGGTCTCCTTTTTCTAATCCTGCTTTTACTGCCGCCACAAGAAGAGATCCCTCCGTAGGATCGCCTACGATTTTCCACTCGCCTTCTACTTGTCTCAACTCGGCGTTGTTACAGAGAACGCCTATTTTCAGAAGAAAATGTAGATCGGTCACATCTGCGGGTTTGAAATCTCCCTCGGGGGCATATCCCATTCCGCTCACCTCAACGACCTTCTCGTCGACCCAAATTTTTTTAATACTCATCTCATTTCTGGTGAGCGTTCCGGTTTTATCTGTGCAGATCACCGTCGCAGAACCGAGAGTTTCGATCGAAGGAAGACGTCTGACAATCGCGTGCCGCCTTGCCATCTCGCGTACACCCAGTGCTAATCCTATCGTGACAATTGCAGGAAGTCCTTCAGGTACGGCTGCAACCGCAAGACTCATTGCTGTTAAGAGCATATCAACGGGGGAAATGCCACGATATAGGCCGAGGAGAAAGACAATGAAAACCAGGCCTATGCAAAGAAAAGTCAGAGAGCGCCCCAACTCCGCAAGACGGATTTGAAGAGGGGTCTTCTTTCTCTCCTTTGCAGTGAGAAGCTCCGCAATCTTTCCAAGCTCGGAATCGACGCCTGTTTCCGTTACAATCAAATGCCCCTTTCCGGAAAGGATCGTTGTTCCCATGAATGCCATGTTTGTCCGATCGCCAATAGACATTTCTTCTCTAGGCAATTCCGTGCTGATTTTATTCACCGGCACTGACTCTCCGGTTAATGAGGCCTCATCGGCGGAGAGACGCGCGGAGTAGACCACCCTCCCATCTGCTGGAACAAAATCTCCCGCCTCTAACATGACAAGATCGCCAAGCACAAGTTCTTTGGCGGGGATTGTCTGCAGAATTCCGTCGCGAATTACCTTGCATGTTGGAACCAGCATCCTCTTTAGTGCGGCAAGAGAACGCTCCGCCTTCACCTCTTGAACGAATCCCAAAACAGCGTTCAGGACCACAATCAAGAGAATAGCGATCGTATTTATCCACTCCCCCAGAGCTCCTGCCAAAATGGCAGCGACAATCAGCAGCCAGATGATGAAGCTAGAAAACTGAGAGAGGAAAAGTTTAAAAAGAGAAAAAGGTTTTGGCTCCGGAAGAACATTCCGCCCATACCTATCAAGGTGTTGTTTCGCCGCTTCTGAGGATAGCCCCTTTTCGAGATCGCACTCGAATTTTCTAGAAACTTCTTCTAGAGAAAAACCCCACCAGAACCTCTCATTTTCAGAATTGCTCATGTGTGAATAGTAATAATATAAATTAGAATTCTTGTGTTTTTTCTCACGACCCCTTATTTTTTTCCTTCCATTTCTTTTAAAGGGAAGGGTTTATGCGCGTATTGCATCATATGGGACACGTTTTTGGTGGAGCTCTGCTCATCGCTGGGACTACAATCGGCGTGGGCATGCTTGCCCTTCCCGTGGCAACAGGCCCTGCAGGCTTTCTTCCCTCTGTCTCCGTCTACTTCATCACCTGGCTCTTCATGCTTTGCACAGGTCTTTTGATGCTAGAAGTGTGTACCTGGATGCCCAAGGATTCCAACCTGATCACAATGGCAGGACGCCTTTTAGGTAAACCCGGAAAAGCTCTCTGTTGGATCGTGTACCTATTTCTCTTTGTCACCGTGATGATCGCGCACGTTGCCGGCGGAGGAAGCGTTCTCAATGAACTCATCGGCCGCACAATACCCGATTGGGCTGCGATGGTGATCTACGTGGTCGCCTTCTCTCCAATCGTGTATTTGGGAGCCCACTCCGTTGATCGGTTAAACCTCGGTCTGATGGTAGGCGTGATCGGCTCTTATCTGCTGTTCATTTTTGTCTCTCACGATCATGTAAACACGGATCTTTTGACCTACGCCAACTGGTCTAAGGCTTGGCTTGCCCTTCCAGTTCTCTTTACCGCCTTTACCTATCAAGTGATCATCCCTACCCTCATGACCTACATGGACCGAAATGTCAAAAAAGTTAGGTTAGCTATCCTTTTTGGCACAACAATTCCCCTGGCTGTTTACCTGGTATGGGAATTTTTGATTCTCGGCATCGTCCCTGTTGAAGGACCTGGCGGACTTATCGAAGCCGGGAAGTTGGGACACAACGCCGTCATGCCTCTTAAGCAATATGTCGGCAATGCGAACATCTTTGCGATCGGCAAGTATTTTGCCTTTTTCACCCTAACGACTTCCTACATCGCTCTTGCTCTGGCCTTCTTAGACTTCTTAGCAGACGGCCTGAAGATTAAGAAAAAAGGGTTCAAAAAGGTGTTTCTTTGCCTGCTCATCTTTGTTCCTCCAACTCTGATCGCACTAACCTATCCGGACATCTTCCTCAAATCATTGGGATATGCCGGCGGAATCAGCTGTGCAATCCTCTTCGGACTCTTCCCCCCTCTCATGGCTTGGATCGGAAGATACAAGAAGGGGTATGCCGAAAAAGGATCTGAACTGATTCCTGGCGGCCGTCCATTCTTAATCCTGCTCCTTCTTTTTGTAGCCCTGGAGCTTGCGATTGAGATCAGCCAAGAGATCATGAAATTCTAGAAAGTCGCTCTTGAAGTAGTGCTTCAGCAGCGACTGGAAAGAAAAGCCTTCTCTAAGTAGTGTAATTTTACACACTTGGAGATGGCTTGTGTCTCGTTTTTATATCTCTGCTTTTGTTCTGATCTGCTCGCTGTTCTACTTTGCCGATGGACATTGCAGACGTGGTTGGCGATTTGAGATCTCTCCTGAGGAAGAGGCGCGAGACGGTCCCTGGTTCACAGGATCCCTCCTTGCTCCTTCTGCACACGTAGTTCCTCCTGGATACTTCAACTTGGAACCCTATCTCTTTGTTACCGACAACTACGGTGCCTATGACGCAGACTGGCATGGCCATTCAACACCTACAGCCATTCAATTGAATCCCTTGATCTCCTTTCAAATCGGGGTCGCTAACAACCTCGATTTTCAAACCGCCCCTCAAATGTTTTATACCAGGAAGCAAGGGAAAGCCTCTGCACAATTTGGCGATTTTCCAGTTGGTTTCGATTATCAGCTTTTAAAAGATCGGAAAGGGGGGTGGTGGCCTGCCATTAAGATCGCGATCCGCGAGAGTTTCCCTACAGGGAAATATCAGAAACTTAATCCACACAAAAATGGAACCGATGGAGTCGGGTCTGGTGCCTATACGACAGGTTTTGGTCTCGCTTTTTCACGCATATTCCATTTTGGGGGTGTTCACTTTCTCAATTCCCGTCTCAGCTTCTCGTATAACGTCCCTTCCAATGTGCATGTGAAAGGGTTCAACAGCTACGGCGGCGGGCATGGAACTCGAGGCACAGTCCATCCGGGAAATACTTTCACAACCATTATCGGCTTGGAATTTACCCTAGCTTTGCACTGGGCTCTCGCTCTGGATATCGCAAATATCTACGGCAACAAAACCACCTTTTCAGGAAGAAGAGGGATAACATCAGCAGGCGCTCCTGTAAAGGTCGGCGGCCCCTCTTTTAATCAAGTGAGCCTCGCCCCGGCAATCGAATACAATTTCAATGAGTCTGTGGGCATTATCGCCGGCGCCTGGTTTACAGTTGCAGGGCGCAACACCACCCAATTCGCAAGCGGAGTGATCGCCGTTAACTGGTTTGCAAATTACAAGACGACGAAGAAGGCAGACAAATTCAAATTCCCGCAAGGGGGTAAGTTCAATTGAAGAGGTTCTTTTGCTTTTTTCTACTCCTACCCTGCTATCTCATCAGCGAGGAAACCCCTAGAAAAGAAATCTATTCCCATCCTGGAAGCGAAGAATTCCCTTGGTTAACCGGTACACTACTAGCGCCTTCAGCCTACGTCACCCCCAGAGGATACATCAACATTGAGCCGATGCTTTTTGCTGCGCAAAGCAAGGCTGTATACGACCAGCACTGGCATACACGAAAAGCGCCGAAACTTCTTGTGGTAAATCCTCTACTTGTTGTGCAAGTTGGCTTAACAGAAAACATCGATTTCCAAATCATCCCCCAAGCCTTCCATTATCAAAAACAGGGAGCTTCCTCGACAAATGTTGGAGATCTTCCTGTTGGATTTGATTTTCAAATTCTCAGTGAAGAGAAAGGAAAGTGGTGGCCTGCCATAAAGTTTTCGATCTTTGAAATTTTTCCCACTGGAAAATATGACAAACTCAACCCTAAAAAAAATTTCACCGATGCAACAGGTGCAGGATCCTATACCACCGTTCCCTCTCTGGTAATTTCAAGACTCTTTCGCATAAACAAACAACTCATATTGAATGCCTATCTAACTTTCGAATATTTCATCCCCTCTACAGTTCATGTAAGAGGCTTTAACTTCTACGGTGGAGGGTTTGGCACCCGCGGAAAAGTACGACCAGGAACAATTCTTACAACAATCGTTAGCGGAGAGCTCTCACTTACAAAGAATTGGGCCCTCGCCCTGGACATTCAACATACCAACGGCAATAAAGCCAGCTTCTCAGGAAAACGCGGAGAGAATGCCGATGGCACAATCGCAAAAGTCGGATACCGTTCATACGACCAGATAGTCCTTGCGCCTGCCATCGAATACAATTTTGATGCGACCTTCGGAATCATCGCGGGGGCGTGGTTCAGTGTTGCAGGCCGCAACGCTAGCCAATTTGCTGGCGGCGCCATCGGCTTTAACTGGTACCTTAATACGAAAAAGTCGCGCTGAGAGAAAGCCCCTGAACCGACAGATCTCCCTGAGCGCTGCTGAAAGGAGCGACCTGCCCTGCTTCACTAAAATGGAAGAGCTGGTTTTGTGAGAAGAGAAGATGCATCTCCCATCCCGCTTGTAGAAGAAGATGGTAGCGATTTCTTAAGAGTCCTTTTTCCCATTGGATGCCCGCAGCGAGATCCAGAATCGGCTTTGTCATATGAAATTTGTTGAAGAGATTGGTTCGCTTTTCCGGTTCATAGGAAACTTTCTCAGACTCGTGCACATAGACAAGCCCGCATAAAATTGAAGCGGCAAATTTGGAGTAGAGGCCAAATCCTCGTCCTAACTTGCAAGCAAAGTCGCTACCGACCCGAATCCCTGGCGCTAAAAACTTATTCTTCATGCTGACATAATCCTCTCCGCCAGGGAAAAGATTCCCCCCGATGTAGTGCAGAAGATATTTCTGACGAACGATTGCGTAACGCAAACCAACATGAGGACGCATGGTCAAATAGCGACTCAAGAAAAAAGAACGCCCAAGTTCAAGATCGATGAGTGCAAAATGAAGACGCCAGTGGGCATCGACCTCATCGACAAAACCATCTACGACTCCTGTTGGCAATATCCAGAGCGGCGTTAAATGACCCGTGTCATGAATGGGAGCACGGCTGTGAAGATGCAGAACGTTGGCTTTGATATCCCACCCATCATGCGGAAGGTAAAACCCAAAGCCCAGATCAAACCCATTATCAGGCTTGATCTGAGGATTTAAAACCTTGGCATTGATCCCTTCTGATTTGATGGCATAAGCCAGATCATCCACTTCCGTCCAGAGGTAGAGATAACCCGCTGTCACATACATCCCCCAGTCATCTCGAAGCTCTGGGCTTGCTGGAGGATTTGCAACAAGAAGTGCAGGAAATAGAAAAAAGAGGAGACCTCTCATAAAGTTCATGCGGGTTTATTCTCTTCAGAAAAAAATATTTGATCAAGGTTTCTGGTTGAGAAATCCCAGCATATGCTTAAGGAACAGCGGAAAGCTCTCTACGATCTTCGGAGGGTCCTGAAAAGGTTCTATATCTATCTCAGATACAACATCCTCTTCCTTATCCTTGAAAAGGAGGTTAAACTCCTGTGTGCGACAGTGAATTCCTCCAAATTGACGCAGACTTTCGCGCGCAGGAAAATAGGGAAGACCTCCTTGAGACGAGACCTCTCCTATCGAAGGCCTTCCTGTGAAATAAACATGATCGATTCCATAAGATTTCATATACCCAGTAAAAGCGTCTCTGAGATGTGCGTCTAAAGGGTGTGGAGACCCATTTGAAATACAGAAGGTGCCCTTTTTTCCTTTTCCAAAGATCGCGTTGAGAAAATGCACTGCTATCTCATTCATTCCCTCATAAAAGACCCCTGGAACCCTACAAACTTTAAATCCCGCTCTTGTTAGCGTCTCCTCTACACCGTTCAACCTTTCCGCAATCCATCCCCTCTGCTCGATTGCATATTCAGCGTATAATGCGAGCCTGTCCTTTTCTTCTTTAGATAGAGCGCAGGTTCGCAAGATCCTCTTCAGTAGCTCGTAGCAAAGATCTGGGTCGTGCATAAAAATCAGACCCCCAGGAGCTGGGGCGAGAAACATATCCAAATGGAAATCGACCTGTCCGTCCAAGGGGTGTCCCAATCCCAATACAGGATGTCCAAGCTCCCTCTCCATCATATCTTGAATAAGGGAGAAACCAGCAATTGTAAGCTTAGTAATGCTCTCTTGTTCCTTCGGGGAAAAGGGATCTAGGAACCCTGTCTTTTTTAAGCGCTTATGCACAAATTTCACATGCTCAGCAGCGTAATACTCTGTCCCTTGCAGACATTTCATCTTTTCCAGAAGCCTATCCTCTAATCCGCGAAAGGTGATTGCCGCATTGAGAAAAGAGAGAAGAATATTGTCCTGTCCCGAGAGATACCAGAGCCTCCCCATTTGATCGACCGCTGGAATGAGATTCCCTCCTTCAAAACAAAAAGAAGCCTCTTTAACTCCACAGATCTCCTTTTTCAAAAAAGAGAGTTTTTTTGTGTATTGTCCCTCCGCTATTGCATCCATCACATTGACGTACGGGTCATTAACAAGTTTTCGCACGATATCGCTTGTACTGGATTGATAACGAATGCGCGAAGGGAGCAGCATCTCCCCCGTAGATTTAATGATAGCCACATCTCGAATCCACGGATAAGAAAAATCCTTTTCTCTCCATGTGCGCACATGAAACCCTTCTTGCGCACCCACATCTTTTAGATTTTGTCTAAACGCATAGGTTAAAGAATCCAAATTCCCAAGAGCGATGTGTGTAAGGGTCCAGAACTTATCATGCAGCGCGTGGTTCTGCCCCATATTTTGACCGTTCAAATAAGCAAGCGGATGAAGAGGCTCCGAAACATACACAGAAGGGTGCTTAATGAGTTGATGCGGCCTAATCGGGATATATAAGCTCAATGGCGGAAATTGCTGCTTTGCCAAACAGACTAGCGTTTTATAGGCCGCTCTAATCGAAGGCTTGTGTTTGCCAAAAAGATTCTCGATCTGATGATTGATCGGTGCAAAAGAGGGATCCACCTTCTCTAGGCATCGAAGAGAATAGATCGCGAGATCACGCGGATTTTCCTCTTTATCGCTCAGAATAGCGGTGATAAAAACCTGCAAAAGCGATGAAGTTCCATCTTCTGTCGTAAGGTGTGAAAGAGCCGGATAGTTTGCCGCTTCAGGGTGTGCGTAAAGTTTTTGGAACGTTTTTATAAGGTGCTGAATTTTAGAAATCCGCGTTAGGGTGAGCTCACCCTCCTCTAAAAACCAGACATCCTCTCCCCCAAATACGACCTGTTGGAGCTTTGTAATGGCACCGCCCAAATGAGCAGAAAAATTGGATCTTGTTAAACTCAAATTTGACATAATTTATTGTTAATTTACAATAAATTATAGCAAATAATATCGATGTATATCAATTTAGAATGATTAATTTAAGAAAGCCACAGTTCCGTGGCGACCCGTGACCTTGTCACGACGGTAGGAAAAGAAGTCGTTTTTATCCGTAAATGTGCAGATCTCAGCGACTTGTATATGATGAGGGAGAACGCCCGCCTCGTGAAGCTGAATGCGGCTGATGGCCCAAAAATCGAAGTAGGTGGGTTTTATTTGAAACTCCCAAAAGGACTCGGGAAGCTCCTTGCGAAAATGGATAAATTCAGCACAGTTTGGCCCCAAACTTGGGGAGATCCCCACGAGCAGGTTCTCGGGCTTTGACCCATACTTTTCCTGCAAAAAGGCAACCGTTTTTGCATAGATGTTTTGGACACTTCCGCGCCATCCCGCATGCACGTTTGCCACGACATTTTGAAGCGGATCGTAGAAAATTGCCGCCTGACAATCAGCGTGTTTGATCAAGAGAGCGCAATTTTTCTCTTGAGTTACGAGAGCGTCGCAGCTTCCCACAAACTCTAGATCTGATACCTGACCAATTTCACATCCATGCACCTGGTGTGCGGAAACAATACTCTTCACACCGAGTATTCCCGCGATCTTCTCTCGATTCTTTGCGATATCCGTAGTCTCATCTCCAGATCCCCCGCCCACATTTAACGATGCGTAAGGCCCTCGGCTGAATCCGCCGTGGCGCAAAAAAATCGCATGCTTGAGTTTGGGCTGGTCTGCCAGAAGCTCGAATTCTAACCATTCCACACCTTGATCTTTTTTTCTCAGCATGAGACCTTGTCCCCTATGGAATCCATTGTTCGTGCGCTAGCTTACTTTGCTCTGATGATGACTTTTGTGAGTTTTTGGGTCAAACGCACCTTCTGGCTGTGGGGCTCGTTTCTTATTCTTGCCATTCTCCTTGCGCTTCAAGCCAAAATCCTCGCGCCTGTTGCGCTACTTCCCCTCGGTGTATTAGGAGTCAGCTATTTCCTTCTGGAACACAAAGTTAAGAGCCGCGTGCGCATCGCCTTGATTGGTGTCTCGATCCTGATCTCAATAGGCCTGTCGATGCATTTTTTTCCCGGCTTCAACAACTGGGAAATCGCGCATGGCCTTAGTCTGGGCAAAGGAGCCGTCCCCTACAACTTTTGGCTAAATTTCGATAAACCCTTCATCGGGATTTTTCTACTCGCCTGGACTTTACCCCTCATTCAGTCGAGCGCTGAAATGAAAAGGCTTTTGAAGATCTCTCTTCCTCTCTCTATTTTGGGGATCTTGCTCATCATGGGCCTCTCTTTCTACTTAGATGTTGTGCGATTCGATCCAAAATTCCTCCTGCTTTTCCTTCTCTGGCCTTTCGCCAATCTTTTTCTCGTTGTGGTTCCTGAGGAGGTCTTTTTTAGAGGGTTTATCCAAAGAGAGATCTACGAATCGCTACTCAAAGAGATGCCAAAACTTGCAGGAGCAAGTGCAGTGTTTCTTACGGCCCTGTTTTTTATGCTTATGCATATCTTTTGGATCCAAAGTCTTCCCTTTCTCACTCTGGTCTTCGTCGCAGGTTGCGTCTACGGTGCCATCTATCAATACACAAAGGCCATCGAAAGCAGCATCCTCTGTCACATTCTGCTGAATGTGACGCATGTTCTGTTCTTTACGTATCCGGCACTTCAGAAATAATAGACTTCTTTCGAAACTCGCTTTGCCCGAAAAAATCGGAGATTTTTCCTGTGGTCTTTATCGCATCGACGAAGCGACCTAGATAGGTCAGTGAGGAGATGCGGTAAAATCCAAAGGGAAAAGAACGGTTTTGGCGGGCGAATGGGGTTTCGAAAGAGGTCTAATATCGGGAAAAAGAAAACAGCCGTTTTCTCTTGTGGAGAAGAACGGCTGTACAAGGAAAAAAACTTATTTCGCTTGAGTAGCTGCTTTGTTTGCAGCAGGAGCTGTTTGTGTAGCTTCTTTTTTCTCTACAACAACGGCTTTTTTCTCAACCATTGTAGCAGCAGGAGCAACTTCTTTTAAGACTTTTGCAACCGCATCGTTTGGTGCAAGAGCAGCGGCCTTGTGGCCTGTTGCGCATGCGCCCGCACTAACTTGGCAAGCGGCTTCCATCGCATCTTTTCTCTGTTTTGCAGAAAACTGCGTAGAGAACACTTTGCGGTTCTGGTCGTTCAGTTTTGCAGCAAATGCGAGCTCATCAGCTGTAAGAGCTGTTGCGCTCTTCTCTTGCTGTTGTGGTTGCGCTGCTGGAGCTGGTTGATTTGCAGAAAGTCCTGCAAACATGCCAACTGCGGCGAGAGTCATAAAAATTTCTTTTTTCATTGTTTTTCTCCTAAAAGGTTCTAAGTGAATTGTCACTTAGTATCGATGACTGTAAGGCGCAACCCCCATTTTTGTCTAGAGAATCCCCGGAGAGACTGGAACTAAAACATTCAAACTAATCTAACTTTAATGGGTCGATTTTGCCCGTGCATACCCCTTTATTTGGAGGGGCAGCTGGGACCTTTGCGTCCTTGAGATCGCGGGCCCATGGGCATCATAATGTTGTTCTCTTTAGCGACCTTTTCCACGGCTTGGTCGTTTGTCATAAGAACCCCATCATCCCCCATCTGTCCAGAGGTTTCCATGGCGCTTGTTCGCATCGCTGTATCAAACTTGTTGCAGAACACCATCTTTTGAGGGAGGCTGAGCTGTGTTGCAAAATCCTGCTCTTCCAGAGTCAGCTGGCTGCAATCTATCCTCTGTTGTATCATCGGTTTTTGCTGATTGGGTTGGGGCTGGCTTCCGTTCATTTGAGGCCCGCCGTTTGCCGGGCTCTGGGCAGCAAAGCAAAAGAAACCGGCAACGGTAAACAGAACGAAATCCATTCCACGTTTTGACAACATAATTTTCTCCTTGGGAGGTATTAAAAAGTTAATTCGTATTGTCCGAACTATATGAGTTACATCAGAATTAGTCAATTTGTCGGGTTCCTTTACATATTTGTCCCCTTTCAGCTATGATCCCTCAAAGGATCTTTGTGTTATTCCCGCAAGCGATATGAACATCTTCAAATCTAGGAGCCTCTGGCTCTTGTGGCTCAGCCATCTCTTCATGGACTTCTTCACGGGTATTTGGCCCATCTATAAAACATTGGCCAATATCGATGTTGCCAAAGCGGGGCTTATTGCGGGTATTAGCGGGTTCATTGGAGAGATCTTTCAGCTCGCATTTGGTTACCTCTCCGATCACGGCTATCGAAAAAAAGTGTTGATTTTGGGCCTTATTCTCGCCTCGACGATTATGTGGATCACCTTCGTCGACGGAATCCTACCCTCCTTTTTCGTGCTGCTGCTGCTCATGCTCGGTTCCGGTTCTTTCCACCCCGCAGCAGTCGGTATGGCAGGCAACCTCGCAGGAGAGAAAAAGAGCTCTGCTATCCTTTTCTATGCTTCTGGCGGCGCGATCGGTCTCGGGATCTCTCAACTCGTCTTTACAAAATTCCGAGAGATTTTTGGTGGTCACGCCATCATCATTCTCGTTCCCCTTATGGCCGTTCTTTTCATCCTTATGCTGCACAACTTCCCACGGCAAATATATGCAAAAAGAAACCTCTCTTTCCGCGGCTTCTTTGAGCCAATTATGCACTGCCGAAAAGCGCTTTCTCTGCTTTACCTCTCTCAGGTTGCCGTGCAAGGGCTTGTCCTATCATTCACATTTCTCCTCCCGGATATTTTGAGAATGCGTAGCTGCCATAGCTGGTTCTGCATGGGCGGAGGGCACCTCTGCTTCGTTCTCGGCTCTGCGATCACGATGGTTCCTGCAGGATGGTTGTGTGACCGTTTTGGACAAAAAAAGGTCCTGCTCACCGTCGTTGCGCTCGCGAGCATCCTCTTCTACGTCTTTTTGACCAATCCCCCTCCTACCATCGGAGGAACCGTCCTACTACTTGGATCTCTCGGCTCGGTTTTAGGCATTATCAATCCCATCATCGTCTCCTGGGGAAGCCGTCTCGTCCCCGAGAGCCCCAGCACCGTTTCTGCAATCCTCATGGGATTTGCTTGGTGCTTCTCTAACCTGGGCCCCACCTGCGCAGGGTTTTTGACCAAATTCTATAATGAAGACCCCTACCTCAATGCGATCGGTAGCTTGGGAGCCCTTCTTTTCTTGGTTTTCTTTTTCGTGTTCTTCATGCCCCGTCCCGCTCCTGCTCCCGTCGCTGTAAAAGCCGTGAACGAAGAGATCACCTAATAGCATAAGTGATGAGCGATGAATGGTGAACGAAAAAGAGGAGACAAAGGATCCTTTCTTATCTTCCTAATTTCTTTAATTCATTACTAAGCATTCATGAACCTATCCTAATAAAATCCCCCTTGATATTTCGGTTCTTTTGGCTAGATTTTCTAAATTTTTCCTTGGCTGTAGTTTTTGTAATACTGCCTTCGGAAAAATTTAGAAAATCTGTCTCAAAATCTCTTCGGGGATTTTATTAGGATAGGTTCATCGATCATCGTTTTTTTCTGCGTTTCCCGTTCCCCTCTCTTTCCCTCTTCCGTTCATCATTTCTATTTGGGGTATTAATAGCGATTTCATAGAATTCGGCGTGGGGGTGAAAAAATGGAAAGACCCGTCGAATGCGGCCATTGTAAAAAACCGACCAAAGTCGTCTACAAAGAGATCATAGGCAAGACGATCACCTGCACGAACATGTGCGGCGACTGCCCTGTATTTGAACAAAAATTACATGGAGAGCCCCACCCCATGAAACCCGAGGAGGGCCGCCAAGGAGCAGGCCTCTCCTGTGGGAACTGCTTAACGACGCTTGAATCTGTAAAAACCGGAAATCCTCTAGGTTGTTTTGAATGCTACAATGTATTTTCAGATCTGCTCACCTCGCAACTGATCGAATCCAATAGCGTTCCTGCACGCCTTAAAAAGAGCCTGTCGATCAAACGTTCACAAACTCTACATCTTGGGAAACCTCCCGGAAAAACAGTCACGATTGCCGCCTCCTCTCGCATTATGGCTTTGAATGAGGCCCTCAATGAAGCTTTGCGGCGCGAAAATTACGAGGAAGCCGCACTCCTACGCGATCAGATCAAAGCGCTCACCGAGAAACCCGATGAAAGAAAAAACTAATCTTCCGCAAACGCTACTTGAGCACACGCCTTGGAAAGAGGATGTAAATCCGATCTGGCCTGCTTCGCTCTTTGTCCTTCACCGCAATTTAGCGCGGTTTCTCTTTCCTCCAAAACAGGTCCAAGAAAAGGCTTCTCAAGTTTTGGAGCAGATAAAAGGGGCGCTTCTCTCTACCTCTCTTATCGATCAGCCCCTTCTCTTGAAAGCTGGAGACCTCTCCCCCGTCGACAAGGAGTGCCTCTTTGAACACTACCTTTGTCCAGAGAGCTTTCAGAACACCACTATCGGTCAGGGATTTGTCATCGATGGGTCTTTCAGATTTCTGGCTCTTCTCAATATCGAGGACCATCTGCAATTACAACTCCTCGATACAAAAGGAGAGTGGGAGAGCGCATTCGGCAACCTCTCTAAAATTGAAACAGAACTAGGGGAGCGCCTCGGCTTTGCCTACTCACCAAAATTTGGCTATCTCACTTCCGACCCCAATCGCTGCGGAACAGCTCTTAGCGTCTTCATCTATCTTCACCTTCCAGCTCTTGTTCATACAGGTGAACTTCAGGAAGTTCTGATCAAACATCAGACCGAAGAGGTTGTTGCCATCAGCATGGAGGGAACACTCGAAGAGATTGTTGGAGATATCGTTGTTCTCACAAACGCCTTTACAGTGGGAATTTCCGAAGAGAATATCCTGCGGAGCCTACACGCGACCGCCACAAAGCTCTCTGCTCTTGAGAAGAGCGCGAGAGTGAAACTGAAAGGAGAGGCCTCTTCCCATATCAAGGATGAGGTGAGCCGCGCATTTGGCCTTCTCCGCCACTCTTATCAGCTGCAAACCAAAGAGGCGTTAAATGCCCTCAGTCTCCTAAAGCTGGGCATTGATCTCGGCTGGATCACTGGCATCACCGATAGCGCTTTGAACGACATCTTCTTCAAATGCCGCCATGGGCATCTCTCCCACCTCTTCCAAGAAAAGAGCCTCGATCCCGAAGAGATCGCCCACCGCAGAGCCGAATTTCTGCATAAGCAGCTGCAGAACGTCGAACTAAAGACCTAAAAAACATGCCTAAGGCCGGAATTGAACCGACAACCTCTGCATTACGAATGCATTGCTCTGCCAGTTGAGCTACTTAGGCAAAATCTGCTAGGGTAGGGAGTAATTTAATGAACAGGTCGTTTTTGCTCAATATCAAAGCCTTGATCCTTATGGGAGGAAGAGGAGCGCGCTTTAAGAGCTCCCTGCCCAAACAGTTCCACCTTATTGGCGGAAAAAAAATCTACCTCCACACACTCGAACAATTTGTTAAAAGCGGCCTATTTCAAGAGATCATTCTCGTCTGTACAAAAGAGTGGATTGAAGAGGTAAAGCAAGAGGTGGAGGGATATCCCGTACGCGTGATTGCCGGTGGAGAGACGCGCCAAGACTCCTCTTATCTGGGGCTTCTTGCTTGTGGCAAGGATACAGATCTAGTTGTGATCCACGATGCCGTAAGACCCTTTGTCAGTCAGAGAATTCTACTTGAGAATGTCGAGGCGTGCAAAAAATATAACGCGGTCGACACTTGCATTCCCGCAACAGACACCCTTGTGAAGACACGTGATGGAAAGAAGATCGATGAGATTCCTCACAGAGCCCACTTCATGCGAGGACAAACACCTCAGAGCTTCTCCTACGAGCTCATCTTGGAAGCGCACGAACATGCAAAAAACAAACTGCTAATAGCCACCGACGACTGCTCTCTTGTGCTTGCGTTGGGAAGGAGCGTGCATATTGTTGCCGGAGAGGAGGCGAACATCAAAATCACCACCGATTTCGATCTGCACCTGGCAGACCAACTACTCACAAACTTGGATCTGGCAGCAGGAGAGGTCGTTGTATCTGATGCGCCTCTCGTAGACATTTTTCACGAGAGCAACCAGACAGCGGATGGCTGTGTCGATGCCTACCACTCCTCCTCTGAACCCAAAACAAACGACATTTCCTAGGTTGGACTCATCCACGATAATACCCAACGCAAGAGTCGGAAGAAAAAGAAGAGCCGCAATCAGAGGCCGCACCACAGCTTCGACAAGCGCTATAACTCCAATCATTAGGTAAAGCGGCTCTGCAAGAGCTCTTCGAAAGACATACTCCTCATTCAAACGTTGATCGGATGAAAGGTTGCGGAATTTTGTTAACGCAGCTGTTAAAGAAGCAGCCGCTGAGACATACAAAAACGATTCCGCACGCATGACGCGACTTCTTTCTGCACGCACACACATTTTAGAAACTCCCTGGCGAAAATTGGGATCGTGCTGAAGCTTGGGATCCTGGGACCGATGCGAACAGAGCGGTTACCTCTCTCTGATCCAACTCACTAGCTTCATGGCCCTCACTGATAGCTAGCGCAGTAAATGGCATCTGATCTCGCCAGAGATTTTTCACAAAGCCGACGACGCAACGCAAAGCAGTGTCAAACTGGTCGGGTATGCTAAGGAACATCTCTGAAATATTTCGATAAGGAATATGACAATCGCAACAGACCACGGCTGTGAGTGTTCCCCATAGGGCCATCACAACTCCCAGAACAAGACGCACCACCGCTTCAACAAGTGCTGCGACAAAAAGCAGAGGATAACCGATCGCACCTACACCGCGTCTTCCTATCGTTGCAAAGCCGCACCCCTCGCTACCGCGCGATGCATTGCGATACTCCGTAAGCTTCACTACCCAAGTCCGCGTCAAAGAGCGCTCTTGGATCGTGCTATCTCTTCGTACATCTCGGTCTGAAATCTCAAGACACATCTTCAGCTCCTAGAATTTCCTTTTTCAAGGAAAAATGGTATCTGAAGATCTTGAAAAGAGACAGAAGTTTATATTGCCTCTCGATTAGCAGAGGGACGAGAATTGATTGATTAAAAGTATTATTTATTCAGCGTGCTCTACAGCGTGCGGGCTCTGTCCACATAGTTGCAAATCTGTGAATCGAAGATCATCACGATAAAAATTCTTCACAAAACCCACTCCGCAACGAACAACCATTTCGAGACCACCAGCTGCCCCCTTTACTCCAATGGTATAAATGGCATTTAAAGCAGACCCTTTGTCGCAACATGCCCAGAGCAATGAAGGAATAAGAGCAAGAAGAGCAAATGCCACGCGTGCCGCTACTTCAACAAGCGCAACGAGAGCAAGCGTTGGGTAACCAATAGCGCCTAGCGATCTTTTAGCAAAGGTGCTGTCTAATCGACTGTCTTCATCATTGCGAAGCTCTGTAAGATTATAGATCCAGCGTGCGGTTCCAAAGTTAGAAGAAAATACACAATCCTCGTCAGATCCATCAGAAAAAAAACGAGAATTTTGCTCAACTTGGTCGTCACTTATTGGAAAACACATCTTAATTTCTCCAGTTAATTGGGAATATTGTAATTTGTTTCAGGTTTTGAATAAATAAAAACAGTAAACTATTAGTAAAAATAAATTTGTTTTTATTCGCTTTCTTCCGAAGAGCAGTCCCACTCACACCCTAAAGATAGCTGCTCTAAAGTCATATCGCTCCAATTGAAAGGGCTAATAACAAATCCTTTAATCGAACGGGTAGCGATCTCTTCTGCAAATATTACACTAAGCGCAAGCGTCTCGAAAACCCTATCAAAACCTGCTGGCATCCCGCAAAGCAGAGAGGGAATAACAGCAAGCAGGCAGAAAACAGCACGAACTACACCTTCTACAAGAGCAGCGATAGCAACAGCAGGGAATAAAAGCTCTCCCCCAACGATTCTCGCAATACCCGCTATATTCGTAGTCTCATCATCACCATTTCTAAACTCTACTGCTCCACGAAGAAGCTGCGGCGCATAGGGCTGCTCAAAAAACTTATCCCATTGGTAATTGTTAAAATCACCCGCATTCAAAGCTACGCACATTACCTCTCTCCTGTAAAAATTTTAGTAGAAGAAGATAGCGAACAGAAGTTTTTGCATGAAGAATTAAAATTAAAATTGCTGCTTAGAAAATTTTTCAGCAGAGTTGGATTAGAGGCAAAACAGTGTTATCGAGCGACTGAAATACCAGGATAAGAAGGATAGAAATGATATGAATGATCCAGGAGAAATTTTAATTTTTTCATCCTCCTTATCATTTCTATCCTTCTTATCATGTAATGTGCTGCACTCTCACACGCCCCATCCGTAATCTTGGTCGTTTTCTTCACTGTGGCACGGAGTGCCAGTAGGGATGATTCAAATTCTTTTCGTAATTACCGGTCTTTTCGTTATAAACCCTCACTGGCGAAAGATCCTCACCATAACGGAGCTGAAGATACTCTTTGGTTTTGTTGGGAACGAAGACCTCAATCCCGTCGAGCAGCGCAGGTCTTAGGGGGAATACAACCGAAATTGGTGTAGGAATCTTGTATCTGCTCTCATGCACCTTCCACGATTTGAGCATGAAGGCGCTCTCCTCGTTAGAAAGAATGTAGCGTAACATGCCACTCTCTTCATCGACCGCAAAATGGTAGATGTCGATGAGCGACTTTGTCGCCTTAACATAAAGGCGCAAATAGGTCCCGGGACGACTCCGGTTGGACCAGTCTTGGATCTGATACAGCTCCGGATCGAGCTCTTTCAATGCCTCTTTTGCGCGGGCATGATCGGGCTCAAGAATTGCCACATCGATATCGACATCCCAGGGAATCACACCTCGATGGCGATAGACCCCCAAGCAGGTTCCGCAATCGACCCAAAAGGGAATCTCATATTTTTTAAAGAGTTCGGCCATCTTCTGCAGAGCAACTTTCTCCTCGTAAAGATGATTCTCATCTCCTGGGCGCCGTGCATAGATAGGCGAACGCAACCCCTCTTTAATCGCCGCTCCAAAAGCGAGCTGATGTAGAGGTTTCGGAATGTGATGAGACGCTGATGGATGCGTTAACGTCGCCGCGAGTTTCAGCGGCAAACCTGCCACAGCACTGATTGGCAAGGCGATGAATGAGAGGCTACTTTTAACGAGAAGATGCTCATCATAGTTGAATCGCAGGGAGCTATCTCCGCTTCCAGTCCGCGATTTTGCACCAAAAATGTAATGCATAGGAGCTAGAAGCGTATCTGCAATATGCTCTACGCCTTTTGCATTAGGAGATGCCTCATTGAGAGGGTTGTCTTCTACAGCCAGATGATAGGAAGCGATAATAGGAAGAGAAAACTCTGCTAGCCATGCCACAGTTTTCTCCAGAAACTTCGTGATAATTGGACCACTCATCTCTTCTACAGGCATGGCCTTCTTTACGCCTCTTCTTAGTCTCTCCAATTTCGGGGACTCGTTGCATGTTAAATGCAACCGTCGCGAAAGTCAATCCAGTGATTTATACAATTAACACCTAAAACCACAGCAACGCAAATTTAAATCTCCTGGCAGAAAGTCCCGATACAAAAATGGATTTTTTACAAATCCAACCGCTAGAGAAGCTGGTGCAGATAAAGTGAATTTCACAGAGTAGGTCAAGTCTTCAACTACCATCTCAAATAGCCCCGGAAAACAGAAGTCAAAGAGAAATGCGGGAATTGCTGCGAGCAAATAGATGATTGAGCGCGCGACTCCTTCCACAACAGCCGCCAAAGCAACTAAAGGGAAGAGGGGCGCAGCAAAGATCTTTCGAGCAAAAGTTTCAAGGTAGGGTAGTTGTTGGTATCTTTGTCCCGCACCCCGCCCAGGCTCTACCCCATTGCGAAACTCCAGCGTTTTCCCTATTAGACGTAATGTGCATGGGCTATGGAGAAAATCCACGAAAGCGTACTCCTCATCTAGACTATGCCCATTCCCCTCATCATCCATTCTCATGCGAATATCTAAACACATTGGTTTACCCTCACAAAAAATATTTCCGAAAACAATACCGTGAACACAAATTTTTCGCCGAGCAGAATCTATGAGCCCGGTTGCAACAGCGATCTGGCTATATGTAACAGGTGACTCAGCAAGTCTGTCGCGATCTAGATGTCGATAAAAATATTGATTTCTCTCTGCAGCCTGTGGAAAAATCGCGCAACTCGAAAATCAATATTCTCAGGAGGACACGTGCAAGGCGAAATCATAAAAAACCTACAAAGTCGTTTTGATGCTTTGGCTCAAAGAATTCCTGAGGAAGAGATTGAATTTTGGTTCGCCCGAGATCTTCAAGAGCCTCTAGGATACTCGCGCTGGGAAAATTTTATGACTGCTATTCGACGAGCTATAGAGTCATGTCAAACAACGGGTTATGATCCTGATGACCATTTTCGTGGCGTCACGAAAATGGTATCTCTTGGTAGCGGAGCCGAGCGAGCTATTGAAGACTTCATGCTGACACGTTATGCCTGCTACTTGATTACTCAAAATGGCGACCCACGCAAAGAGCCTATTGCCTTTGCCCAAAGTTATTTTGCCATTCAAACGCGCAAGCAAGAACTGATAGAAGCTCGCATACGTCTGCAGGACAGATTGGATGCCCGCGAGAAATTAAGAGCTTCAGAAAAAATGCTTTCCCAAAATATTTACGAGCGCGGCGTGGATGATGCCGGCTTTGCTTTTATCCGCTCTAAAGGAGATGCCGCTCTTTTTGGTGGTTATTCGACTCAGGCAATGAAAGCCAAATATGGAATCATAGAAAGTCGCCCTCTTGCCGATTTTCTGCCAACATTGACCATCGCTGCTAAAAATTTAGCGACAGAAATGACTAATCACAATGTGATACAGGATGATCTACAGGGGGAAAGTGAAGTAGTCGGAGAACACGTTCAAAACAACTTGAGTGTACGCGAAATGTTAGGAGCTCGCGGTATTAGGCCAGAGCATTTGCCTCCGGAAGAGGATGTTGCGAAGCTTGAGAGACGTGTAAAATCCGAGGGAAAAAAATTGGTCAAACAATCGGGAAAGCTACCAAAGTTGATAGAGGAATAGTCTTTAAAATTCTGTCTCTCATGTCAAAAAAACCAAATTCAGAAACACCTAAGCTGCGTCTAATGATGCAACCATGGTTAAAAGAATGAGACATGATGGATTTGAACCATCGACCCCCTCATTAAAAGTGAGGTGCTCTACCGCTGAGCTAATGTCTCAATGTTGACCCCAAGGGGATTCGAACCCCTGTTATCAGAATGAAAATCTGGTGTCCTAGGCCGGGCTAGACGATGGGGCCATTGAAAAAACAGGCAATAATCTAGTCAATCGAGGGCTTTTATTCAAGCCCTGAGATCCTAGACGGTCATGATTTCGCGCTCCTTTTGTGTAAAGAGGTCGTCGATCTCTTTGCAAAACTGGTCGGTATAGTCCTGTATCGTCTTCTCCGCCTTTTTCATCATGTCCTCTGTGAACTCACCGTCTGCCTTTAATTTGCGGACCTGTTCGTTGCCTTTGCGACGGGTATCGCGGATCACAATTTTTGCATCCTCCGCCTTTTTCTTCCCCTGCTTGGCTATCTCTTTGCGCATATTCTCGTCCATGGGAGGGATCGTGATGCGGATAATATTCCCTTCAAGGACGGGCTGTATATTTAAATTTGCCTTCTCGATGCTCTTTGCAATGGCAGCGGCGGTCTGAGGATCGAAGGGAGAGATTAGCAGTTGTCTGGGCTCTGGAGCAGAGATGTTAGCTACCTCTTTGAGGCGCATTTGAGAACCATACGCTTCAACCATCACATTTTCCACGATTGCAGGATTGGCCCTGTTTGAACGAAGACCTTTCAAGTCCTGCTTGAAATGGTCAACTGTGGCGCGCATTTTTGTTTTGATCTCGTCTGTGACGCTCATGATCTTAGTCTCCTTCTACAATTGTGCCGCCGGTTTTTTCGCAGACGGCTTTTAGCATGGCCCCTTTTTCGAAGAGGTTAAATACATAAATGGGTATGCGATTTTCACGACAGAGTGCAATGGCTGTTGCATCCATCACCTTAAGGTTTTTGGTTAGGGCTTCGGAATAAGAGAGGTTCGTGTACTTGGTCGCTTTAAGATTCTTTTTGGGATCATCGCTATAGACACCATCGACCTTGGTTCCTTTCAAGAGAATCTCCGCTTCCATCTCGCTTGCTCGCAACGCTCCCGCAGTATCTGTTGTGAAATAGGGATTACCTGTTCCCCCAACAAAAATTACAGGCATCTTCTGTTCGAGACACTCGATCGCATGTCCCCAGATATACTGATCCACGATCGAATCGGTATTCATCGCGCTCATCACGCGGCTATGGACTCCAATTCTCGCAAGAGACTGCTGAAGAATGATGCCATTGATTGTCGTAGCAAGCATACCGATATGATCCGCTGGCGTTCTTGCAAAACCGAAAAGCTCCGCCTGCGAGCCGCGAAAGATATTTCCTCCACCAACGACAATGCCGATCTCGACACCTGCGTCATGCACCTCTTTAATCGCCTCAGCAATCAGCTCACAAGCTCCATGCTCGATGCCAAACTTCTGATCGCCCATGAGAGCTTCTCCAGAAAGTTTGAGCAGAACACGCTTGTACTGCGGTTTGGATGGCATGAAAAATCTACTCTCCCACCTTCCAGCGAATGAATCGATTCAGAACCAGTTTTTTTCCGAGGCGTTTGGACTCATTTTCCAAAAGCTGCGTAATGGTGATCGAGTTGTCTTTTACATATTTCTGCAAAAGTAGACAAACCTGATCGTAGAACGCTTTGAGTTTTCCCTCTACAATCTTGTCGACGATGTTCGCAGGCTTTCCCTTCACCTGTTCACGCGCAATCTCCTCTTCGCGCGCCTTCACATCTTGTGGCACCTCATCAGGACGCAAGTACTCGGGGGCTTCTGCTGCGATGTGCATCGCGATGTCACGAGCAAGAGCCTCTTGACCAGCACCTCCGCCAATCTCTACGAGACAGACGATCTTACCACCCATATGGGAGTAGATGCCGATAGAGACATCTGGGGATTTAGGAACAATTGTGAGACGTTTCACCTTGATGTTTTCGCCCAAGCTCTGCATAACGAGAGCGCGGTATTGATCAATAGTAATATTGGAATCTTGTTTGCTCTTCTGATTTAAAAAAGCTTCCAAAGATGTGGGTTTTGTCTCTACTGCATCTTTGCAAATCGCTTTGACAAACTCTGCAAACTTCTCATTCTTGGTGACGAAGTCGGTTTCAGCGTTGACTTCGAGAAGCGCAATCGTGCTCTTCCCTTCATCGTAACCGATAAGACCCTCTTTGGTCTCTCTTCCTTCTTTCTTCACCGCGCTTGCCATGCCAGCTTTGCGAAGGATGTCGATGGCGCGCTCCATGTCTCCACCTGCTTGATCAAGTGCTTCTTTGCACTTGCCCATGCCAACACCAGTACGCTCGCGCAGTTCTTTTACCTTTTCCGGTGTGACTTGACTCATGGGGCCTCCTCATCGATCTCAGACTCTAAGATCTTTTCACCCAGCTCTTCTCCAGGATGCTCCTCTCCAGTTCCTCGAGAAGGGAGTTCTGCCCCCTCTTTCACGAGAGAGATCTGCATCTCTTCTTTCTGTTCTACGATCGCACGCGTAATCGCCTGGAGAATGATTTTGATGCTCTTGAGAGCGTCATCATTACAAGCAATCACGTAGTCGATCGGATCAGGATCGCAGTTTGTGTCGACAAGGGCCATGACAGGGATACCGAGCTTGTTCGCTTCAGCAACAGCGATATGCTCGTTGCTAGGATCGACGACAATAAGAAGACCTGGAAGCTTTCTCATCGCTCGAATGCCCGAAAGGTTGCGCTCGAGTTTCACATGCTCTTTGCTAAGAACTGAGAGCTCTTTCTTTGTAAAACCTTCTCCACCAGAAGCGATTCGTTTTTCGATGCGCTCCATCGTTTTTACAGACTGACGAATCGTCGAAAGATTTGTCAGTGCTCCACCGAGCCAGCGTTCGCAGACATAAAACTCGCGGCACTCTTCGGCGCACTCACGCACGACAGCTTTCGCCTGTTTTTTGGTGCCGACAAAGAGAATAGATCTGCGACTTGCAACGGTCTCTTTTACGACCTCTACTGCTTCGCGGATCTGCTGCATTGTCTTTGCTAGATCGATGATGTAAATTCCGTTGCGCTCTTCGAAAATGAACCGTTTCATTTTCGGATTCCAACGGTGTTTCTGGTGCCCGAAATGGGCGCCACTTTCGAGAAGATCCTTAATGGTGATCTCGTTTTTTGTCTTTGTATCTGATGCCAAGCCTTGTCCCTTTTATGTTGACCACGGCATCTCTCCCTGAGGAGAGATTTCGGTCTTGGTTAAAATTTAGTCATCCTTGAAACGCTTCAAGCTGACTGGTTTGTAAAACAAGCGCCTGATCAGAATCGAACTGACACAAGTAGCTTGGAAGGCTACGGTTCTACCATTGAACTACAGGCGCGTAGGCAATACGTTTTACCCCATCGCCCCCATTTTTTCCAACGAAAAACACCATCGCCGTGTAAATCATTTTTTCGTTGCTAAGCTAGGCAATAAACTTCCGGGGGAGCTCCAGAGACATGTCGGGAACACGGCATTCCATGTCCGTGTTCCCCGCTGGCCCTCTTGCGCCTCACCTCGCTTTGCCAAATCCCGTCCTCGGAGGCGGGGTGTGCAAAGCACTACCCCGCACGCTCCGCTCTCCTGCGGTGGGATTTTGCTGCGCGATCTGAGTCGGAGGGCTGCTCGCGCGCTCACCTCCCCAACCCTTCGGGTTGGGCCCCCTCCTCGCGTCGTCTCGCAGTGCTTGGCAAAAAACTCCGAAAACAGCCTGGAAATCTTTGCCTCATTCTGCGACATGACACGGAAGGGGCCCCGCTGCGA
>LNFM01002752.1_pt1 | contig 37305 bp, 24 predicted proteins | sample 596031 | NCBI WGS metagenome assembly LNFM01 (sample SAMN04254537, study PRJNA301005) | activated carbon metagenome | isolation source: dual media filters at the Ann Arbor, Michigan drinking water treatment plant | place: USA: Ann Arbor | reverse complement strand
GACGGTGACGATCCCGGCAGGCTGGGACGAGTGGACGGTTGATTTTCGGGCGACGGCCGACCGGATCCACGAAGCCGACGAGACGTTCGTGGTCAGGCTGGTGAGTGCCGAGGGCGGGACGATCGGTGCCGACAGCTCGCGCATCATCACTATCACGAACGACGATCTGGCGACCTCGGACATTTCTTTGTCCTCGCAGATCCTGGTCGGGGGTGATGTCGTGGGCGTGGATGAGTTCGGTTCGCCGGCGGGCACGACGTACACGCTGCGGCTCACGGCGGAGAACGCGGCAGGCGCGGACCTGTCGGCGGATGCACGGGTCTGGATCTTCTTCCCCGACGCGGCGATCGATGTTCGTGGCCTGCTGCCCGAGGATGCCGACGTGACAGTCGAGCACTTCCCCGGGGACAGCCACCAGACACTGTGGTGGCAGGTGGGGCCGCTCGCGGCGGGAGAATCCGCGGCACTGGATCTGCAGCTTGCGTCGTTGCTGCCGACGGAAGTGGAACTGTTGGCCCAGGTGTGGGAGAGCACGGCGCCCGACTTCGACAGCACGCCGGGCAACGGTGGGAGCACACCCGAAGACGACTCGCTCGCGGTGGTGCTCTACGCCACGCCGGGCGCGCCGCCGGTGGTACGCCCGGACAGCTTCTCGGTGGTGGAGGGCGGCACGCTCACCGTGCCGCCGAGCCAGGGGCTGCTCGTGAACGACGATGTGCTTCGCGGCAGCACCATCACCGTGTCGGGCAGTCACCCGGGTGTCACGTTCAACGTCGCCGCCGACGGCGGCTTCACGTTCGTCGCCCCGTCGGGGATCACGGGAAACGCCAGCTATTCCTACAGCTACATGGTCACCGACGTCTTCGGGCAGAGCAGCGCGCCGGCACAGATCACGATCGTCGTCCAGGACGTGATTCCCCCGCCCGCGGTCGAGATCATCGATGCGACGGCGCAGGTGCTCGAAGGCACGGCATCGGACTCGGGCGGAATTGTGTACGTCCTGTTTGGCCGCACGGGTGACGTGAGCGGACCGACAACGCTCACGTATGTGCTGGAGGCGGACACGCGCCCGGGTGCGTCGAGCGCCAGTGCGGGCGATCTGGAGACGGTGACGATCCCGGCAGGCTGGGACGAGTGGACGGTTGATTTTCGGGCGACGGCCGACCGGATCCACGAAGCCGACGAGACGTTCGTGGTCCGGCTGGTGAGTGCCGAGGGCGGGACGATCGGTGCCAACAGCTCGCGCATCATCACTATCACGAACGACGATCTCGGGACTTCGGACCTGTCGCTCGATTCGCGCATCCTCGTCGGCGGCGAGATCGTCGGCGTCGACGAATTCGGTTCACCCGCAGGCACGGACTACACGCTGCGGCTCACCGTGGCGAACGCGGCAGGTGCAGCGCTCTCCGCGGATGCACGCGTGCGCATTACGTTCCCCGATGCCGCGATCGATATCCGCGGGCTGCTGCCCGAGGACGCCGACGTGGTGGTCGACGACGTCTCCACCACCGGGATGCGCACCCTCTGGTGGCAGGTGGGTGCTCTCGGTCCCGGCGCCTCGGCGGACCTCGATCTCCAACTGACCTCACTGCGACCCGAGGAAGTGTCACTCCTCGCGGAGATCGTGGAGAGCACGGCGCCCGATGCCGACAGCACGCCGGGCAACGGCGTGGGTGCGGTCGAGGACGATGCCCTCTCGGTGGTCCTGTACGGCACCCCCGGCGCGCCGCCCGTCGTGCGCGCCGACAGCTTCACCGTGGCCGAAGGTGGCACGCTCACGCTGCCGCCGAGCCTGGGGCTGCTCGTCAATGACGACGTGCTTCGTGGCAGCACGATCACCGTGTCGGGCAGCCACCCGGGTGTCACGCTCAACGTCGCCGCCGACGGCGGCTTCACGCTCGTGGCGCCGAGCGGCATCACGGCCACGTCGGTGTACACGTACAGCTACACGGTCACCGATATGTTCGGACAGACCAGCGCCCCGGCAACCATCAGCGTGCAGGTGGAGGACCGGCCGAGCCCGATCGGGCAGTCCGACGCCTACGTCGTGGTTGAAGGCGAGACGCTGAACGTCTCCGCGCTGCTCGGCCTGCTCGCCAACGACGCGCCGGCGCCGGACACGCAGGTCGCAAGTCACGGCACGCCTGCGGTGGGCACGGTCACCGTCAACGCCGACGGCGCCTTCACCTTCGTGGCGCCGACCTCGGTGACCGAAGACACCTACGCCACCTTCGACTACGTGCTCGTGGATGCGCAGGGCCAGCGGTCGCTACCGATCCCCGTGACCGTGCTCGTCGCCAATCGCCAGTTGTTCGCCGACGTGTCGATCGAGGTCCTCCCCTCGCAATCGGTTTACGACTACGGCACGACGCAGCAGAGCGTCACGGTGCGCGTGCGCAACGACGGTCCGAGCGCGGTCGACGAGATGCGCGTGGCGTTCGGGTACCAGGATTTCTCGGTCGTGAGCGCCACCGCGGCCTCGGGCACGTTCGCATTCGACACCGGGACCGGATCGTGGACGGTGGGACCGCTGGCATCCGGCGCCACCGCCGATCTGGTGATCACGTCCGGCACCGCGGCGGGCGGCGTCACGCCGCGTCTCACGGCGGAGATCACGCGGGTGCGCCGAAGCGGGGAGATCGTGCTCGACCCCGACAGCACGGCCGGCAATGGAACCGGGCGGGGCGAGGATGACGAGGCGACGGGCACGTGGACGGTGAGCCTTCCGCAGGCGGATCTCGGTGTCGACGTGCGTGGCGGCGCGAGCCGCGTCATCGCCGGTCAGCGATTGGGCGTGGCTGTGGATGTTTCGAATTTCAGCGGACTGGCGGCGGACAACGTGATCGTGCAAGTGTCCCGAAGCGGCTATGGCGGGAGTGCATTCACGTTCAGCCCGTCCCTCGGCACCTACGATCCGGCCACCGGACTGTGGACGGTGGGGGCACTGGAGGCAGGGGGGCGCGCGACGCTGCAACTCTCGGGCACCAGCGGGACCGGGTTCGGGAACGTGAGCGCAGCGGTCCAGCCAGCGACGATGTCCGGCGTTGCGAACCAGGATCCCGACGGCAGCAATGATCGGGACAGCGTGACGTGGTCGGCGGATCCGGCGCGGGTGGATCTCGGTGTCGACGTGCGTGGCGGCGCGAGCCGCGTCATCGCCGGCCAGCGATTGACTGTGGATGTGGATGTCTCGAATGTCGGTAGCAGCGGGCTGACGACAGACAATGTGGTTGTGCAGGTCAACCGCAGCGGGTTCGGTGGGAGCACGTTCACGTTCAGCCCGTCGATCGGCACCTACGATCCCGGCACCGGACTATGGACGGTCGGGACGCTGCGGTCAGGCGAGCAGGCCACGCTGCGCCTTTCGGGCGCCAGCGGGACTGGCCTTGGCAGTGTGAGCGCGAGCGTCCAGCCGGCGACCGTGTACGGTTTTGCGAACCGGGATCCCGACAGCAGCAACAACGACGACAGCGCGTCGTGGTCGGTCGATCCGGCGCGGGTGGATCTCGGTGTCGACGTGCGTGGCGGCGCGGGCCGCGTCATCGCCGGCCAGCGATTGAGCGTGGAGGTGGACGTCTCGAATACCGGTTCCGCCGGCCTGACCACCGACAACGTGGTCGTCCAGGTGAACCGCAGCGGCTTTGGCGGGGACTCGTTGACAGTCAGCCCGTCGGTCGGGACCTACGATCCCGTCACCGGAGCGTGGACGGTCGGGACACTGCGGCCGGGCGAGCGGGCCACGCTGCGCCTCTCGGGCGCCAGCGGGACCGGCTTTGGCAGTGTGAGCGCGAGCGTCCAGCCGGCGACCGTGTACGGTGTTGCGAACCGGGACCCCGACAGCACCAACAATGTGGACAGCACATCGTGGTCGGCCGATCCGGCGCGGGAAGACCTTCGCGTCGACGTGCGTCGCCTGTCGTCGACGGCGCCCCTGGTGGACGAGAACGTCGACGTGGAGGTGCTCGTCTCGAATACCGGTTCCGCCGGCCTGACCACGGACAACGTGGTCGTGCAGCTGTCTCGTACCAACTATCTGGCGACCACGCTCACACCGTCGATCGGCAGCTACGATGTGGCCACCGGACTGTGGACCATCGGGACACTGACGCCGGGCGCGCTCGCGACGCTGCGGCTGGCAGGCAGCAGTGCAAGCGCCGGGCCTGCGAATGTGGGCGGGAGTCTCGGGATCGCGACCGTGCTCGGATACAGCAACCGGGACCCCGTCGCCTCGAACAACGCGGATCTCGAATCCTGGTCGCTGCCCCTGCCGCCGCGCCCCTCGGGTCTCCCGGACGACTACGCCACCGACGAAGGCGTGCCGTTGGTGGTGCCCGCAATGAGCGGCCTGCTTGTCAACGACGGCCAGTCGCGCTTCACGGTCGTCCACAGCGTCACGCAGCCCACGGTCGGAACGCTGACGTACGAGGCCGACGGCAGCTTCACGTACACACCGCCGCGGCACGTGGTGGGCGACCAGCGCGCCACGTTCGTCTACACGCTGCGCGACGCGTCGGGTCAGCTCTCCGACCCGGTGGAGGTGGCGATCCTCGTGCGCGACGTGATCACATCAGCCGACCTGTCGCTGGCGATGCAGATGGTCGTGGGGGGCATGGTGCAGACCGGGACGGCATTCGGCTTCGATCCCGGCGAGCGCTTCACCGTGCGCCTCGTGGCGCGCAACGACGGTCCCGGCGATGCCGATGACGTGATCGTGCGCCTGCCGCTGCCGGAGGGCGACTTCGACATGCTGGGCACCCTGCCGGAAGACGCGGATCTGGTGCGCGACGCCAGCGGGTATCTGTGGCACCTGGGCACGCTCGCGGAAGGCGACGAGTTCGCAGTGGACGTCGAATTGGGGGCAGTGCGTCGCGGCACGTTCGAGATGCGCGCGGAGATCGTGCAGTCCCACTCGCCCGACCCCGACAGCACGCCGGGCAACGGGGCAATCGAGGACGACGAGGCGGGCTTCACCGTCGAGGTGGAGAATGCGCCGCCCTTGGCCGTGGGCGACCGCTACGTGGCCGAGCCAGGCGCGGTGCTCGTGGTGAACGGGCCGGGCGTGCTCGGCAACGACACCGACGCCAACGGGGATGCGCTGATCCTCGACTTCGCTGCGCTGGACACCACCGGGCTCCAGGGCGATCTGCAGTTCGTCTCCGCCAATGGCGGCTTCCATTTCCGGCCGGCGGATGGCTTCACGGGCACGACGAGTTTCATATACGGCGTCCGGGACGGGCTTGGGGCCCTGGCGCGCGGCACGGTCCACATCGACGTGGTACCGCGGCCGCTGGGTGTCACGGCATTCACGCCGACCGTCAGCGGATTCCGCATGACCTTCGATCAGGCGATCGATCCTTCGACGCTTCAGCCATTTGGGGAAGCCGGCGGGCCCGCGGGCGCCGCCGATCTCGAACTCACGGGGGTCACGACGGGACGTGTCCGCGGCTCCGTCATCGTCGACCCCGACGGCCGTGGCTTGTCCTTCATCCGATCTGGTGGCGCGCTGGCGCCGGACGCCTACACGGTGACCTTGCGCGGCGACGTACTGGGCCTGCGCAGCGGGTTCGGCGGTCGGCTGGACGCCAACGGCGATGGCACACCGGGAGACGACTTCACGGGGCGCTTCACGGTCGTTGCGCCCGAGGGCTCCACACTCAGCCTGCCCGATCTCGTAAGGGGTCCCGGGCAGACCGCCGTGTTGCCGCTGTCACTGACTCGGGCGGACGGCGTGACGGAACTCCAGTTCGATCTGCTCACCGCGGGAAGCGATCTGGACGTGACGGCCGTCGACTTCGGCAGCGGGGTCACCGGCAGCATCGCGCTGACCGCCATCCCGGACGGGCTGCGCATCACGGCCGTGTTCGACAAGCCGCTCGAGGCGGGCACCCAGACGCCGCTTACACTGGATATCGGGATGCTGACGCCGACGGCCTATGGCACGGCGCATCGCATCGCCTGGGGGGACATCACGCTGAAACGTGGCGTCACGGCTCCGGTCGAGACGGTCCGGGGTGACGAGGCCGTCCAGGTCTCGGCGTACTTCATGGACGCCAGCGGCAACGGCGCCTACAGCATGCTCGACGTGCAGCGGCTGCAGCGCGTGGTATCCGGGCAGGACAAGGCGCTGGCCGCCTATCCCCTCGTCGATCCGATGCTGATCGGCGACTTCACCGGCAACGGTCAGTTGACCACGCTCGACCTCAATCGATTTCTGCAGTTCGTGCAAGGGCAGGTTAGGGCGGAGATCCCCGCGCTGCCCGCAGGCAGCCAGCCGCTGGCGTTTACCGGGCCGTCGCGAAGCGTTGCTCTGGGCGGCAGCCGCTCAGCCGCGGAGGGTACGATCGTCCGGGTACCGCTCACGATCGACGAGTCCGCCGGCGTCGAGAGCCTGACCGCGAAGCTCGTGTACGACGCGACCCGTCTGGAGTACCTCGGGGCCAAGCCCGGCGCAGACTTCCAGTACCGGCTGGTCCGGGAGCGGGCCGGGGAGATCATCGTGGATCTGGCAAGGCTGAATGCGCTCGGCACTGGGATCGGGGCACTGCTCGCGATCGACTTCCAGGTGAAGGCTGCTTCACCCGCAGGCGCAGCGCTCGTCGACTTGCAGTTGCTGAAGGTCAACGACGGGAAGCTCCCGCAGTCGTCCGTGAGTCAGGCAGGCGCCGACGGGACGGATGCGCAGATCACCGTCATCGCCCCGCCGCCGGCTCCGCCCGTGCTGCGTAACCCGTCCACCTCGGTTTCCGGGACATCACTTCCGAGCGCTGCCGTGCCGGTCACGGGACCTCTCGTCCTTCTGGGACCGATCGGGGCGGGGTCTGCCGCGCCAGCGCCGTCGCCGGGCGGTGATTCGGCCACGCCGTCGGCGCCGACGTCTGCGGATGACTGGCGAAAGGCCCCGTGGGCAAAGGACCTCACGCGTCGCCTCGCGCAATCGGTGCCGCCGACCGGCGGCGTGCCTTCGGTCGTCAACGGCAAGAGTTCCCTGCTCCGGTCGCTGCTCTCGGCGCTTCGGCAGGTGTGACAGTCGGGCAGGGTGACTCGAGGTTCTCGGCAAGCACCATGCGCGCTTGCACCCCGAGCCACAACGCTCCGCATTGCAGCCCGTGACGCGTGCCGCGGTCATCGTGAGGTTTGCCTTCACGATCGTCTTGGAATGCTGAACTGTAGAGCATCGGCGCTGGTCTGATCAGGTTGTGAGCAACGGCGCTTGCGACCTCGTTCGTGATTCGGGAGGGAGTGCCGCTCGACCAACAGGAGGTCTTGCAGACTTTCAGCGCACCGGTCCAACTTTGACGAGTAGCCGATGCATGGCCCGGAACGTGGCACTATGGCGAGCTATTCGTGATTCTGGCTTTGCTGCCTTGGTCTCGATATGTGTGCACGCAAGGTCGTCATAGGTTGGAGGACGACTATCGACAAACCATCGTTCCGATCTCCGGCTCCGCGCTTGGTGCCGGACTGACGGTTCAGTGAAGAGAGACATGGCAAAGAAACTCAACTACGCCGACTTGATGTCGGAGATCGACTTCCTCAAGGGTGCGCTTTCGAGTCTTCGTGAAGCGAGCAAGAAGTCCGCGCTGTTTGCGGTGGCGGCGGAGATTGTCGTCAATCGCTTTACGCTGGATGAAGTGAGCGATGCGGTCGGCTTGCTTTCGACGAGCGTGCCGCGGTCGACCGCGAAAGCCGGCAAGCGCCTCTCGGCGACGGTGACCGCATCGGCTGGACATCCGCTTGCAGGACGCAAGATACCGCCGAAGTTCAAGCATCCGAAAACATCCGAAACGTGGTCGGGTCGAGGTTCTGTCCCACGGTGGCTGCGTGAACTGGAAAAGTCCGGCGTTGACAGGGAATCCCTGCGCATTGGCCGGGCAGGTCGAGCACGGAAGGCCTCCGCCTGAGACACGGCGCCGGGGCGCACACCCGCTTCGGCAACGCTCGTTCACATCGCATTAGCCTGCCAGCCTCTGCGATGTGGAGCCTGAACATGACCTGCTTTTGGCTCGAATCCGTAGGGCATGCTCTTCGAGAATGCGATCGGCCACTGATTGGCGCAGCTTCGATTGACGATTCACGGCTTCGCGCACCGCCTGCTGCATCCCCCGAACTCCTGCGGTCCTTCCGTGAAGCGAACTACCGCTACTTCGGTACTTCCATCTTGCAGGTCGTGGGCAGGGCCACGTCCTTCGCCTCGATACGCACGTCGGTGCGCCAGCCGAAGCCCGTGCCCTCCGAATCGTACTTGACCGATCCGCCGCCCTTCGTGAACGTCGCAATGTACTGAGGCCCGATGAGCTGGTGATCGTCAGGTCGCATCCAGACCTCGCCCGTGTCACCCTGGAACTTCATGCCGTGCAGCGCCTTCGCCACCTTGACCGGGTCGGTGGAACGCGCCGTGTCGATGGCCTTCGCCAGCATGTCGATCGACAGCTTGGGCAGGTTGAGCCACATGTCTTCCTTGTAGCGCGCCTTGAAGGTGTTGGCGAACGCTTCGAGCTTGTTCTCCGCGATGTTCGGATGCCACGCCATCACCTGCCGGATGCGGTTCTCGCCAGACTTGCCGATGGAACTCGGAACCCCGGCATTGTTGGCATTCAACGTGTAGTACACGACGTCCAGCCCGGCGTCCTTGCCGGCTTTCACCAGAAGTGACAGATCGGGTCCCCAGTTGCCGGTGATCACCGCATCCGCACCCGAAGCCTTGATCTTCGCGATGTAGGGCGCGAAGTCCTTCACCTTGCCGAGCGGATGCAGATCGTCCCCGACGACCTTGATGTCCGGTCGCTTGGCGGCGAGCATTTCCTTGCCGGCGCGGCTGATGGCCTGGCCGAAGGCGTAGTCCTGGTTGATCAGATAGACCTTCGGCGTTCCCTTCAGCTTGACGAGGTAGTCCGTCAGCAGATTCACGCGCATGTCGGTGTGGGGCTCCCAGCGGAAATGCCAGAAGCTGCACTTCTCGTTGGTGAGTGGCGGGTCCTGGGCGGAGATGTTGAGCAGGATCACCGACTTTTCCGGATTGCGGCTGTTGTGCTTGTTGATCGCCTCGATCAGCGCGTGGGCGATGTGAGAGCCGGAGTACATCGAGACGAAGCGGATGTCGGAATCGATGATCTGCTTCAGGATCAGGACCGCTTCCTGCGGGCTGCTCTTGCTGTCGAAGTGGACGAGTTCGAACTTGTCACCGCCCAGCACGCCACCGCGCGCGTTGAGCTCGTCCACCGAGGCCTGGAGCATCCGGCTCGCGCTCTCGCCGACCAGGGCGAACGGGCCGCTCAGCGGATCGATGTGCGCGACCTTGATCGTGGCCGCGGAGACGCCGGCTGAAGCCAGTTGGATGCCCAGGGCGAGCATCAGCCCACTGACGCGAAATGCGGTTTTCATGATGAGATCCCCCCGGCGTTGCGCGCCGTTGTGTTCGAGGACCACACTTTAGCGGGTTGCCTCACCGGACGGAAATCCGTGCGGTAACACGGGAGGCCACGATGCTGTCGTGCGGTCAGGACGATGGCTGCGGCTAGAGTTCGACGGCCATTCCGCGCCAGGGAGAACGCCGACGCGACGGCGCCACTCGAGGAAGCGGGGGCCAGCGTCCCCATCCTCTCGGCGTCGCCTCAAGGCGTCGGCAAGAGCACACGAACACTGTGTCGTGCGGCGTCGGACTCAAGCGGCACCCAGCCATCGGGCAGGAGGCGCCCGTCCAGGGAGACGAGCATGTCGTGCCGGTTGTCGCTGCCATCGGCAGGCTCCCGGGTCACTTCGATGACGTAGGTCGCGGTGCCGAAGCGATACTGCATCCGGTATCCGGGCCAGGCGGCCGGGATGCAGGGCTCGATGCGCAGCGCATTGCCTTCCCGTTGCAGTCCCAGCAGGGATTCGAGCACCAGGCGATACATCCAGCCTGCAGACCCGGTGTACCAGCTCCACCCGCCGCGGCCCACGTGGGGCGGGCAGCCGTAGACGTCTGCCGAAATGACATAGGGCTCGGTCTTGTACGTCTCCACGGCCTCTGCGGAGCGTCCGTGGTTCACGGGGTTGATGAGAGACAGCACTTCCCAGGTCCGCTCCCCGTCGCCCAGCGCCGCGAAGGCCATGGCGGTCCACACGGCGCCATGCGTGTACTGGCCGCCGTTCTCCCGGACGCCGGGCGCGTAGCCGCGGATGTAGCCGGGATCCATGGGGGCCGCGTCGAACGGCGGATCGAGGAGCTTCACGATCCCGTCGGCCCGGCTCACGAGATGTACCTCGACGGCGTTCATCGCTCGTCGCGTCCGTTCCGGGTCTCCGACCCCGGACAGCACGGCCCAGCTCTGCGAAATGGAATCGATGCGGCATTCCACGTTGAGCTTCGATCCGAGCGGAGTGCCGTCGTCGAAGTACGCACGACGGTACCAGTCGCCATCCCACGCATGCGCCTCGACGTCGCGGCCGAGCTGGCCCCGCACGGCGTCGCACTCGTCCGCGAAGCCGTGGTCGCCTCGGCTTCGCGCAACGGGCGCGAAGCCCCTCAGGACTTCGCAGAGGAAGAACGCGAGCCATACGCTCTCGCCCTGGCCGCGGACGCCGACCAGATTCATGCCGTCGTTCCAGTCCCCGGAGCCGATGAGCGGCAGGCCGTGCGCGCCGAAGCGCCAGCCGTGGCGTATCGCGCGAACGCAATGCGCGTAGACCGTTGCCGTCTCCGCAGAGCGGGCGGGCAGGTCGTAGTAGGAGTCGTCCTCCGCGTTCACGGCGCGGCCTTCGAGGAACGCCACTTCCTCGTCCAGCACCGTGGTGTCGCCGGTGATCCTTGCGTAGCGGCACGCTGCGAGCGGCAGCCAGAGGTAGTCGTCGGAGCATCGCGTCCGAACACCGCGTCCCGCCGGCGGATGCCACCAGTGCTGGACATCTCCCTCGACGAACTGCCGACTCGCGCAGAGCAGCAGATGGTTCCTCGCCAGCGTCGGCTCCACATGGACCAGCGCCATCGTGTCCTGCAGCTGATCGCGGAAGCCGAAGGCGCCTCCCGACTGGTAGAACCCGCTTCGGGCCCAGAGGCGGCAGGAGAGCGTCTGGTAGACCAGCCAGCCGTTGGCCAGCATGTCGACGGCGAGGTCCGGCGTTTCCACTTGGACGGCACCGAGCGTCTGCTGCCAGTACGCGCAGGTGGCCGCGAGTGCCGCCTGTTGTGCGTGCGTGCCACGGAACCGCTGCAGGAGCGCGGCGGCGTCGTGGGCATCGCGGCCAACGCCGAGCCGGAACACGATGGTCCGCGACTGCCCCTCGGCGAGTTCGAACGGCACCTGTATCGCACCGCACGGATCGAGACCGGCGCCGGTGCGGCCCGAGAGCTTCGTCCTGCGCATCGCGGCCGGTCGCTGCAGCGAGCCGTTCCGGCCGAGGAACTCCGTACGGTCTCCGGTCACAGTGCGGCCGGGGTCGTCCACATCGAGGAACGCGACCCGATCGGCGAACTCGGTGCTGTAGGCATTCCAGGCGGTAAGGGCGCCGCCCTGTCCGGGAACGTCCGTGCAGATGTGCATCGCCGATCTCGCGCGGAGATCGCCCAGCACCCACTCGACGAACGCCGTTGCGGAGAGTCTTCGCATCCGTCCGGAACCGTTGCTCACGGTGAGCGCCAGAAACTTGACGGCGGCATCCGGTGCCACGTGCACGGTCAGGGTCGAGGTGATGCCGTCCGCCACCGTCTCGAACACGCTGTAGCCGAACCCGTGGCGGATCCCGTACGTGCCCGGACCGCGAACGGGGAAGGGCGAGGGCGACCACACCTGTCCCGTCTCTTCGTCGCGGAGATACAGCGCCTCGCCCGACGGGTCGGACACGGCGTCGTTGTGCCACGGCGTGAGCCGGAACTCGTGGGCGTTCTCGCTCCACGTGTAGGCGGCACCGCTTTCCGACACCACCGTGCCGAAATCCGGATTTGCCAGCACGTTGACCCACGGCGCGGGCGTCACCTGGCCCGGCGCGAGGACGATGACGTACTCGCGGCCATCGGGCGCGAAGCCCCCCAGCCCGTTGAACAGGCGCAGGCCGCGCTCGGAGAGGGAACCCTGCGGGGCGGTCGCTTCCGGCCGCATCTGCCGCGTCGGCACGAGGCGCGGCATGGGCGGCTCCGCCACGGGACGGCGATCGAGCTGCTCTGCCAGCGTACCGCGCGAATCGCTGATCAGGACCCGGGCCACGGACTGGAACAGGACGCGGTCCTCGCCGGAAATCTGCTCTGCGGATCGCACGAAGATGCCGCCGGGGCGATCGATCACGCTCGCCTCGATCCCGGACGTGATGAGACCGATGATCTGTTCCTGCAACCGCTGGCGGTAGCCGGCATGGTCCTCGTTCCAGATCACGAGGTCCACCGCGAGTCCCTTGAGCCGCCAGTACGCATGGGCCTGCACGAGCTGCCGCACGAGCTCGATGCCGGCGGCGTCGCCGATCTGCAGAAGGACGATGGGCAGATCGCCGGAGATCGCGTAACCCCAGAGCCCCGACTGGCCACGCCGGTTGCGCAGGAGCACGCGCGCGTCCGCCCGCAATGCCGCATCGGCGTGGATGACGGAGCTCGCCAGTCGCGCGTGCAGCTGGGAGTCCGCCTCGCTTGCGTTCAACTGCCGCAGCACGACCTGGCTGTGGGTCCACGCCAGATCGAAGACCCGGTCCGCCAGATGGCGGTCCTGGTACTTGTCGATGAGGCCGAGCGCGAGATCGCGCGAGTCCGCCATGCCCGAGACGATATCGATCGTCACGGACTGTTCCGGTCCGAGGGCCAGGCGGTGGCGGATCGCGACGATCGGGTCCAGCACCGAGCCTTCGCTGCCCGAGAGCGGCGAGTCCTCGGTCATGGCTCGGGGCGATTCGGGGCGGTGTCCCCGGCCCAGAAATCGCAGGCGGTCGGTCTCGTAGGACACCTCGGCCGCGTCGGCGCCGTGCACGGTCATCAGGTGCAGCATCCAGGGCGACGACTCATCGCGGGAACGGGGCCGGCGCGTGCAGACGATCGCGTGGCGATCCCGCACGATCTCGGTCTGCACGAACAGGTTGCTGAAAGCCGGGTGCAGGGCATCCGAGGCCGGCGGCGCGAGGACCACCTCCGCGTAGCTCGTCACGTCGATCTCCGCGCTGCGGCGGGACCGGTTGGCGATGCGTACGCGGCGCAATTCGATGTCATCCTCGGGGGAGACGACGATCTCTGTATGGGTCTCGAAATCACCCGAGTCTCCGACCGCCACGTCGCGACGGCGAAACTCCGCCCGCCCTTCGGAGAAGACCGCCTCGTAGCTCTCGGGCCGGCGGCGCGTCGGCTGGTACGCCGTCGACCAGAAGGCGCCGCTGTCCCGGTCGCGGATGTAGCAGAACGCGCCCCGGTCGTCGCACGTGACGTCCTCCTGCCAGCGCGTGACGGCCAGATCCTTCCATCGGCTGTAGCCGCCACCGGCCTGCGTCACCATGACGTGATAGCGGCCGTTGGACAGAAGCTGCACCTCCGGGACCGGCGTATCGGGGTTCCGGAATGCGCGCACCGGCAGCGCCACGGCGTCGAGCGCCGGACGTGCGTCGAAGCGTCGCGCCGTGTGCGGGAACAGGGCCGTGGCCTTTGGCACCCGTTCCTGCAGGAGCAGCATGACCGCCTGGAACAGGCGCTCGGACTCGAAGCGCCGCCGCATGGGGTGGTCTAGCACCACAGCCTCGATCGCCAGGAGGCTCATGCCCTGGTGGTGTGCCATGAAGGACCGCACCACCGTGCTGGTCTGACCGCGACGCTGCCGCGACGGGGTGTAGTCGATGGCCTCGTGGAAGCCGAACCGGCCGACCATGCCGTCGGCCGCGAGGCGTTCCAGATTCGCACACGCTGCCGCGGGGTAAACCATCAGCGCCAGGGCCGATGCGTAAGGGGCCACCACGAGGTCTTCGGCCAGACCGCGCTTGAGCCCCAGACCGGGCACACCGAAAGCGCGGTACTGGTAATTGAGGTGGACGTCGACGGCGTTGTACCCCGACTCGGAGACACCCCAGGGGCCGTCGACCTGCTGCCCATAGTCGATCTGGCGCGTCACAGCGGCGCGGGCCGTCTGGTCGAGAAGGGTGTTGGCGTAGCAGGGCATCACCAGCATGGGCATCAGATACTCGAACATCGAACCGCTCCACGACAGCAGCACGGGCTCGGCGCCAGCAACCGTCAGCAGCCTGCCCAGCGCGAACCAGCTCTCCTGCGGCAGTTGTCCCTGGGCGATCGCGACGAAACAACCGAGGCGCGCTTCGGAGGCAAGCAGATCGTAGTAGCCCGCGTCGAGACGCCGTTCGCTCACGTTGAAGCCGATGTTCAGAAGATGGCGGTCGCGGTCGTACAGGAAGTCATAGTCCATCGACGCGAGGTCGCTTGCCTGCGCCGCGAGCCGGTCGAGGGCGGCAAGCCGTTCGCGGGCCCGTTCGCAGCCTTCGACGAGGCAGCGATTGAGATCGGTGAGCCACACCCGCTGGCGTGGCGTGGTGCCGACAGCCATCCGTCGGAGTATGTCGTTCGAGTGGTCCGCATCTAGCGTGGCGAATTGCCTCAGCGTCGGGATGTTGCAGATGTCCCCGAATGCCTCCAGCCCGCGCGGCGCCGGCGGAAGCAGCAGCCACGGCGCGAGAAACGTGAGATCGGCCGTCGCGGACTGGCACTGCGTGAACAGGGCATGCGCCCAGTCGGCCGCGTCGTTTCCCACGGAACGCGGCTCCTCGGTGCGGGGCGGGGGAATCCTCGCGCCGATCTCAGCGGCGTGCGTCGCCAGGCGGATGAGCAGGGACCGAGCGCCCCAGAGTGTCACCGGACCCGGAGCGAGAGGCAGCGCATCCTGGAACGCCTGGATCGCGGTACCTGCCGCCGCTCCCGGGTCCGCGGCGACGATCACCGCCAGCGTGTCACGCAGGCCCTCGAACAGGGTCATCCCGATCAGCGGAACATCCGCGATCTCCAGCAGACCGGAACGCAGCGTGAGGAGGTGCCCTGCAAGGTTGCCGCTGTCGACCGTCGACACGTAGAGCGGCGCGAGCGCCTCGAGGGTCTGCGTGTCATACCAGTTGTAGAAGTGTCCCCGGTATCTGGGCAATGCCGCCATCGTGGCAAGCGTGTTCGAGGTGCGCTCGACCAGCTGGCCTGCATGCACGTAGCCGAAGTCGTACGCGGACAGCGTGGCAAGCAGCGAAAGCCCCATGTTGGTCGGCGAGGTGCGGTGTGCCACCGACGTCACCCGGTACTCCTGATAATTGTCCGGTGGCAGCCAATGGTCGTCGGCGACCACCAGGTTGTCGAAGTAGGCCCAGGTCCGCCTCGCGATGGTCCGGAGAAAGGTCACCTGCTGCCGCGTCAGTGCCGGGCGCCCCTGCGTCAGGGGAAGACTGATCCACCACGCGGTGACCGGCGACGTGAACCACAGGAACAGCAGGGGGGCGGCCACGACGAGCGTGGCAGGGTCCGTCAGGCCCAGCTGAACCGAGACGCCCGCCGCAAGGGTCGGCGCGATCCACATGGAGCGGAAGCTGGAAGCGAGTGCGCCGACATCGGGACGCAGACGATCCTGTTCTGACGATCCCGAAGGCTTCCATTCCAGCAGTCGCCGCCGGCTCACACGCATCCGCCAGCCCGTGCGGACGATGGCATCGAGGCTGTAGTAGGCCTCGTACGGCAGGCAGATCAGATCGAATGCAATCTGCGCGACACTGCGCCGCAGGGAGCGTCCGACCGCTCTCGCGTGCTGTCCTGCGAGCATGTCGCTCGGCTTATTCAGGGTTTCGAGGAGCAGGGCACAGGCGCGCGGCAGGAGCACGAGCCCCAGTAGCGTGAGCGTCCAGGCGCCGGCTGACGGCAGAAGCAGCCATCCAGCAAGGAACAATGCGGTGAGCGCCGCCGGGACAAGGCTGCGGCGAAGGTTGTCGATGAGTTTCCACTGGGACAGAGCCGAGAGCGGATTGCGCTCGCGCAGCGGCATCCGCTCGCCCGTCGCCTCCTCCTGGACGCCCCATACCCGGCGCAGCACCCACCCCGCGAGTTGCCAGTCGCCGCGGATCCAGCGGTGCCGCCGGCTCACATCGGCGTCGTAGCGCGGCGGAAACTCCTCCACCACCTGGGCGTCGCTCATCAGGCCGGCGCGTGCGTAGCAGCCTTCGAGCAGGTCGTGGCTGAGGATGCTGTTCTCGGGGAAACGCCCCGCCAGTGCCTGCTCGAAAGCGTCGATGTCGTAGATGCCCTTGCCGATGAAGGATCCCTCGCCGAAGACATCCTGGTACACATCCGACACTGCCCGGGTGTAGGGGTCGATGCCCGGCTCGCCGCCATGCAGTCGGGCATAGCGCGAGCGATTCGTTCCCGGCAGCGCGACCGATACCCTCGGCTGGAGAATGCCGTAGCCCTCGGTGACCCGCCCGGCGATGGCGTCATAGCGAGGCCGGTTCATCGGATGCGACATCGCGCCGACGAACTGTCTCGCCGCGTCCCGCGGGAGCTGGGTGTCCGTGTCCAGCGTGATGACGAAGCGCACCTGTGACAGCACGGCAAGATCGCCCACGATGCGGGCGAAGCCCGACGGGGTCGATCGCCCGTCAGGCCGCAGCAGGGCGTTGAGGTCCGCGAGCTTGCCGCGCTTGCGCTCGTACCCCATCCAGAGGCCTTCACCGGGATTCCAGCGGCGTGCGCGATGGAACAGGCAGAAAGGCCCGCCATCCGCGTCGGGGTCGGTGTTCGCGTACTGCTCGTTCAGTGCTTCGATCTTCGCAGCGGCGAGTTCGACGAGCGCGGCATCCTCGGGCAGACACTCGGCGTCGGCGTCCCCGAAGTCCGTCAGCAAGCCGAAGTGAAGCGAGGCGTCGCGGTTGGCGAGAAACCGCACTTCGAGCGCCTCGATGAGGGAATCGAGCCCCCTTTCGCTCGTCAGCATTGTCGGGACCACGACCAGCGTGCGGGACTCGCGGGGAATGCCCTTCTTGAAGTCCATCCGCGGCAGAAGGGAGGGCGCCACCACCAGTGTCGCCGCCCAGTTCACGAGACTCACGGCAAGCTGGCTGGCAACCAGGATGGCCAGAACGGCGACGGGCCCGCCGATCCAGTCGTCGAGGCCTGCGCGCTGCCATTGCGAGACGAGCAGCCACGCCACCCCGGCGGTGAGCAGGCCGATCGTCCCCAGGAACGGCAGGAGTGCGACCCGCTGCGCGGCTCGGCGCCATGCGAGGGAAGGGGGCACGCGAATCCCCGCGGCCCTCTCGAGCGCCGGCAGACCCTTGCCGATCAGGTAGTGGCCCACGTGCTCCTCGAGGCGTGTGGCGTCTGCGTCGGTCGCTGTGGCAGCCGCGTTGCGCGAAAGGGACACCGCAAGCTGCGCGACCTGCGTTTCCGAAAGGGCGCCACGACGCGAAAGCGCTTCCGTTGCATGCCGGTACCGGTCGCGCGTCGGGAAATCCATGTGTGTGTAGATTCCGCGGGGATCCTCCCGCAGCGTGGTCTCCACGACGCTCACCGACTCCACGAACTCGCGCCAATCCAGAGCGCTCAGCACCCGGAGACTGCCGATGCTGTTGCTGATGGACACCTGGTCTGCCGCCTGCTGCTGATTCTCCGACTGCACCAACTGGTCCGTCGTGAGACCCGCCTCGGACAGACGCTGTTCGATCCAGGTGAGCGGCAGGGCGAGGGCGGGTCCGCGCCCCTGCAGTCGGCGGGTGAGTTCCGCGACGAAGGCGCTCACCATGGGCGGGTTGGAGCGCGCCATGTCGGCGATCACGAGGATGAGACTCTTCGGATCCGACTCGGCGGTCGCGGACATGCGATCGGCCCACGCGCCCGCGAGATTGCGCTCGGTCCAGCCATCGGCAATGCGCACGCCGACGCGGCGCAGATTCTCGATCACGGCGAGACGCAGCATGATGGGAATCGCCCACAACTCACCCAGCGTGAGCGGGGTGACGGTCTGGTACGCGACGACGAAGCGGTTGAGTGTCTCCGCGTCCACGCGGCCGTCGCCATGGGCGACGACCTCCAGCGCCAGATCGTGCACGCGCGGGTGCCCCTGCGATCGCCCGGGACCGAGTCGCGGCAGTTCCCGGCTGTAGTCCCGGGGCAGATGTCGGCGGGTGGTGCGGATCTGCTCTTCGATGAGATAGAAGTTGTCGAGGAGCCATTCCCCGGCGGGCACGATGCGCCGGCTCTGCGTCAGGGCCGAAGTCAGGAGACGGCACACGCCGATGAGCACTGTCTCGTTGGACATGAGGCGCGCGAGGAGCTGATCCGTGCCGCGACCCGGCGCCAGGGAGTGTGTCGCAGCGAGGGCCTTGCCATGCTGTGCCATCTGGTCGGCGCTGAACAGTTCGGATCGCAGCGGGGGTTCGTCCACAGCGTTTGTGCGGGCCCAGGCGGCGAGCCGGCCCTGAGCGGGCCTCCAGTAGCGGAGTCGGAGAAAGGCAGCGCGCACGCCGGCGACGAGGTCAGACATTCGTGGGGTTCCTGCGCAGGGTGCGACGACGCCGGGAATGGCCGTCGGGCAGTGAGGCCGCGACCGGTGGCTGCGGAAACGAATGCCGGCCCGGGTCTGACACGAGACGGCTCAGACGGGCCACTCCTGCGCTCGTGTGACGGTTGTGTCCGCAGCGCCGGGGGCTTCGCTCTTGTCGCCCGGAGCGATGAGCGCAGCGAGAATGGAGGCCCATGCCTCGGCAGGAATCCTGCCGATCGCCGAGGCCACCAGCGGCGGAAGGAGTCCGGCGAGGACCGCCGGTCGGACTCCCCACCGCCAGGGCTTGACCGCGACGATGCCAGCCCCGACCGCAGCGGCGCCGACCACGAGCGCTACAGGATGGCGATCCGCGACCGGCTTCAGCACGGACTGCGCGGCCGACCCCGCGAGGGTCGTGGCGACTCTCGCCGGATGCTGGTGCCACCAAGATTTCAGCGAATCCACCACGATGCCGATGACGGGCAGCGATTGCAGAGTCCGCGAGAGTCCCGCGGGTGTGGCGTCCCGGTCAGCGTGCTGGTCGGACACCGGCGCAAGCAGCGCGGATCTCAGGGCCTCCCGAGACCGCTCGAGGCGCGCCACGGCAGACAACGCCATCGATGCCGTCGCCTCGCGACCGGATGTGTCCTGGGGAATGGATGCCATGCTCGTGTCCGTATCAGGTGCTGGTGTCCCGGAACAGCGCCACGTCCGCGCGGACCTGACGCCGCACGTTGCCGAGAAATGCGGCCGGTCGCGCCGAGCGGATCAGCAATCCGAAGAAGAGTGACAGAGCAGCAGGCACGAGAGGGACGACGACGAGCACCCAGGTCGCGCGCGCCTCCGACTCGGGTGTGATGCTCCAGAGCATCACCGCCATGCCACCCAGCACCAGCGCGGCAGCGAAGCAGGAAAGTGCCACTGCGCCGAGCACGACGCGCCTTCGCCAGGTGCGCGCTGCCAGGGACGTGTCGTCCGCTACCAACTCCGCGTATGCCTGCAGGTGATCCACGAGCAGACGCGGATGGGTCGCTATGAGGCCGAGCAGCGGATGCGCCATGACGAGGGCGTGTGCCGGTTCAGTGACGCGAATTGCGCATGAGGCTCACGAGCGCCATGAGCACGGCGCCGGTTGCCGCAGCGATGAGAACGGCCTTGAGCGGCTCGGTACGAATGTAGTCGAGCGTGCTGTCCGACGCGTGTTGCGCCCTTGCGCGAATCGACTGCGCGGTCTCGCGCACGGCTTCGACGCCGCGGTGACCGAGATTGCCCGCCTGATCGCTCGCGCGATCGAGAATGGGTCCGGCCTGGCGCCGCATCTCCTCGACGCGATTGCCGAGGGAATCCAGCGCTTCGTTGGCGACGCGCTGGGTGGAATGAATCGCGCGGTCTGCCGATCCGGCGAGCGCATCCGCCAGACCGTTACCGTGTTCCGTGGGGGAGGGTGTCATGCTGTTTCCTCTTGGGGTTGTATGCCCGACGGGCCGGCGTACGAAAGCCCGTCGACGGGCGTCATGCGCCCGGTGGATTCCGGAAAAGGGCGGGCGAGGGCACCGGTGCCCGATGCCGCCCGCCCGATGACTACGCGCGCCCGAAGGTTTCCTGCGCCTTCTTCAGGTTGGCAGGCACGTCCTTCATGAAAGCGTCCATCGCCTTGTCGCTGCTGAAGCAGTAGGTCTTGCCATCTTCTCGTACCGCGTTGACCTTGCACTCGGTCTTGACGTGCTTGGAGTTCGCGAGGCCCCACGCGCATTCGTTGTTGAATTCGGCTGCGTACCCCGTTGCTGAAAGGGCGAGCAGTCCTGCACCTACGATGAGTCGGGTCAGTCGCATGAAACTCTCCGGTATTGAAGCCGTGCTTGACGGGATCGTCCGTGACGGCATGTCACGAATGCACCGGCACCTTCATCGTCTGGCGCGAGGAATCGCGACCTCGGTGTCGGTGGATGCATGCCGTCTTTATCCCACATGCACATGGCATCCATCTGTACGGCGTCGAACATAGGCGGCGTGCCGTCGCCCGCGCGAGCGCCACGCCGGCGGCCTGCTGCCACCGAAGGGCCGATGACGGGGTGGACCGTGCAAGTCGTGGTCGAAGTTGCGTGTCGCGGCGCACAGACCCGCGACCCCGATGGGTGCAACGTGCGCTCATGACCCACGCCTCGGCAGATCCGCCGGGGACAACCGGGTCGTGCGACTTCAAGGAACCCGAATGATCAAGAAACCCACCATCCCTTCGGCGGCGTCCCTGCCGGCGAATCCGGATCCTTCCGCATCCGGCAGCGTACCAATGGCATCCGGATCTGGAAGAACGCCACGGTTCACCGGATTGGCTTCGGCAATGTCGCGCGTGAGCTTCGACGGCGCGACGGTGCTGCCTGCCATGCTCGCGTCCGCCGCCGTAGCGTCGACGAGGGCGACAAGGCGGATCGAACTGGCGCCGCTTCGCGCCCGATACGACACGCAGCACTATGGCGGAACCGCCTACCGTCACGGACCGGCGCGCGACATCGTCACTTACGCCGGGATGCCCGGCAACGCCACCGCTCGCATGGACCCCGATGATGCGTCGCCCATGAGCGGGCCGGCTGCGGGCCCCACCGACTCGGAGCGTCGAATGATGGACGCCCTGGGCATCGGTTTCGAGAACGGTGTGTATGGCGTGGAGGACTTCCACTCCCATCGGCTCACGGAAGTCGTCGACTATGCCAACGCGCTTGCCCGGCTGGCCGAGGACGACGGCGGCCGATGAACCGTGCCTCGTCCGTGACCCGGCCTCTGTCCGCCGACATGCTGAGGCGCATGCACGCCTACTGGCGTGCAGCCAACTATCTGTCGGTCGGGCAGATCTATCTGCAGGACAACCCGCTCCTGGAACTCCCGCTGGAGCGGGGTCACGTAAAGCCACGCCTGCTGGGGCACTGGGGAACGACGCCCGGCCTCAACCTCGTCTATGTGCACCTGAATCGCCTGATATCCCAGAACGACGTCGACATGATCTACGTCATCGGACCGGGACACGGCGGACCGGGCATCGTGGCCAATGCCTATCTCGAAGGCACCTACACGGAGCGCTACCCTGCCATTGCACAGACTCGGGAGGGCATGCGCGCGCTGTTCCGGCAGTTCTCGTGGCCGGGCGGCATCCCCAGCCATGTGGCCGCGGAAACGCCGGGCTCCATTCACGAAGGAGGGGAACTCGGGTACTCCCTCGCACACGCGTATGGCGCGGCGTTCGACAACCCGGACCTGCTGGTGGCGTGTGTGATCGGCGACGGCGAGGCCGAGACCGGGGCACTGGCGACCAGCTGGCACTCCAACAAGTTTCTCAATCCCGCCCGCGACGGCGCCGTCCTGCCGATCCTGCATCTGAACGGATTCAAGATCGCGAATCCCACGGTACTCGCCCGCATCGGGCATGCGGAACTGGAATCGCTGATGCGAGGCTACGGCCACGACCCCATCTTCGTCGAAGGCGAAGATCCGGAGTTCGTGCACCAGGCGCTCGCCAAGGCGCTCGACTCGAGTCTGGCCAAGATCCGGCGCATTCAGGCGGCGGCCCGCGCGATGCCACCTGGCGGGATGCCCCGCCGTCCGATCTGGCCGATGATCATCCTGCGCACCCCGAAGGGGTGGACCGGTCCGGCCTTCGTCGACGGCCACCCTGTGGAAGGCAACTGGCGAGCGCACCAGGTGCCGATCGCCGATGTCGCATCCGACGAGCATCTTCGCCAGCTCGAAGACTGGCTGCGAAGCTACCGTCCCGATGAACTGTTCGACGAGCACGGAAGGCTGCACGAGGAACTGGCCTCTCTGGCACCCGCGGGGCGGCGGCGCATGGGGGCCAATCCGCATGCGAACGGGGGCGAACTGCTGCAGCCGCTCGCCATGCCGAAATGGCAGGACCATGCCATTCCGATGGACACCCCGGGCAGCGTGACCGGCGAAGCCACCCGCGTACTGGGCGGCTTTCTGCGCGAGGTGATGCGGCTCAACTTGCAGAGCGCGAACTTTCGCGTCTTCGGCCCGGACGAAACGGGATCCAATCGTCTCGACGCCCTCTACGAAGTGACCGGCAAGGCGTGGATGGCCGAGACCGCGCCGGACGATACGAACCTCGATGCGGCGGGGCGGGTGATGGAGGTGCTGAGCGAGCACCTTTGCGAAGGCTGGCTGGAGGGCTATCTCCTGACGGGACGCCACGGCCTGTTCTCGTGCTACGAGGCGTTCATCCACATCGTCGGTTCGATGTTCAACCAGCACGCGAAGTGGCTCAAGGTGAGTCGGCAGATCCCATGGCGCGCGCCCATCGCCTCGCTCAACTATCTGCTCACTTCCCACGTCTGGCGACAGGATCACAACGGCTTCTCGCACCAGGATCCCGGGTTCATCGACCATGTGGCGAGCAAACGGGCCGAGGTCGTCCGCATTTATCTGCCGCCGGATGCCAACTGTCTGCTGTCCGTGGCAGATCACTGCCTGCGCAGCCGGCACTATGTGAACCTGACGATCATCGGAAAGCAGCCGGAGTGGCAGTGGCTGGACGTCGAATCGGCCGAGCGCCATTGCCGGGCCGGCGCCGGCATCTGGGAATGGGCGAGCAACGAGGACGGCGATCCGGACGTCGTCATGGCGTGCGCTGGTGACGTGCCGACGCTCGAGACGCTGGCCGCCGTGACGCTGCTTCGCGCGTTCGCGAGGGATATCCGCATCCGCGTGGTGAATGTCGTGGACCTCATGGTGCTCCAGCCGCCGCCCATGCATCCGCACGGACTGGAGGACCCGGACTTCGATCGCCTGTTCACCACGCGAGCGCCGGTGATCTTCGCGTTCCATGGCTATCCCGCGATGATTCACAAACTTACCTATCGACGACGCAACCACGAGCAGTTCCACGTGCGCGGCTATCGGGAGGAGGGCACGACCACCACCCCCTTCGACATGGTGGTCCTGAACGAAATGGATCGCTACCGCCTTGCGCTCGACGCGATCAGCCGGATCCCGCGTTTCGCCGACGTCCTCGGGGAAGCGACTGCGCAATACGCCGAGGCGATCGCACGGCACACGCACCATATCCGCGAGCACGGCGAAGACCTGCCGGAAGTCCGCAACTGGCGTTGGACGGACGGCGTCCCGCCGTCCGCGCTGTCGCCATCCATGGGAACTGTCGCCGCATCGGTGATGACGCCCACCCCGTCCCGAACGTCGCCGGCCTCAGAGGGGCTAGTCGACGATCATTCTTCAAGGAGCTGATTCATGAGTCTGAGCACGATCCTTCTCATTGTCCTGGTGCTGCTGCTGATCGGCGCCATCCCTGCCTGGCCCCACAGTCGCAACTGGGGCTATGCCCCGAGCGGCGTCTTAGGCGCCGTGGCCGTTGTCGTGGTGGTGCTGCTTCTGATGGGCCGCATTTGATCGTGCGCGCCCTCGCGACAGTGTGCGCTGGAGGACCGACATGGGGCAGCAGGGCGCGTAACCTGGAATCTGGTGCTCGAACGGTCGAGCCTTCCACCAACGGGTGGGCAGGAGACCGTCTCCGAAGCAGGGCGCCATCGGGGAAGGCGGTAGCGCAAGTCGCTCTCGCCCAACTCCCCGGACCTCGCCACATGATACGAAGGAACACCCAGATGAAACGCATCGCAACAGCATTACTGTTCGCCGGAATTCTGCCCACGCTGGGCGTCACAGCGTACGCAGAGGACATCAATACCGACGCGACCAAAGTGAAGAACGTGCAATCGAAGGATTTCAACGATACCCAGACGGCTCCTGCCAAGCAGAACGACACCGGCCGCGGCGCGGATCGCCAGGGTACGGAACGTCAGGCCGGTTACGTGGAAGCCAAGGACAAGGCCCAGGTCGACTACATGGCGGCCAAGACGAAATGCGGCGCCGTCACAGGGGCGGCCACCTCTGCTTGCATGACTGAGGCCACCACCGCGCGCACGCTGGCGCTGGCGGAAGCCGAGACCCGTTGGGGTCCCAAGGCCCCGAACGACCCCATGGGAAACAAGTCGCCAGCGGAAGATCCGGATTCGAGTCGCGGTGGACGCGGTAGCGGCCCTGCCGATCCGACCATGACGCAGTAACGATGTGCCTCGCTGATCGCCAGCGAGCGTAGTTCAGAAAGAGACGGGGCTGACCTTCGGGTCAGCCCCGTTTCGTCGTGCGGCGCGAATCGGGCTGTCCTGCCCGGGGCCTTGCGACGCCCGGGCAGGACGATCGTCAATCCAGATAGCGGTCTGCTTCTCGGAACATGTCCAACGCCAGCGCATCCCACTCGAACAGACGGGCGTCCGTGGCATCTTCACTTTCTTCGGCAGTTTCTTCCACGTGGTCTGCACGACGGCCGAGGAGGATTTCATCCGGATCGAACGCGTCGTCGTTCCGGGCAAAGGTGTGTCCCCGGGGGGGAAGGCCGACGACCGAAGCCGAGGGGCGCGTGGAAAGCATGGTGAGGGGCATGTCAGCCTCCTTGGTGGGAATGGTGCACTGCTGTGCGGGCTGGGACATCGAGGCCGCTGGCGGGCGGCGATCGCTCGGGGGACGGGAGCGCCGTGCGACGGAACGCACCTGAACAGGGGGGCTTGGCCCTGCAACACGCGCTCAGAGTCTCCATGAAGCCTCCGTGCCGTCTCCTTGCTCCTGGTCGCCCAGCCAGTCCTTCAGCTCTTCGGCGTGTACCTGCTCGTCGCTCAGGATGTCCTCGAGCAGGCGACGCGTGGTGGAGTCCTTGTCCCCGACCAGCAGGATCATCTGACCGTAGCATTCGATGGCGACCCTCTCCGCCACCAGATTCGCCTTGATCATGGCTCGCAGTTCGACGGACTCGTCGTATCCCGCATGACTGCGCAACATGAGGGTGTGCGGGGAGAAGTCCGGCTTTCCGCCGAGCTGCACGATTCGCTGGGCAAGGCGGTCGGCGTGGGCCGATTCCTCGTTGGCGTGGGCCAGGAATTCCTCGGCGATCTTCGGTGAAGCGAGGCCCTGGGCAGTGAAGTGATGACGGCGGTAACGCAGCCCGCACACGACTTCGGTAGCGAGCGCATCGTTGAGCAGCAGGAGCACGTCGCTCTGCCACGTCCCCGGCAGGGGCGACTGAACGCCGGTGACGGCGGCACCGCGCCTGGCTGACTCTACGGCGTCGAGATCCAGCTGCAACGGTTCGCGAGTGGCGGGGGCGGGCACGCTGGTGTGTGCGATATCGAGAGTTTCGTTCATGGTCTTGCGCCTCCAAGGCGTAGGTGGGAGGTCGCCGGGGCGACCCACGGGACCACTGTAGGAGGGCACTGTTCCCCGATCCATCGGGCATCGCCCCCACCGACTGTAGGACAGCGACGGGCCCTGGCGTAGGCCACGAATCTCAGGCCGCGGTCATGCTTACTGTGCGATGGCGCACCGACTGCGTCGCGTGACGAACTCAAACTCGGGAAGCTGTGATCACTTGGTGCGACCGTGCCGATCGGCCGACCCCTCAGCGGTGGCCGGAAGGGCGACATCAAGACTTCAGGAACGGGGCGCGCGGTGCAGGCAACTCCGTTCAGTTCTTTTCGAGGAGAACGGGATGTTGAGACTTCCCCATGCAGTGCTCTTGCTGACCGCCGCACTGGGAGCGTGCGAGAGCGCCCCGGTCACGGGGCGGAAGCAGCTGATGCTGGTCGAAGAATCGCAGGCGATCCAGGCCTCCAACGAGGCCTATGCGGAAGTGCTGGCGCCGATTCGGAAGGCCGGCAAACTCAACGACGATCCCGCCATGAAGACGCGCGTCGACCGCATCACTTCGCGCCTGGTCGCCCAGGCCGTGCTGTATCGACCGGAAACAGCGGCGTGGAACTGGCAGGTGGCGGTGATCGATGAGCCGAAGACTCTCAACGCGTGGTGCATGGCCGGCGGCCAGATGGCCATCTACTCCGGCATCATCACCCAGCTCACGCTGACCGATGACGAGATCGCGCAGGTGATGGGTCATGAGATCGCCCACGCGCTGGCGAAGCACAGCGCCGAGCGCATGTCGACAGCAATGGCCTCGGACGCGATTCTTCAGGTGGGCGCATTGCTGCTCGGCAAGAGTGGCGCAACCGGTCAGATGGCGATGCAGGCGGCCGCGGCCGCCACGACAGTGGGCGTGCAACTTCCGAATAGCCGGAAGCAGGAGTCGGAGGCGGATCGCATCGGCATCGAGCTTGCCGCCAAGGCCGGGTACGACCCGCGCGCCGCGGCAAAGCTCTGGGAAAAGATGCTGGCAGCCTCGGGGAGTCGCGGGCAGTCCGACTTTCTGAGCACGCACCCGCAGAGCGAGAAGCGGCAGGAAGTTCTCGCCGGTCTGGTTCCGCAGATGGTGCCGTTCTACGAGAACAAGTCGCCCCGACCTGAGTACGCCTTCAAGACACCGTAGCGATCTGGCACGGCGCCGTCTACGATCTTGTCCCACTGCGCAACGAAAGAAGCGGTCCCGGATGGGACCGCTTGTCGGCGCGGGAGGAAGAAGGATTACTTGAGCCGCATGTCGTTCTTGACGGACTGCACGCCCTTCACGCCGTTTGCGACGGAGATGGCCTTGTCGATATCGGCCTGGGAGTTCACGAAGCCGCTCAGCTGCACCGCGCCCTTGAACGTCTCGACGTTGACCTCCGCGGATTTCAGCGTCGGGTCGGCGAAGATGGCGCTCTTCACCTTAGTGGTGAGGACGGTGTCGTCGATGTACTCTCCGGTGCCTTCCTGTTTCGGCGATGACGCACATCCCATCGAGACAGCGAGAACCATGGCAAAGAGTGTAGCGGTCAGACGTTGCATCGGGATCATTTGGAATTTCCTTTGAAGTAATGAGGGTGGACCGTCCCTCGAACTGAATCGCCCGCATCCCTTGGTGCCGCGCGGGATCGATTCAAGGTCCTGAGCGCCTATGGCGCGGGGATCATCAGGAGCGGGCCTCCGGATCGGGAGACCCGCACAGAACGGGATCAGAACTTGTACACACCGCCGATGGACAGCAGCGACACGGTGTCGCGTCCGCCAGCGAACTCCATCCGATAGGCATCCCAGTCGCCGCGAATCGCCCAGTTGCGATTGATGTCGAATTGTGCGCCGGCGCCGTAGCTGAGATTCATGTCCGACTTGTTGCCGATGGCCACGCCCGGTACGGGCGAGCCAGTGCGCGTCCAGCCATACACGGCGCCGATCTTGCCGAAGACGTTCAACTGCTCGGCCAGCGGCCAGTTGGCCACGAGGCCCAGGTTCACGCCCCTGGCGCGTACGTCGCCGCCGTTGCGGTCCAGTCGACCGAGATCCACGTACGAGACCTCGACGCCGAAGATCCTGGAGAACTGTCCGCCCGCATAGACCTTGTAGCCGATGTCGGTCTCATCGCAGGAAGCACCGGCGGCACAACCCGGCAGACCGAAGTCCGAAATGCCTCCGTTGATGCCGACGTAACCGTATGAGGTCAACGGAATGAGGGAACTGGGCCGTGCGGTATCTGCATCACTCCAGCGACCCATCGTGTTGGTCGGAGGACTGTCGACCATGCGGGTCGAACGGCCTGTGTCCTGCGCAACGGCGGGAACGGTCCCCAATATCGCAAGCAGACAGGCGGAGAGAGGAATCAGATGGTTCTTGGTCATGGCGGGTATTTCCTTTGTGTGGCGGCGACGCCGGGAGATGCCGGCTATGTGTCATTGGCCGCCTGAAAATCGGTTCTGGCGGACACGCAAGCCCAGCGTGAGCGGGCGAGGTGGGGTCTGTTCCTCCGCCCGGGAGAGCTTCCATCGGACAGGAGAAATCGAAGAGGAATCATGCAGGAGCAAACCGCTTTTCACCGTCTCCCAACGCACACACGGACTCAGTATTCCGATGTCTGAATCGGGGCGGATCAACGCAAACGGCTCGACGCGGGTTGCGTCTCCAGACGGGTCATTCCGACATCGGGTTCGTCGGGAGGATCCTGGAGTTCATCGAGGTGGAGCCGGAGGGGTTGCAGCAGTTCGCGATGCCACAGCACATAGCGGTCGGCGTCTTGCGTATTCGCGCAGCTCTGCTGGTCGAACGCCTCTGTGCAACGGCCGGGAAGGGGCGCGGCCTTCTCCGCGCGTGTTCCTCCGACTGAGAATGCACACGCAAACAGAAGCAGCAGCGCCGCGCGGCCAACGGGTGACGGCGATGACAGTGGAAGGAGGCGGGGGCAGGTTGAAGTCTCGATGACGCACCTCTTTCGAATTCGGTCACGGGGAGTGCGACGGTCGCGCGCGCCCCACGATTCAGTTCGCGGTCGTCTTCACCAGCCGAGGGGGAGCCGCGGCGTCGAAATCCGTCCAGTTGCCGTCTGCCCACTCGCCCTGGGCGCGCTCCACATCCAGTGCGCCGTGAGCCACGAGTGCATCGATCACGCGGCTCTCGTCGGATGGCGCAGCGATCCGAACGGAAAGAATCACGCCGCTCGCGCGCCGGTCTGGGGGTGCCTTCGGATCTTCGTCTTCGCCCAGGTGATCGAGGGCGCCGGCGAACGAGCCTGTGTACGCGCCGACAGCCGCACCCGCGAGAGCGAACGTCGGACCGCCAATCGCCCCTAGAGCCGCACCGGCCATGGCGCCGGCCAGCGCTGTGTTGACCGCCGACGGCGCTGCGCCTGCCGAGTCCGGATCTTCGTCGCCATCGCCGCCGTACTCGGAGATGTCGTGCTGCCCCGGCGGATTGTTGAAGAAGATGCAGATGTCTTTCGGCGCCACATAGGCGGTCATGGATTCGGAGACCGCGTCGGCCTGGGCCTTGGTCTCGAAACGTCCTGCAATGATTCGCTGCATGGGAGTTCTCCAGGAACCCGATCCGATGTCGGCCGGGTGGGGTGCTGCAGGTCTGCCCCGGGGGGACAAGGCCGGAGCTGATGTGACGATGGTCGCATCGCGGGCCCGGCGCGTCCGTTCGTTGCCGGACAGAGCGGGAGCGCAAAAAAACAGCGCACCGGAGTGCGCCGTGAAAACCGACCCCACCCGAGCATTCCGCGGCATCCTGCCAAGCGAAGTGCCCGACGGCTCGGGGTCAGCGGGGGGAAGTGGGAGGTGACCTTGCGAAGGTCAGGGAAGAGCGCGGGGACGAAAGTCCTTCTGGGCCTTCTCGAACAGGCGGATCTCCTTCTCGGCCTCTTCCTTCGTGATGCCGTAGGCTTCCTGAACCTTGCCGGAGAGCTCGATGCGTTTGCCAGCGATGACATCCAGATGATCGTCGGTGAGCTTGCCCCAGCGAGCCTTCACCTTGCCTTTGAATTCCTTCCAGTTTCCGACTGCGATATCCCAATTCATGGTGGACTCCTGATGGTGTGTCCGTGAAGGTTCTGAGAGCGATCACTCGAGAGTGCCTGGCGCACCGGCGGCACGCCGCCGGTGCCCGATCATTTCTTGTCCTTCGAGACTTCGTGGCCGACGATCCCGCCCACAGCCGCGCCGCCGACTGTCCCGATGGCGCTTCCACCCGTGAGGATCGCGCCGCCTACCGCACCTGCGCCGGCCCCGATGGCAGTGCCTTTGTCCTGTTTGGACATGCCTGCGCACCCGCCAAGACCCAGCAGAATCGAGAGTGACACTGCGAGAGTCCATCGACCTTGGTTCATTTCCATTTCGATCTCCTTCACATGCATGCTGCATCCACCGTTACCGGACCGCGGAACCCGCGCTTCGAGGTGATTGCCGACGGCCAGCAGCGACTGGCGCAACCGTTGGGTTCGACTGCGAACCCTCGTGGCTGCGCGGCTTCGTGATCGCGGTGCGGCCTTGCTGTCTGTGTGAATGGTGAGGCTACGGCCTGTTGGCGTCTGTTCAGTGGCGCACACAGAGGGCCGGCTTGCGGAAGGCGGGGAAGCGCAGGTGCCCTACAGCGACGTGCCTGCGCGGACCGCTTCGATCTCGACCCTGCGGTCGGGCTGAAGACAGGCGAGTACAGCCGCGCTCTTTGCCCCGTCGCAGGCACCGGCTCGCGTTACTGGTTGCGACTTGCCGTAGCCCACGGTCCTGACGTGCTCGGGCGCGATGCCCTGCGCTATCAGAAAACGCCGGACAGCACTTGCACGCGCCTCGGACAGGCGCATGTTGTAGCGCTCGGAACCGATACGGTCCGCATGTCCGGCCGCGGTGATGCGGTCCGCCTCGAGGGACCGGACTTGCGCCGCGAAAGCTGCCAGCCGCTCTCGTCCGCGCGGGCGCAGTTCTGCGGCATCGAAGTCGAACAAGGCATCCGTATCCAAGGTGAGTCGCGCGACCGGCTTCAGCTCCTCCGCCATGGTCGGGGGAACGGGCAGCGGCGGGACCGGCAACGGGTCTCCGGGAGGCTTGACGGGAATCGCCTCCACGCCGAGCAGGGACGCCTGGACCGGCGTGCAAGCGTTCATCGCACTTCGATCGCCCCCCGACCATGTGCGCCAGCAGTCGCGCGCGCCGTTCAGCACCACTGCGCCTCCGACATCGGTGAGGTATCCCTTCGGGACAGGCTGGACCTGCGCGCCGGCGGTTCCGGCAAGCAGTCCTCCGACGAGGTAGCAAAGGGCGGCTTGGCTGAGCCCGGAGCGGGCGGAGTAGGGATGCATGGAAGTGTCCTGGTCTGGGTGAAGGAAGCGTGAGCGTCGAACCCAGCCTGCGCCTTCGCAAACCCCGAGGTCAGCGGACCACGCCGCATCGTCCGGTCGGACCTCCCGCCGGCCCGGCGTAGGAGGCCGCCGACAGGTCCGACCGGCTTGCCCGCCTCGTCATGCCTGGACGTCGCGCGACCCCACCGGGAGTGAGACCGTGATGGTCGTACCCATGCCCGGGGCCGATGCGACGCTCAGAACGCCACCTTCGGCTTCGACGCGGAATCGCATGCCGATGAGTCCGAGAGATGAGGTGCGGGTCGTCCCCGGATCGAACCCGCGCCCGTCATCACGCACCGAGAAAATGACTTGGGATCCTTCGCCCGCGAGATGGATCCAGACGTTGGCGGCCCCGCCATGCTTGGTCACGTTGTTGATCGCTTCCTGCGCCACGCGATAGACGACAAGGCGAGCCGACTCGCCGAGTGTCACCGTGGACAGAGAGGTGTGGACGGTGACACCGGAGGCTTCGCCGAACTCGCGGGCAAGGATCTCGAGCGTGGCCACCAGTCCGAGATGCGTAAGTGCGGACGGGTGCAGGTCTTCGGTGATGCGGCGTTTGAGCGCCGTGACCTTGTCGAGGGTGGCGGTCAGATGCGTGAGCCGCTCCATGGCCTCGGGCGCACCAGTCCCGAGGCGCGACCGGATGCGAGCCGCATCCAGCTTGGCTGCGGTGAGCAGGGCGCCCAGTTCGTCGTGGAGGTCCCTCGCGAGGCGAGAACGTTCGTCTTCGCGGGCCGTCTGCAGGTGGCGGGCAAGCAACGTGAGCTGCGCGGTCCGCTGCAGCACTTCCGTCTCGAGGCGGGCGTTCTCGGCCTGCGCAAGCCTCTGTCGGTCCCTCTGCTGAACAGCCAGCGCCCGGCGCTCCCGCACATACAGCGCGAGCAGGACGACGCTAAAGACGCTCAGCACGACGACGCCGCTCCGACCCAGTTGCAGAGTGCGGTAGACATCGTCGCGGCTCGCGGTCATCTTCGTGCTCTCGCGCTCGAGCAGTGTCGCCCCGAGTGCCCGGACGGCATCGAGGTCATCGCGCCCCGCGCCGATCGGTGCAGCCGCGTTCACGCGTCCGGTCGCACAGGGTTCCCCGAGGCCCTCGGGCTGACGACCCGCGGACGCAAGCTCCTCCCAGCGCTCGAGGAGAGGCTGGGCATCCGGGTCGTCCACAAAATAGCGGCCCAGGAATTCGAACGAGTCCTCCATCGACTGGATCGCGCGGGCGCGCGAGCAGCGGAACTCCCCGTCCGCGGTGAGTGCGAAGCCCCGCTGGGCGGTCTCGGCGTCAAGGATGCTCCATTGCACCGCCTGGATGGCGACGCGGGCCTCGGCCATATCCACCTGGTCGTCCAGCGTCGCGGTCGCACGCCAGTAGGCGCCCTCACTGACGAACACCATGGCAGTCACCGCGGCAATCGCCAGGGGAACCACCAGGATTCGAAGGGATGTGAGACTTGCGGTGTTCATGAGAGAGCTTCGTCCGGAAACGTGGGATGATGGGTTTTGGGGATAACCGCACATCATGATTCGCATCGCGATAGTCGACGATCATCCGCTCGTCCGGGCCGGGTTGCGGCAGTTTCTTGCGGACCAGGCGGATTTCCTCGTGGTTGCCGAGGCAGCCGACGGTCAGGGCGCCCTCGCGATCGTGCGCCAGGGTGAGGTCGACGTGATGGTGATGGACCTCGCGATGCCTGACCAGAGTGGTGTGGAAGTGCTCGCCGCCATCCGCGCGCGCGCGCCCGATCTGCCCGTTCTGATCCTCAGTGGATTCCCCGAGGAGCACTACGCGGTGAACCTCCTGAGGCTCGGCGCGAATGGGTATCTCAACAAGGAGTGCGACCCCGAGGAACTCGTGCGGGCCATCCGCACGGTCGCCCGCGGCCGGAAATACATCACGGCCGGCATCGCGGAACGACTGGCGGAGGGGCTCGGCGGTCCCGCTGCCCGGCCGGCCCACGAATCCCTCTCGGAACGGGAATTCCAGGTGTTTCTCAGGCTTGCAGGTGGTGAGACGGTCGGCCACATGGCAGAGGGCATGTCGCTCAGCGTGAAGACCGTCAGCACCTATCGCACGCGGGTCCTCGAGAAGATGCAGCTCACCTCCAACAGCGATCTCACGTACTACGCCATCAAGAACGGTCTGATTCAGTAACCGGCGCGGGAGTGCGCGTGCGGAAGTCAACGCCACCCAAGCCCTCGGCACCACGCGCTGCCGTTACGCCCGCTCGTCCGCTGCCATGCGCACGCAGTATTGGATCAGGGCCTCTATGTCGTCGGACTTGTCGAAGAAGCGGTCGGCGCCCAGCGCCATGCACCGGTCGCGCATGTCGGCCGTGGCGTAGTTGGTGAGCACGACGACCTGGTGGGAGTGGGGCAGATGGCTCACTGCCGCGAGAACGCCCAGGCCGGACCCCACCTCCAGAAAGATGTCCACGATGAGAAGATCGAACTGCTGGCCCGGGACCTCGAGCCAGCGGACTGCATCGGCTTCCGTTCCGGCGGTACCGACCACCTCGATCGGCGCGAGCTCCTCGAGTGTGGCGATGAGGTTGTCGCGGATCAGTTCGGAGTCTTCCACGATGAATGTCTTGATCAGACGCATGGCACGCCAGGTCCCCTGGAAGTCGGTCGATACCTGCCCTCAGCGGCCGGCGGGCCAACCAGGGGAGGAAAACACTTCGTTCAATTCGCGACTGTGGGCGCCGGGGGCTGCGCGGACAATCGGGCGACGGCCCGAGGGCGTGTCGGAGATGTCCTACAACCGGCGGGCCCAGAAAGAGCGCGCCCGTAGGACAGGAGCTACCTTCCTTGGCGGTGTCGTCCTATCGCCGCGGGGGGGCGACCAGTCCATGCTCCATCCATGCCTGTTTTCCCCGCAACGCTGCAGCAACCGGAGAAATCCTCGCCCGGCGCCAGGAGAGACAGGGAGGCAAGGGCATCCGCCCCGGCCCATGGAATCCACGCACCGCAAGAGGCAACTACATGAACAAGCACACCACCTTGAAGCTCACACTGGTCATCGGCGCCCTGTTCGCGTCATCGTTCGCGCAGTCGGCCACCTCCACCCGAGCAGAGTACAAGGCAGAGAAGTCGCGCATCGGTACCGAGTACAAAGCCGACAAGCTGGCGTGCGCCGCGCTGAGCGCCAACGCCAAGGACATCTGTACCGAAGAAGCCAAGGCCAAGGAAAGCGCCGCGCTCGCGACAGTGAAGTTCGACTACACCGGCAAGCCGGACGACGAGCGCAAGATCTGGGTGTCGCAGGCCAAGGGTACCTACGCCGTGGCGAAGGAACGTTGCGACGACCGCGCCGCTGCCGACAAGACCGTGTGTCTTTCGGAAGCCAAGGGTGTGGAAACGAAGGCCCTGGCCGACATCAAGTCGGGCAAGCGCATGACCGACGCCAAGGCGGCCGGCATGGACGAAGGTCTGAACGCCGACTACAAGGTGGCGCAACAGAAGTGCGACGCCATGGTCGGTGACGCGAAACTCACCTGCAGCGCCACGGCCAAGGCGAAGTACGGCAAGAGCTGAACCTGGTGCTGTAGCCCGTCCGGAAACACGCGCCCCGAGGGGCGCGTGTTGTCGTTGGGACGCTACGCTTCCACGAAGAAGCTGCTGGCGTTCACCACCGGCACCGTCGAGAGCTTCGCGAACTGCGTCGCCGCGCTGCCCCCGACCCCGTCCGCGTCGAAATACAGGGCACCGGTGGCGGTGTTGTACACGATGCGGTCACTGGCATCTGCGGCAGCCGTTGCGGCCGCCCCTGCGAAGAACTGTGTCGGATCCAACGGAACGTTCGAGCCGAGCAGGGTGGAAAACACCGCTCGCCCCAGCACGATCGTGTCCTGACCGACGACGAAGTCCGTGATGGTGTCGAGGTTGGTCACCGCGCTGAGCGGCGTGTTGAACACGAACCGGTCTAGACCCAAGCCGCCCGTGAGAGTGTCGTTGCCTCCCGCCCCGGCGATGCGGTCGTTCCCGGCCAGGCCGGAGATCGCGTTGCCCGCGGCATTGCCGGTCAGCGTGTTGTCGGTTGCATTGCCAGTCGCGCCGATCAATCCCGACCCCGTGAGCTGAAGCCACTCCACCTCCGCGGCCAGGGCGTAAGTCACGGAACTCTGCACGGAGTCCGTGCCGCCGCCGGCCAGTTCGACGACTACGTCGGCGGCGTTGTCGACCACGTAGGCGTCGTTGCCGCCGCCGCCCGTCATGCGGTCGGCACCGGTTCCCCCGGAGATGACGTTCGCCCCGGCGTCCCCGGTGAGGGTATCGGCATAGGCCGACCCCGTGAGGTTCTCGAACCCGCTCACGGTGTCGATGCCGGATGCGCCAGTGTTCTGCGCCATCAGACTCGCGAGGTTGACGGTAGCCGCCCCGGTCGCATTGGCGTACGACAGCGTATCGACACCGGCACCGCCAGCCAGAATGTTGTTTGCCGCATTTCCCGTGATCGTGTTGTTGAGCGCGTTGCCAGTGCCGTTGATCGCGGCCGCCCCGGTCAAGGTGAGTCGCTCCGTGTTGTCTCCCAGCGTATAGGTGACGGAGGACTGGACCAGATCGTTGCCGGCATTCAGCAGTTCCGTCACCGTATCGCCAAGGTTGTCGACGATGTACGTGTCGTCTCCCAGACCACCGGCCATGGCATCCGCGCCCGTCCCACCGTCCAGCACGTTCGAGAACGCGTTTCCGGTCACCACGTTGTTCAGGGCGTTGCCGGTCCCGCTGAGTGCAGTGCCGCCGAGAATCAGCTCCTCGACGTTGGCCGCCAGCGCGTGGTTCACGTAGGCGTACACCTTGTCGTAGCCTTCACCCGCAAGCTCCGTCACCACGTCACCGGTCTGGTCGACGAAGTACTGATCATCGCCGCTGCCGCCGGCCATGGTGTCGTTGCCGAGACCGCCGTCGAGCAGGTCGTTGCCGCTCAGACCCGAGATGGTGTCGGCGAGCCGCGAACCGCGAAGAACGTCCGGCCCGGAGGACCCGACGATCGCGGGCGGTACGGAAGGGACCGCGCTGTCGTTGTCGATGACGGTGGCTGTCGCAGACAAGGTGCCGATCAGAGCGTTGGCACTGGCGCCGGAGAGTTCGAACAGGAAGGTCTCGAGCCCTTCGGATACGACGTCATCGATGAGCGCAACGCGGACTGTCTTGAGTGTCTCGCCGGCTGCGAACAACAGGGTGCCCGTCTGGTGCACATAGTCGGACCCGTACACCGCCGTGCTGTAGTCGGTGTTGTAGTTGACGCGCATAGGCGCGGCATTCGGGGCGCTCAGACGCACCTGGAACTCCGCGTAGCCGTCGCCCTCGACCGCCGTGATGTTGCCCACACTCACCGTCGAGACGGCGGCGATCACCCCGTCACTGGCGTTGACGACGATCCGCCCCCGTCCGTCGGCGACTGTCGCCCCAGTGACGCTGGTGATCGCCACATCCAGGACTTCGGTGCCTTCCGCGAGGAGGTCGTCGACCAGGCCCACGGCGATCGTCTTGGCGGTTTCGCCCGGCGCGAAGCTCACGGTCTGGCTCGAGAACGCCGTGAAGTCGCTGCCCGCGGAGGCCGTGACCGCCCCGACGGTGAAGTTCACCCGTACCCCGACCGTGGCGGGCCGGTCGAGCGTCACCGCCACGTAGGCCAGACCATCGTTCTCATCAACCACGACATCGCCCATGGATACGAGCGGCGTGCCCGAAGTCGCGTCGTTGTCGATGACGGTAGCCATCGCCGCGCTCCGGGAGATCGCCGCGTTGGCGCTCGCACCGGACAGCTCGAACAGGAAACCCTCTGCCGACTCGACAGTCGCATCGTTGACCAGGGAGACACGAACGGTCTTCACCGTCTCGCCCGCGGCGAAGGTCAGCGATCCGGTCTGGTGCACATAGTCGCTGCCGTAGACGGCGGTGTTGTAGTCCGTGTTGTAGTTGACGGTCACGACGCCGGTGTTCGGGGCGTCCAACCGCACCGTGAAATCGGCGTAGGTCTGTCCTTCCCCGACGACGATGTCCGCTACGGAGAGCATGGAACTGGCTGCCGTCGTGCCGTCGTTCTCGGCGATGATCGCGGTGCCCACGGTATCAAGCGACGTGGCATTGACGACAGAGGACAACAGCAGGTTGAATGCCTCGCCCACTTCCGACACCGCGTCGTTGAGAAGCGTGACCTTCACGGTCTTGGCGGTCTCGCCCGGGCCGAAGTTGAGCGACCCGCTGACGGCGATGAAATCGCTGCCTGCCAGG
>LNFM01002627.1_pt1 | contig 37307 bp, 50 predicted proteins | sample 596031 | NCBI WGS metagenome assembly LNFM01 (sample SAMN04254537, study PRJNA301005) | activated carbon metagenome | isolation source: dual media filters at the Ann Arbor, Michigan drinking water treatment plant | place: USA: Ann Arbor | reverse complement strand
TATTCTAATCTTAAATTAAATAATATATCTCTTAAAGGTATATCTTTATAATAAAAACTTGAATCATCTAAATGTGATTCTTTTGTTATTAATTTACCAACTAAATCCTTAATTTCTTTTAATGTTTCAATATTATTTTGTAAATTAAATTTTTCAGTATTAAAATCTTCTTCTAATTCTTCAATACTTATTACTTGATTATTATTACCTAACATATTTAATAATTCTTCTTTTGTTTCACTCTGTATAATATCTTCCCACTCTTCAAAACCTACTAATTCTTTATTTTCATTTAAAGAACCATAAAGATTAACTGCTTTAACTTTAAAATTTTTCATATTTAACTCCTTATATTTAAAATTATACTGGTAATAATAAAAAAGTCAATCATAAGAACAAAAAAAACCACCTTTTACAGTGGTTTTAATTTAATATATTTATTTTATTTAATTGCTTTAAAAAATTCTTCTATTTCTTCTTCTACTAAATTAAAATTATTTCTTGGTAATTTATCGCATAAATTATTATAAAAATCTTTAACTTTATTTAAATCAAAATCTAAATAATCATTTACGAAATAATGATATTTTTTAGAGTTTTCCATACTTTGATCTTCTTCCCAATCTGTTTGCAAAAGAAAACATAATTGTTTATTTGTTATTTCTCCTGTTTCTTTATTAATATCTTCATCGTAACCAATTAAAAACCTTATTGGTCTAATGGTTGTAAATATAACATATGTAAAAGGATCGTTTGCTCTTTCAAAACCCAACATATACATTAATCTACATTCATTATTATCTAAATTTTCATCTTCAATTTCTGGAAAATCATCACTGTTATAAGTTTTATGATTTTCTTGATTTAAAATGTATTGTTTAACTCTTTTAAAAAGTTCTTCTAAATTATCCATATTTTTATCTCCTATTAGTTAATATGTTTTAATATATTACCAGTATAAAAATAAAAATCAATACTTTTTAGAAAATAAAAAAACCACCTTTTAAAGTGGTTTAATTACATATAATATTAACTGACTCTTATTCCAAGTTATTATACTAAGATTTTGGTATGCTATACCTTTACGAGATATAGTCTTTCTTACCCTTGACTGTTGAGTTATTAAGAGCAAATTTACCCCAAACCAATCTTTAAAGTCATCATTAATATATTATCACAATATAATAAAAAATCAATCATTTATATTATTTTTAAATTCCCTAAATATTCTCTTTTATAACCTAATTCTTCTAATCTTTGTAATATTACTTCAACCCATTTTGGATCGTATTCTATGCCAGTACAAATACGGTTTAACTCTTCACAAGCAATATAATCAACACCAGAACCAGCAAATAAAGAACAAATAATATTACCATCAACACTACTACTGTTTACAATTCTTTTAATTAAATTTTTTGGTTTTGGTGTGGGATGATTATATCTTTCTTTTCCTTTAACTCTTCCATATTTCCATACATTAGTCATTTTATCGTGTGAGTTATTAAAATAATTTATATTTTGTTTTTCTGCATTTTTATATTCATTTAATAACTCTTGATAATCTTTTAAGAAATTACCAGTTTTGTTTTGTAAAATTTCATAATGTTTTTTTGAAATTAAAGTAAATTGTGATTTACTAAAATAATGATTATACATATAACTATTAGTTAATTTTTTATAATCAACTGCTCTTAAATTACTTTTTTTGTATTCACTTAAAAGATAATTTAAAATGTTTTCATAATCTTTATTAAAGTTATCTTTATTATTATTAAAATTTCCAGAGTGAAAAAATAAAATAGTTTCAGTTGATATTGGGTATGACTTCATATCTGCTTTACCAATGAAAGAAACACCACCAGCACCAGCATCACCTTTATCCCAAGTTATCTCATTTTTTAAAAGGTATTTTTCTTTATTACATAAATCACTATTAAAATAAAAGTTCCATAAAACTTGTGGTTGTCCACAAATATAAATACTTGCATTTTTATTTTTAATACTATCTATTGTTTCTAAAAACTTTAAATTAAACTTTAAAAGATTATTACCTTTTAAATTATCATTAATTATTTCTTTATCCATTCCATAAGGTGGATCTGCAAATATAACATCAACTTTTAAATTAATGTTATTAAAAAAATTACCAACCATATTTTTATCAGTTGAATCACCACATAATATATAGTGTTTACCAATTTTAAAATAATCCCCAAGTTTAATATTATTAATTTTATTAGTGTGTTCCATTACTATACCAACCTTGTCCTTTTAATGTAAAACTTGGAGGTGCTGTTATTAATCTTTCTAATGTATCTTTTTTACAGCATTCACAAGTTTTTAATTTATCTTCTTTGATTGATTGTGTAACTTCAAAAACAATATTAAATTTATTACAATCTTTATTTAAACATTTATAATCATACCTTGCCATAATTTCCTCTTATTTTTTATATTTTTTTAAATATTCTTGTCTTTTTTTATCTAATTCTTCTTTACTCATAAATGTTGATAAAAAAATAATTATTAAAATAGGAAAAATTAAAGGGCTAAAAACTGCAAGCCAACCCCAATGTATTAAATCTGTTAATTTTAATGTTAAAAAAATTAAAAATAATGTTGTGTATAAATTCATAATATGACCTTTTGTATATATTCTTTGTTTTCTTCTTCAAAATTTTTAATACTTTCTTTTAAAGCATTAAATGATTTTTTACCTTTTTCTGTTAATTGATCTTGGTGGTATTCTAAATTAACAATTTCATCTTTTAAATGTATATATTCTGCTATACTCTGAGGGTAATCTGTAATAACCCCATTAATTAATATGTCTATCATTTTTTAAAGTTCCTTTCTATCCAGTCTTTTTTTTCTTCATTGTATTGATTACATTCTTTTAATATCTTCTTTACATCTAAGCCCCAAGTATAAAACTCTTCTAATGTTCCATCGTTAATTTTAGGTGGTTTTTGGCATTGTGTAAGGTTTGGTAGTATATATTCTTTTTTAACCTCTTCTTGTGCTATTGTATCCACTTTATCTTGCTTTACTGTTGCACAACCAGTAATTAAAAAAGTAAATAATAATATTGTGTATTTTTTCATAATTAATCCTTTTTAATCCAATTTAAATCTACATTTAACCTAACTATTTTTTGTATTTCAGTATCTAAATTAGATTTTTGTAATTCCAATGTTTTATTTAATATTGATATATTACCTTGTAAATTTTTTATATCTTCTTTTAATTCTTCAACTTCATCATATATAGTTAATTCTTCTCTAAATTGTTTTAAATATTCATAATTAGGAAACATTATATTGTAACATTCTAACTCTTCTTCTTTTCTTTTTAAGTCTTTATTAAATTGATTTAATTTATTTTTATTTAAATATAATTCAGTTGCTTTTTTTTCTGCAATAACTTCAATATCTTTAATTTGTTCTTTTAAAAATTTTACAGTATTTTTTATTTTATAATTATTTACATAATCATCGTCTTCTTCCCAAATCATATTAACCACCTTTAATTTTTATTTTCTTTAATATATTTTTTTGCAAAAACTCTAAAACCCTGTGTTTCCATTATTGAACTTAAAAAAATCATTTCTAATTGTTCTATATCTTCTTCAATTTCTGGGTTTAAATTTTCAACAATTAAAAACCAATTTTTTAAATTATCTTTAAAATTACTTTCTTTAATTTTATTTAATCTTTCTTTAATAAATTCAAAACAAATTTTTTGTTTAACATCAGTAGTTAAATCTCTTAAATCTTTTGTATATTTTGTAAATACTTTTTGTTCTAAATTTTCTATAATTTTATCCATATAAACCTTTTAATTATCGTTAAAAAAATCAACTTCTTTTTTATCTGCTTTACACTCTTTATTAACTAAATTACTTTTACTATTTTTTATTAATTCATTTAATTTTTTATTTGTTTCGTTATACTGTTTCTGTATTAAATCTCTTGTTTTTTGAGCCTCTTCTAATTTTTTATTTTCAGTATAACTTTGTTCTAAATTTTCTTTTTTTATTTTTTCAACTGCAATATTGTATTTATTATTTAAATCTTTTTGAGTTATTTTTACAGCCTCATTATAACCTTTATTATAAATTGATTTGTAAAATGATTGATAAGAAAAATACAAAATAATAAATAATAATAAGCCTAAAAAAATATTTCTTATTATTTTATTGTCCCAAATGAGAGTTTTTATTAATGTTAAGTATATCATAGTATTATAAAAAATCAGGTTTAGTTACACTTCTTGTTAATGCCATAAATCCAGTTTGTAAGTCTGTTTTACCAATAGAAACCCACCTTTTATCAGTTTCTTTATCTTGTTCTAATTGTTTAATTAAAATTAATAATTCAGCACCTTTTGATTTAATTGTATTCATTAAATTAATTTGTTCTTGTGATAATTCTTTATAACCTTTAATAAGTCTATGTTGATTTTCCATTAAATAACTCCTTTATTTAAAATATTCTATCATAAAAAAAAGAAAAGACAATCATTATTGATTGCCTTATTATATATAATTTTGGTCTGTGCTGTAAGAATCGAACTTACTATATCTTCGCTCCAAAGGAAGTGACTTGCCAATAGCCTAAACACAGATTGTAAAAAATAAGTAAGAGATTCGAACTCTTGAACCCTAAAATATACTTTATACAAGATTTTAAGGCTTTATGTATACTCAACTTTAAACCAAACTCAGTCAACTTATTTTAAATATATTATCATAAAAATAAATAATTACAATACTTTATTATATACAGATTTTAATTTTAAATAATTTGGTAATATATGATCATTATAACCAAAATAACTACCAGCGATTGATTTCCTAACTTCTTTTAAATTAGGTTTATTACTTAAATTTCCAACTTTCCAATAGATACTTGCACTTTTTACAGCAATTTCTGGTATTTCTAATAATTCAGGTTTATTAAGACAATCAATACCTGTTTTTTCTGCTAATATTTTATAATTTCCATACCAAGTTGTTTGAAAAAATCCTCTTCCTCTGTATTTCCAACCAGCCCCATCAAAATTATTACCCATAGTATTTTTTCTAACTCTACTGTCATATACATAATTTGCTAATTTTTCTGGATTTTTTTCATATTGTTTTGCAAAATCTAATGTTTTAAATAAAGATGGAAATACTGCCATTAGTCTTTGAGCACTATAATTTAAATTCTCAACTAATGTAGTTAAATAACCTGTCTCAGTTAAACAATTTGATAAAAACCAAAGTTGTTTTTCATCATCAGTTAAACCAATACATTCCCATTCTTTAATTAATATTGGTGTGTATAAATCTACATTATTTTGTTTAACTCCAACACCTAATAATACTTTTTTTAATTTTTCTAAATTCATATTAAATCCTTATTTTTGAAATGTTCTTAAATATATTGTTAATGCTGGTATAATTATTGCCAACATTCTTAAATTTTCATTATTACTATCTTTAAATATATCAGTAAATATATTTAATAATTCAAAAGCAATTAAAACCAAATTTAACATAACAGTTTTACTTTTAAAAAAGTTATTTATTAATCTTGTTTTTAAAGGTATGTGTTTATTTATTTCAACAAGTTCTAAATTATAATCAATTATTTGATTTTTTACTAATAATATTTGTTCTTGAACTCTTGAATTATTTTGATCTAAATTATTTAAACTTTCTAAAAGATTATTTAAAACAACTATTTGCTCTTTTATTTTTTCTTTTTCATTTATATTCATTTTAACCACCATATACCTTTTTTTTTATTATAATTGTATTTATTTTAATTTACTATGTTAAAAATTAAAAAAGCCTATTAAAAATAGACTTTATTGTTTTATTTATGTTTTTACAATTTTATTGTTTTTATTAATTTTTCTTTATAGTTTATTATTTTTGATTTACATAAAGTATTATTTTCTTTATCAAAATATATATAATAAGTTATACCTACTATTAAATCAAAAATATATTCTTTTTCTTCATATTTTATTTTTATTATCATTTTTAAACCTTTAAATTATATTAGAAGCATTTGATAAATATTTATTAACCCACCTTTTCCAACTTTCATTATCTATTTCTATTGAAAATCGAAGATCTACATTTTTATTATCTTCATTTGATTTTTGTGTATGATTACTTGGATTTGCTTTTAATATTAATAATTCTTGTTCCATTTCATTTTTACTTAATCTAAAAAAATAGCATTTAAAAACAGATTCTGGTCTGCAATCAAATGCTATAATATAATAATTTACTTTAACCCAAGGTCTAATTTTTATTACATTTAAATGTATATTAATACCATCAATTATACTTGTTTTTATTTCGTAATTATCTCCAAAATTATCTAAACAGTCCCCACAATCTTCACTTGCTTTACATTTTTGAAATTTTAAATTTTTAATAACTCTATTTTGTATTCTTGTACCGTAATTTTGTGGAGGTAAAGTTCTCATTAAATTTATAAAATCTTCTAAACCCCAATCAAAACCCATTTCTTTATTTTTATGTGCCTCAACTCTTATTAAATGTTGTTGCTTTATAAATTCATTTAAATACTCTTTTGTAATTTCATTTTTTAAAACTACTGAAACCTTTTGGTTTTCTTCTTTTTCTAATATTTCCATATAATTATCTCCTTTTTAATTTTATGTTATTTATTTTATACTGGTATTTTTTTGAAAAGTCAATAAAATATTTATACAAATCAACTGTAAAATTAAAAAATCCACTAAAAAGTGGATAGTTTTTTTAAATATTATTTAAAATGTTGATAAATTGCATAAACAAAAGATATTAATGTTGTTGTTATTGTTGCCATAATTGTTACTGTTTTCCAACCAGCAACTTGATTACTATCAAAATTTTTTAATTCATTAATTCCAAGTGATATATCATCAACAGATTTTTTTAAGTCTTTAAAATCTCCTTGTAACTCTCTTTTTAAATCTTTAATATCATTTTTTAAAGTATTAACTTCACTTTTAAAATCTTGTTCTACTTTATCTTGTCTTTTATCTAAATTATCTATTTTACTTTCTAATTTACCTAATTCACGCTCTATATTTGTTGTCATTCTAATACTCCATTATTTTTAAAGATAAATTTATTTTATTGTATATATGATTGAAAAACAATATAAAAAATAAAAAACCCATATAAAAATTTAATATATGGGTTTAATATAAAATAATTTATTAAATTATCTTATTGGGTATATTCTACATCTCATTTGCCAGTTTGCTGGTGTTAAATCAACTATTGTAAATGTTGTTAAAGATTGTGCTTTAATTGCTGCGTCTAATACAATTGCAACAGTATTACCATTTGTTCCATATGCTCTTACAGTTGCTGGATAACATTCACTACCAGCACCAACTGGCCCAGTTAATATAGGGATAATATCTCCAACACCATAACCTTGCTCTGCTGTTAAACATCTTAAAAAAGCATCATATCTATAACTACTTGATAAATTTCCCGTATGGTTTTGTGTTGTCCAAGGTGCTGTAAATACATTTGCTTTTGATAAATTACCAGTTACTGCAATTAAATTTTCAAAAACATTATGTAATCTTGGTAATCCACTTTTTGTACAATCTACAAGTAAAGTTACATTAGTTGAATTAGTTGTATAATAATATAATACACCTAACATATTTGTAGTTTGTGTTCCTAATGAAGTTACAGAGGCAACGTAAGGTGATCCACTTGTTGCAACTATATAACCAGATGATGATGCTGGTAATGTTAAATTAGTTGTTCCAGTTAAATTTTGAACGAAAGTTGATGTATACTCCGTAGAGTTACTATAAGTTGATCTACCTTGTCTTATTGTAACAACTCTACCAGCAACGTTTGTAATTTCCCAGTCTGCTTGTGTAACAAATGAACTACCACCACCAGCCAAACTATTAGAAGTTCCAACTGGAAATAATGCAAAATTTCTTTCATCTGCAACTGCTGTTATTTTTGTTGCGTCTGCTGTAACTCTTGCTATTCTTATTTTACCAGTTGCTGGAACAGTTGCGGAATTTAATACAGTATTTGTAACTGGATCAAAATATATATAATTATTACTTGTTGATTCTGTTACTGTTACAGTACCATCACTAATTGTTATTAATGCACCAGCACTATTTTGATATGTTCCACCCCAATAAGCAAAACTTAAACCAGTAGTTGTTTGTACTCTCCAACCAAAAACTTGTGAGGCTTCAATTGCTTTAAAATTTTCATTTATAATTACTTCTTTTTGTGCTTGATTTGTTGATAATGTTCTCATTTATATTATTCCTTTTTTTAAAATTATATCAAATATTTTTAATATTACAATCATAAAACTGCTGTACTTTGATAACCACGACCTATAATTTTATTAGTTTTATATATAATTAAATATATTACTGCTTGATTTGAACCAAAATCAGATATTTGATCTGCTGTTGTATATACAAAATTTGTTGCATTAACTGTTAATGTTCTTTTTACAACAGAATAAGTATTGTCTGTGCAAATATCAACCTCGTAATAATCTCCATCAGGATCAAAAGCATCTTTGTAATCTAATAATTGTGCAAAACCTCTAACTCTTTTTGTAAATTTTACATTTAAACTACCATTTGTTGATCTTAATGCTTGTATATTGTTTACAGAATATGGTTTTAATCCAACACCAGTATTTACAAATTGTGTATAACTTGTATTTAATAAACTATCTTTAAATGATACATTTTTAAAGTATCTTAAAATATTAAGTTGTGATTGATCTTTCATTATTCTTTGTAAAGTTCTACTTGAAGAATTAAGTATAATAAAACGATCACCAATATTATGTTGTGATATAAATTGCTCACTACCAAAACGACCCCTATAAAAAGTATCTAATGTGTATGTATCTGTATCAATTAATGTTGCATTTTTAAATTGTAAAACTTCATCACCTATTAAACAAGTATTATAACCTTGATCTAATTGATCATCGTTAATACTTGCTAATGTACCTCTAAATAATTTAACAGTAACAGAAGATAAAGCATCTGTCATATTATCATAAATAAAATTATCTAATTTTGTTGTTGTTGTTCCACTTATTATTTCATTAAAAAAACTTGCTTGTTCAATATAATTACCATTACTTTGATCTGAAATATAAACACTTGAACCAGTCCAAGTTAAATTACTATTTTGTCTATTTGATGCAACATATACACCAGGATCATTATCAGTGTTTTGTAATATTGGAATATCTAAAAAGAATAATTTACTTGTTGATATTACAGGTATTTGTTGTGAAATATCTCCACCACTTGAACCATTATTTATTTGTGTAAAAACTGCACTATCCTCAGCAACACCAGTCCATTTAATAATACCACCACCCTTTTCTTTTTTAAGAATTTTCATAGTAAATTTTTGTGTATCACTTTCAATAGTTATTACATCACAAGGCTCAATTTCTATATAATCATAATTAGTTGAGAAAGTATAAGTGTAACGATTTATCCATTGTTGATATAAAATTCTATCAACAATTTTCTTTGCTTGATTTGAATTAAATACCATTGGTAACTCAATATTTTGTATTTCGTTTGTGTCTACATTTTCATATTTACTTTCTTGTGTATTATTTTGATAATCACGGTCTATATCTGCATATGTTAAATTAACCATTTGTGGTAATTCTAATTCCATTTTTGATTCTGTTGTAATATCACTATCAAATTTAATATCAGGAGAATAATTTACAGCACTTAATTCATTAATATTAATTGTTCTAACAGAATTACCTCCATTTTTTCTAAATTTAAGTTTATAATCACTTTCAACCATATTGAAATTATAAGCAATAGATAATTGTTCTAAACAAGCACGAATTGCACTTGAATTAGGAATACAAAAACCATAAACAACATCACTTGATAATTCTGTTACATCAACACTATTTAAATCTAATTTACTATCTTTAATTATTTCTAAAACACATTGATCTAATGGATATGTTCCAAGTGTTAATCTTGGTCCATAATTTTTTAATATTTTTGTTGATGAATTATTACCTAAATAAAACTCACAACCTAATTGAGTTGCAAAAGCACTATTAGTATTACCAATATTATTTGTAGTCCAACTTGAATTATTTGTAGTTTCTAAAACTTCAAAATCATTTGTATCAACTTTTAAATAATAAATAAAATATCTTGTTGTTCCAGAAATTGAAACAGAATAAGGAAAATATAATCTTCTAAAACTTTTATCCATACCAACAGTTTTATTAGTACCACTTAAACTTGGATAATTACCCATACCATCAGTTATTACTATGTCACTTATAATTGTATTTGTGTCTACATTATATTTCATAAAATAACCACGATTTGTAGTTACATTATGATATAAAATAAAAATACATCTTGTTATTTTATCAAAAAACATATCTTGAACATTAAAACTATCAGTAGCACTTGATTTTAATAATTGGTAATTATCAGTTACTAATTTACTACTCATATCAAAACAACTTAAAACAAGTGCTCTATTCCCAGAACTTTGATAATTTTGTGTTGAAACAGTCCAATATACTTTATTAGTAACTTTATCAACATTAAAAATATTTCCATAAGTTAAACTTGATTGTGGTAATGTTCCTATGTTAACTGCTGGATTACTAATAGCCAATGACCAATCGTTAATTGCAAAATTACCATTAAAACTTGTAAATTTAAAAAATTGAAAACCAAGACTTGCATTTTGTGAACAACCAACATAAAAATCAATATCACCATCTTTATAAGATTGTAAGTTTGGTGGTGCTCTAAAACTTGCTGTTGTATATCCTGTCCAGTCTGGTATATTTCTATAATCTATAATTTGTTTAATTTGTAAACTATCTTGATCTAATACATACCAACCAGTACCAAAACCAGAAATATTTTTATTACCAATAACTAAATCACCATTTTGTAATATATTTATTTTCATACTTTTAACTACATCATTATATGATGAATTATTTGGTAATGTTAAATTACTTGCAACAATAGTATTATTATATGGATCTAATTTATATAATTCAGGATTAGGACTTGCATTATTAACATTTAAATATATAAAACGATTTACTTCATTATATTCTAAATAACCAGTATTTTTACTTGATAAATCAGCACTTACATCAATAATATCAAATTTACCTGTATTAACATTATTAGGTGATCTTATTACTTCAAATGTAAAATTAGGTATACGATTATTAAATTCAGCCAATTGCATATCTGTAAATACTATATATGCTGTTCCTCTGTATCCTGGCACTTCTCCTACACCTAATTCAGCCTCAATTGATGGATCTGGTAGTTGTGTTTCAGTTCCATTATAAACCTTAATATATCCACCAATATTACCTATAAAACCGTTATTGTTTTGTGAATAATCATAAACTAATTTACCCTCCCACCAAATACGACGAACACCAGAAATAATACCCTCACATAAAGCATAAGCGCAAGTTGCACGATAAGTATATGTTGTAGTTTCTGTTTCAGTTCCACCACCACCTTTACCTTGTTCTTGTGTTTCTACATTAACAGTTTCTTTTAATGCTGTTGAAAAAATTAAATTACCTGACATTCTATAAGTTCCAAATACTTTTGGTTTTCCAATGGAATAAGAAGAATTAGTAACTTTCAAATCAGTTAATCTTGGACCCTCTTGTTTAAATTTTTGTGGTGGTTCAAAAGCACCACCGATAGCACTACCAATAGCGTAACCAGCATAAGGGTTGCCAAAGTATGCTCCTATCACTGCACCAACTACACCACCAACTAATCTCATAATAATCTTCCTTTATTTCTTTATAATTATATTTAAAAATTTCTTAATTTGATAGTTTTTAATTATCAATATTTTTTAAAGAATAAATACCTACAACTTTTTCTTTCCACTGGCTGTCAAATCTATGTATAATAACTTTACGACTTAAAATATAACTATGTATAATATAATCTGCTCCAATATTTAAATAATCTCCTAAATATATTGCCAAGTGTGTTGCATTACCACCAAAAGCCATAAGTAATATATCTCCTTTTTGTAATGTTTCCCAATTTTTAATATCACAATTATTATTTAAATGACTTACAAGAGAAGAACCGTCAGGAATACGAGAATAATTTGTAAATATTAAATCTTGACCATCTTGTAATAAATTTGTATCACTCATTGTTTCAATAACTAAACCAGCACAATCAAGTTTAAATTTTTTCTTATCTTCTTTTTTTATAATTTTATGTTTTAATAAATTTCTTCCTTGATGTTCAAAACCAACATCAACATATTTTAAACTTTCATTAACAAAAACATCACGTTTACTTTTATTCATAACTTAACCTTTTAATAATTAATTTTTGTACCACCACCAGTTGATATAAAATCTAAACCTGGTATTTCCATAAAACCTCTATAATTAACATAGTTACCAAAAAATTTACAATCTGTTTTATCTTTATTACAACCAGCAACAAAAATTGCTGTATCTCCAACTTGTAATTGGTAATTCATTGGCATTTGTAAAATAATTGTTTTTGTTGAATTTATCCAAGATTTTATTTTATATTTTTTACCTATATTATCTCCACTTGTAAATTCAACAATTCCATTATTATAAAAATTATCAACTTGTGTTAATGTATTTACAATAAACTCATTACTTTTTATAACTGCACCAACAGAATCAGTAAAAGTTAATGTTGATAAATCTTTACCACAACGAGCATCTCCAAAATTTGCATTACAAGATGCTTTATATAAATCAATTATTGTAGTTGCAAGATATTGAGCAAGAGATCTATATTCTGTTGTATATTGTAGTTTATCTCTTTTTACTTCTCCAATTGTTCCGTTAATATCTCTTAATCTATCATTATAAGAATAATAACCATTTGTTTTTAAAGTCCAATCAAAATCCCATAATTCATAATAAGCATTATTATAAATACCACTTTCTAAATCACTTTGTAAAACATTTGTGTTATCAATAATCATTTGACCATCAGCATTATCGACAGACATTTCATTATTTTTTGAAATAGCCGTAGGTGTAAAACCTTTACTATAATATATTAATTCTGGTTCTTCTATAAATCTTACATTACTTGTATGAGTTGTAAAACCAAGTTTTTTACCATTTTTTAAAACAATTTTAATACAAGTTCCTAATGTTAAAACTTGATTACCAATTGTTCTATTTCTTAAATTATTTGATATTGTAAGCATATATTAATCGTCCAATTGTTCTTCATTTACTTCATCTAATCTTAATTCTACAAGTGTTACAGAAACAGATAAAGAATTAAAAGTATCATAACTTGTAGTTATAACATCTTCTTTAAAACGAACTGGTAAATAAAATTGACCAGACCAAGTTATATTTTCTGTTCCAGTTATATATTTTTTTGCATAACTTGTTAATGCTGTATATGTAAAAGTTGAATAACTTAAAGTATTAATATTTATTGTAAAATTATCTGCATCAATAACACTAACAACAGTTACAACCATTTTATTTAATTGTGTCATTCCAGTTATATTATCTAAATAAATTTTATTACCTGTTGTAAAACCGTGTCCAATTGCTGTAATTTGTCCATTAGTTGCTTTTGTTATTGCTGTTATTTCTTTACTTGAAATTACAGGTAATTCAACAGTACCGTTTAAATAATCAACAGTCCAACCAGTTAATACACCATTATTATAAACTTGTACACTTGCTGGAACGGGTTTAAAAATTCTTTTATTATATTTAGTAAAACTTGGTTCAAAAACATAAGTTTTAAATAATCTAAACTTTGGATGACCTTTTAATACTCCATCACTATTTGCTATACCTTGTGTTAAAGTAACTTCATTATCTTTTTTACTATTAAATAAGAAAGGAATTAAAGGGCCTTTTGTTTGTAAAAATAAATTTTCAATATCTTGTACTTCTTCTTTTCTTTTTGTTGTATAATTTATTGATATTTCCCACAATGCATCTTGCCAGTCTGCATTTCTCTGTTCTTTTCCTGAATTAACCATCACAATATTAGTTTTAAACCTTGGGCCAAAAGTTGCACCATAGGAATATTGATCTGGTAATACTACATTATAAAATACATCAGCCATTTTATTTATCCTTTTAAAATACTATATCATAAATTATACAAAAATAAATCTTTATTTTCTATATTATGTATTTTTATTAATTTAAACTTGACTTTTTTAAAAATTACCAGTATAAATAAAAATATAACATAAATAGGAGTTTATATGAGAAATACAAGATATGATGATTTTTATTTTAATACACAGTTTGATAAAACTGAAAATCAAGTTTTTAGAAAAGAAACACAAAAAAGTAAAATTTTAAAGATAACTTTAAAACAATTGGAAGATTTACAAAAATTTATAAATAATGATAATTTTTCTTATACTGAATTTAGTAATAAATTAAATAATATTGAGTTTGGTTTATGGGATTATAAATTTTTTAATTCTTTTTTTAGATTACAAAAAGAATTATTAACTGAAACAAGTATAAATAAATATAAAGTTTCACTTATTAAAAATTTATTAAATAATAATTTAAATACAGTAATACAAAGAGTTAATATAGAAATAGATAATTTAGAAATATGGAAAATAATTGATTAAAAAACTTAAATAAAAAAACCCCTAAATTAGGGGTTTTTCTTTTATTTAAAATATTACATATTTCTTTGGGCTTTTCTTAAAGCATTATTTAACATTGCTCCAACTTGTCCCTCAGAATTATTAAAACTTGTTGCATTAGGTGTTTGTAATGAAACATTAATATTAGTTACACCACCAGAACGACCACCATTTAATAATTCAGCACTTCTACTTGCATTCATCATATAACCACTTGTGCTTGGTATAAAAATTTCTGTTCCACCCTCTCCAACTTTTCTTGGAACACCAGCCTCCATAAATCCACCAGTTGCGGCCCCAAATAAAGAAGAAACAAAACCACCAATTTGTCCAAAGAAGTCACCACCACCTCCACCACTTGAACCACCAAGTAAGCCACCTAATAAACCACCACCAGAATCTCCACCACCAAATATTTGTTGTGTAAGTTTTTGAGCAACAAGTTTTGAAATCATTTGTTCAATATTTCCTACCATATCTTTAAATGCGTCTTTTACAGATTTTGTACCACCAATTACATCACTAAAAAATGTACCAAAACTATCTTGAAATGTTTTTGATATTTCTTTTGCCAATGGGTTTAAATTAGCACTTGTTTGAGTTATTAAATTTTGTAATTCTTTAATTCTTACATTATCTTGTTCTCCTGGTGCCAACTTTTCAATTAGTGCCAATTCTTCTTGATATTGTTTTAATCTTGAAACATTTAATTTACCAATTTCTTTGTAATAATCTATTGTTGTTAAAGATCCACTTTCTTTTAAAAAGTTTAAATTACTTTCACTTAAACTTAATAAAGCATTTTGTTGTTCTTGTTCAATTTTAAATTTTTTCAATTCTTCATAAATTGGAATTAATTTTAACATTTCTGGATTATTAGCATTTTCTAAATTTAATTTACCTATTTCAATATCTAAAACAATTTTACTTGATTTAAATTTATTACCAGTTAATTCAGCAATACCAGATTTAAAATTATCAATAGTTTCTTGTAATTTTCTTAAATCTTTTTCTCTTGCAAATATAGTTTCTTGAACTCTTAAATTATATTCTTTTTCAGCATTAGCCCTTTTATTAATTAATTCTAATAGTTTAACTTCCATTGCCTCATTTTCTTTTTTAGTTTTTCTTGTTCCTAAAACTTGGTTAACTACTGCAATTTCTTTATTATATGTTTCAACTTGTTTTTTATAGTCAGCCTCATCTAATGTTTCTTTTTCATTATAAAATTGTTCAACTGTCTTTTTATAGTTTTGATAAAATAACTCGTTTTCTTTTCTTTTAAAATCATTACCTTTTTGAAATGCCTCTAATTCTTTTTGATAACCTTTTAAAAGTTCATTAGTAATATCATTGCCTTTACTTCCAGCACCTTTACCATCTTCATCTTTTCCACCTTTTGCATTAGAAGAAAAATTAACACCAGCAATACGAGGATCTATTTTTCCAGCCTTTTCTCTGTTAATTTTCATATTTTCTAAATATTTTTTAACATTTGAATTTTCTTTATTATTTGCTTTATCAAAAGCCTCAGCACCTTTATCTAATGCTTTTACTGTATTATTAAATAAAGCATTTAATTTTTCGCCAGCACTTGCATCAATACCTGGTAAATTTAATAATTTATTATCAGCACCAATAATAGTTTGCATAGCACTCTCTTTATTTTTAGCAACTTTTTGTTGAAAAGCATCTAAATCTTTTGCTACATTATCTAAACCTAAACGGCCTGCTGTTCTTCCAACTGCACCAACAAAATTATTAAAAGTTGTCATAACAAAATCAATAGCACCACCTAAAATTAAACGTATTGAACTTGCAAGAACACTTACAATATCTTTAACTAAACCAAATGCTATACCTAAACTTGCAACAGCACCAGTTATAATTTTTACTGTTAATTCTATACCGTTTAATTCTTTACCCTCTTCTTGTGTAATACCAACAAGACTTGCAACAGAAGTTACAATATCGCCAAATAGTCCAAATACTGAACCTACAATATCAGCAACACTTAAAAATATATCTCCAAATAATCCAACACCCTCTATTAGAGAATTAATTAAAGTTTGATCTTGACTAAGATAATCAGAAATTTCAAAAACAACATCAATAACACTTTTAAAAGCACCAACTAAATTCTCGCCAATAATTTGACCAATTGTTTGTAGTGTTGCTGTTAATCCATCTAAATCAGAGTTAAAATCTCCTTTTTTAAATAAACTATCTGCAATAGGTTTTAATTTTAATAATTCTGCACTTAAACCACTTGCAATATCTCCTTTATATAATTTTACAGTATCTCCAATTTGATCAAAAATACCACCAACAGTATTAGCATAAATTTTACCAGCATTAGCAAATTGTTCTAATCTACCCTCTAAAAATTTAACAAAATCATCGCCACCTTTTTTAAGTGCCTCTTTATATTCTTTTTGATAAGCACCACCTGGGCCAAATCCCAAGTTCATACCAATGGTTGCTGTTTTATCAATTTTACCAGTAAATAAGGCTCTTGTTTCTTGTCCAGTCTGTCCTTTATCTAATCCAAAACCTTTGGCCGCATTTGCTACTTGTGTTGATATTTTTTCTAATTGTAATGGGTCAATACCAAGCCTTGCACCTCCACCAACTGCATTACGATAACCCTCAACTACCTCATCAAAACTTGCCCCAGTTTCAATAGCACTAATACGTAATCTTTTCATAATACTCTCTGTTAAAACAAGAGAAGTATTTAATTTATCCATTCCTGTAATTTCTTCTGTACCTTTTTTAAAGTCATAAAGTGTTGCTACTAAACCAGCAATACCAATTTTAGTAGTTTCTGTTTGTATATTTATTTCTACACCTTGTTTAAATAAACTTATTAATTCTTCGCCAGCATTTTTAACAAGTAAAACAGCACCAGCAATAGAAAGCATTCTACCAGCCGTTGACATTAAAGTACCACCTAAATTTTGGAATTGTGAATTAATACTACTTAATAATCCAATTTGTCTGTTTAAACTATTATTCATTTGGTTAAATCCACTTTGTGAACTATTACCCATAGTTTGTAAACTACCTTGCAATGCCTGTATTTGTTTGGCAATGTCTTGTATAACTTTACTTGAATTATCAACCGTATCTATATAAATTTGCGATCTATTACTTGCCATTTTATTTACCTTTTATTTTATTATAGTTAAAAAATTTTTGATTTTAAAGTTATAAATTAATATTACTTTCAAAAGAATTAATAACTTTTGGTATATATGTTTGATTTGCTATACTTGAAAAAGCAAATCTTCTTTGAATTGATACACTTTTTTTCATAACACCCATTGGAATTGGTGTACCACTCTTTACTTGTTTTAAACTATTTCTTGTTTTATAACTTTTTCTATATTTAGTTAAACTTTTACTATTACTTTTATCAATAATTGCATATAAAATTAAATTACCGTTAACTTTTTTCCAAAAAGTTTTACCTTGTTTTTTTAAATTCTCTAATAATGTTTTAAAATTCTTTTTACCATTTCTTTTTTGATATGGGCTTTTACCGTCAATTGGGAAAGGAATAAATAAACCTTTTGCTTTTTTAGGTTTAATATTACCACCAAATTCAAATATTGAAAAATAATTTGATCTTGTAAAAAATAAAACGGCTGGTAATTTATCTTTTTTACTATCATATTTTTTAGCCGTAAACATTCCAGCAAAAGTTTTACTTTGAACTTTAAAAGAACCTCTTGCTTTACTTGTTAATTCTTTTTTAGTTTCTTTTACTGCTTGTGGTATTGCTTGTTTATATGCTCTGTCTTTTTCTCTTTGAATACTTTGAGCATATTTTTTAAATCCATCAGTTGTTAATAAACCTTTTATTTTTGTATTTATTCTTGTTGTTCCACTTGTTGCCATATAATAATCCTTTAATCGTAATTTACTTTTTTAATCTTTTCAAAACTACTTCCATTATTCAAACTTTTACTGTTATTATCAACCTTTTGTTCACTTCTTTTATTTCTATAATTATTTAAAACATCTCTTATATGTAAAATAATATCTTGATTATCTCTCCAATTTGGAAAATCTTCCAAATAACAAAACATCATATAACTTTGCCAATCGATTGATTGATTTGTAGGATCTATAACTCTATTATATAATTCAACTAATGATTGATTTTCTGCTGTTAATTCAATGTCGAAAAGCCCCATATCTTTTAAATAAGGGGCATATATAGGATCGTTTATTTTATCTTCTGGTATTTCTAATAAGTTATTGTAATAATCACTTATGTTTTTTTTTGAGTAGTTAAAATATTCTTTCTTTCAGAAACAGATTCATTTACTTGGTGTATGAAAAATTGAATAACCCAAAAATTTACAGCAAAAAATTCATCAATAGCCTCTTTATCAAAATCTAATAATTCTTCATTATCATCTTTTAAAATATCTTTAACTTTTATATTTTTCCAATCAATAATATTATCTATAAATTTACCAAATTGTTTTTTAACAGTTTCTTTTTCTGTTTCTCCATTATTTATAACAAGGTCTAAAATTTGTTCTTTATTAAATTGTTGAAATAAAAACTCAAAACAATCAATATTTTCAAATTTTGTTTTAATATTTTCTTCTTTAAAATCATCAGCATTTTTTGGAACTTTAATCCAAATTTGTTGTTGTACTTGATATGTTTTTTTAACATTTTTCCATTGTGCCATTTTTAATTCCTTTTTGGTATTATATTTAAAAATTATATCATAACAAATAAATAAATCAATCTTTGTTATTGACTTTTATTTTTATACTGGTAAATTAAAAATAACTAATTAAAAAAGGAGATAATATGAAATTAGTAATAATAGAAAGTCCATTTTTCAATAAAAATGTAAAACAACAAGAGTATAATGTACTTTATGCTCGTGAGTGTATGAAAGAGTGTTTATATAATGGTGAGGCACCTTACTTATCACATTTACTTTATACACAAATATTAGATGATAATATTTTAGAAGAAAGAAATTTTGGTATTGAGGCTGGTTTTGAGTTTAGAAAAATAATTCATCAAACAATTGTATATACAGATTTAGGTATTAGTTCTGGTATGGCTTGTGGTATAGAAAATGCTATAAAAATGGGTAATACTGTTGAATATAGAAAACTTAAAAATTTTGAAGAATTTAAAGAAAAAAATAAAGAATTATTAATTATTAATAAAAATAATGAAACAGTAAATTTTGTAAGTGAAATATTAAACCCTAAAAGTTATAAAGGATAATAATTATGAAAAATAAAATTAAAAATTTTTTATTATATATAATTGTATTTGGTTCTTGGACTGTTTTATGTATGTATGCTGTAACAAAAATTTAAATATAAATAAATAAGAAAAACCCCAAATTGGGGTTTTTTCTTTTATTGCTTTAATTAAGCATTATCATTAACTACAAATATTTCAACTGCTCCGTTTATTGCTGTATCTTGTATACCTTTAAAAGTATATGTAGCAATAAGGGCTTTATCTGTTGCAACTGGTATATCTCTATTTCCAGAAAATTTAGCATTAGGTATAGTAATTGTTATTGTTTTTGTTCCTCTTGTTAAAACTATTTCAACTTCAAAAACAGCCTCAGTATCAAATAAATCATAATGTACTCTATTTTCAAAATACAAATCAAACTCACCCATTACTTCGCCTTTTCCCTCAACTACATCATCTGCAAATTGAGAACCTAAAACGTTTGTAGCCTCTAAATTATTAGTAATAGTTAAAGTACCTTTAATTACTTTTGTAGTTACACCATTAATTTTAATAGAATTAGCATCTATACCAGCATAAGGAATATGTACAAATTCTTCTGGTGTAGCGTCTATAACTGCTGTACCTTTTTCTGACTTCATTGCTATAATATCTGTTGATGCTGTTACTAATGATCCTGGTTCAAATGTAAAGTTCATTTGATTAACTTTTACACCAGAATAAACTTGTGTCATTAAAGGTGTTGTTCCTGTATATACACGTTCAATAGTATAACTTGGTATAATTGATGCTCTTCTATAAGTTTTAGTGTATGGTGCACTTGCCCCAGTAACTGTTTTTGCACCTAAAAGACCTTCAAAAAATATTTCTGTTCCCTCTGTTGCAATTTCAACACCCAAAGTACCAGAAACTGAATACAAACCATTTCTTAAACCAGAAATATCTCTAATTTCTGTAATTGCTTGTGATTGTAATTCACTTGCACTTGAATTTAAACTCTCGCCAACAACCACAGATTTTAAAGTCTGCATTGCTGTCGCTGGTGTTCCCATAGTAGTTTCTTTACCTATGTTAAATTTAACTCTTGATCCACTTGCTTTTGCCATAATATATTACTCCATTGTTTTTTATATTTTAAGTTTTATTTTCTTAAAAATCAAATATAGTATAACTAAATATAAATATATATTCAATATTTTTATTATATATCTGCTTTTAGTTCATTTTCAACACAAATATACTCAACAACAAAACTAATTATAGTTCCTGCTGTTTTAGTAGCAATTTCTGAAAAATCTCTAAAATCAATATTATCAATTTTAGTTTGTGTTATTATATTCCCACTACTATTTAATATAATTGAATCTTCATCTTGATTTAAAGCCGTTTCAACTACTGTTGTAAACTCTTCAATTATATCGTCTAAATCGTTTGTTGCTTGATAAATACAAGTTATATCAATATTAAGTATTCTTTCTTGTGTTCTTGGATAACCAACCGTGTTATGTATAATAGTGTTATTTACTGTTTGTATACAAATTGCTGGTAAATCATCTTCTTCCAAAGCATAAGGATCATTTAAAAAAACATTTATATTTTTACTATTAACTGTTAAACCAGTTAAAATTTCAACAAGTTTATTTTTAATTTGCTGTCTAATACTTATTGTAGCCATTATTTAATTCCTAAAAAATCATTTTCCATTTTTTCAACTTGTAATTTAATATCATCTTCTAAACAATAAACATATTCACGAGTTGAGTTTTGAAATATAGCACAAACTTTTTCTCTTATTTTTTCTATTTCACAAAAACTTACAGTATTTGTAGCACCCATTATTATTTGATAAAAAGGTTTTTCTAATGTGAATAATAAACAATTACAATTATTAATTTTTATATATTCAACTTTAATTTGTTTTTTCTTTACACTTTTTCTTTTTAGTTCCATACCAAGCCTTTTCTCTTATTATTATTTTTTAATCTTTAATTTTTTCTAATTCACAAACAGAAATACCATTACCATCTCTTCTAACTTCTCTAACCATAAAATCAATATTTCTTATTTTTAATAAATAACCTTTTTTAATTTGGTTTGTTTCAATATCTGAATTTTTTAAAGTTACAGTAATAGAAACACCATTAACATCCTGGTCAAATCCATTAATAAAACCAAACCTTTCAGTATATAAGCAATCAATAATATTATTACGATTACTTACTAAAATACAGTCCTCTGAAAAAGCACCTTTAAAGAAAATATCTAAATCTTCATTTATATAAAATGGTGTTCTTGACATAATAATTATTTACCTTTTCTTTTAGTAACAACTTGAACTTGTTCTTTATTTTCAACTTCTGTTGTTTCTGTGTTTTTTAAATTAACTTCTTCTCCAACTTGTTTTTTATCTACTTTAACAAGTTCTGCTTGTTTAGTATGAACTAAACCTAAACCAAATGCTTTTGAAACCTCTAAAACATCTCCTGGTTCTTTTACTTCTAAATCATAAATTGTGTGTGTTAAAAGTTTTACTTTTACTGTATCCATATTAATCCTTTATTGATATATAAAAAATTATATCATAATAAATAATAAAATCAATCAATCTTTTTTAAAGTTTTTATTGACTTTTATAAAATTACCAGTATAAATATAATTATAAGTTAAAAAGGATTTATTATGATAGAGCAATATGTTTATTTATTAAAGGTTTTAGTTGTTATTGATATAGTAAGTATTATGGTTTTAATTTATTTTCAACAATATAAAAAATAAGGAGATATTATGAAAAAAATATATTTATGGATTAAAAACATTTTAAAAGAAATGGGAAAAGAAGAATTAAGATTATCATTAAAAAAGGGGTATAAAAATGTTTAAAAAAATTATTTTAAGTTTATTTGTTTTAGTTATTACATTTGTTGTTTATTTAAATTTTTCATTATTATTTACAATAAAACAATATCAAGAAATTAATTTAAAACTTAACTCAATTATTATTCAACAAAATGAATATATAATTAAAAATACAAAAGGTAAATGGATATAAATAATTTACTAAAAAAAGAAAACCCCTAAATTAGGGGTTTTTCTTATTATTTAATATTATGCTGTGGTAATATCTTTGATTACTGCAAAACTTGCTGGTCTACGTACTAAAACGTCAGTTGCTTGTCTCATATAGATATTTACTTTACCGTATTTTGCCAATGTGAATTGGTCAACAATCAACTCTGGAACACCCCACTCAGTAATACATACATCAGAGAAGTCACCAAGAATTAAACCAGAACATACAGCACCAGAAGTACCTTTAACAAGGTTGCTTGGTATGTTGTTTGTAATTTGGAACATATCCTTGAACTCGTCCCATACAAATAAACCAGAACCAGCATCTGCTTGTAATTTCATTAACGCTGCTTTAATTTTAAAGTTTGATACAAATCTTGCACCATCAACGTTTGCATCAACATTACCTAATGCACTCATTAAATCAATTAAAGCATTACGAGTAATAGCACCACCGTTTGTACCCATTGCAATTACTGGAACACCTGCTGTATTACCTACACCATTTGGCTGGTTACTTGCACCAGAACCCCAAAAAACTACTCTATCTAATTCAACTGCTCTTGCTTTAATCATATCGTCCATTGCAAGGAATTGTGCATCAGGTGTCATTTGTTTCATTGATAACTCAAACAATTGTGTTTCAGAAACTAACATTTTTGGTTTAGAAACTTTCTTATCAAAAACTGCACTTGACTCAGTGGAAGCACCAGAATCTCCAACCCAAGTATTAGACATACCAGAAGTTTTAACTGGAACTGCATAATCTCCAACTAAACCTGAAACTGTTCTAACTCCAAGAGCCGCACTTTTTAATTGTGGTCTTAAAATATCAACAAAGTTTGTAGCGTCTAATATTTCAGCAACTAAATTACTTGCACCACTTGCGTCTGCTCCTGCTGTATTATAAGCACGGTGTTTAATTGATTTTAAAGCACTTGCTTTAATGAAAGATAAAGGTAAAGCCAAACCTTGGATTTCTTGTCCAGATTTTTTAGCGATTTCACGAGACATTTCTAACTCTTGGCAATCACGTCCAGAAATCAAACTATTAATAGCACGGAATAAATTATATTCCTTAATTTCTTTATCTTGTGTATTTAATCCTAATTGGTCCATATTCATTCCTTTTGTTTTTTGTGAATTGTGTTCTTTAACGAAATTGTCAAATTCTTCTTCTGTTTTACCAGTTCTTAAAAAAGAATTAACAACTTTATCCTCTACTCCAAAAGCCTCAGCCTTTTTAAAAATTTCTTGTAAGTTCATATTATTTGCTCCATTTTTTATATTTTCGCTATTTTTACTTTTATTGTCAATAATTTCTATAACAATATTTAAATTATTATCGCTTTTTTTATTTTCAATATCAAGTTTTTCATTATTTTTTTCTTTTTCAACTTCTAAATTAGGTAATTCTTCTCCAAGTTTTGGATTTAAATTATCTTCATTTTTTATTTCATTTGGTAATTCATCTTTAACTTCTACCATAAGTTTAATACTTGTTTTTTGTTCTTCATTACTTATAGATCTAATTACTCCAATAGAATCATCTGCTGGTGTTGAAACACTTGAAATTTCCATACCAGTCCAATCAATAACTCTAACTATTGGTATATTATTTTCATCATATCCAACAATAATTGCTTTATTTATTTTATAACCAATGGAAATTTTAGAACGAATACCATCAATTACATCATTAAATACTTCATTTGGAAAATCATTTTTACTAAATCTAACTTTTGCTATAATTTGTTTTAAAGTTTCATTTAAATAAACACTTTCATTAACACCTATTTGTCTTTTTGGATCGTGTTCATATAAAAAAGCACTTTTATTATTAAGTCTTGATAAATCAACTTCTTCTTTATTATGTCCTAAAATTTCCCAGTATTCTCCTAATTCTTCATCATATCTTTTATATGGTGTTTCACTTGATGCACTTACTGTTATAGTTCTACTTTCAGTATCTATATTACTTTTAGAAATCTCATATGCTCTAACACCATATGATTTAAAATTTTTCTCAATTTGTTTCATTTTAATAATTCCTCTTTTTAAAATTATATTTTATTATTATTTAATAATCAATTATTATTTTTTTACATTATTAATATTGTTTGTATTATCATTATTTTGATTTTCTTTATCTGCTGGATTTTCTGTATTACCAGCACTTAAAACGTTTTCAGCATTTGATAAGTTAATACCTTTACTTTCAGCAAGTTGTTTTTCCCAAGCCAATTCATCAAATATTTCTTGTATATCAATACCTAATTTTTCAGCCTCTCTTTGTCTACTTGATAAACCAAATGCAACAGCCTTGATACTTGCATTTATATCTTGTTCTGGATTTACATAAGGGAAACCTCTACCTCTCCATTGATGTACTTTAAATTTATCAAATTTATCAAAAGATAAAACAGCACCATTTGGAAAAATAATCGCTTTATTAAGTAATGAATTTTTTAACCATTCTTCATAAATATTATCTAAAACATTTTCAATTAAAAAAGTTTGTAATGATTTAAATATCTCACGATCAGAAATCATACCAGCACGAATACTTGAAAAATTAACATTTTCTCTATCATTTGCTAATTCTTCATAAGAAATATTAAAAGCACTTGCAACAGTTCTTAAATTAACTTTAACAAATTTATCATATGTTTGAGGATAATTTGGATTATTCTCTTTATAATCATATCCATTAGGTAAAACGTGGAAAGTTCCAGGTTCTACTTCACTAATAAACTCGCCTTGTTCTGTTTCATAATCTGCAATATCTAATTGTTCAACATTCTGTCCATTACTAATAAAGAAACCCATTTTACCAGCACTTGCACGAGCATTAACAAGTTCAGCCTCTTGGTATCCCTCCAAATGTTCTAATGTTTCTAAACCAGCCACTAAATGACTATAACCTCTTAATTGTTCTGCGTCTGTTGCTTTAAAAATATGTAAACAATCATTTGCCTCAACTCTAATATAATTACCAAAATCTGTTTGTTTTTTTGAACTTGGTTGTTGCATTCCTGGAACTACTGAAACAATAACTTTACTAAAATAATAAGCAATTCTTTTATTGTTTTCATCTAATTCAACATTCATAACTATTTTATTACCATTTTTTGGATTAGTTCCAGATAAATAACGGTCAAATCTTTCATTATTAATAAGTTGTAATTTAAAACCCCATTTATTTAATTCTTTACCACCTTTATGTTTTACAATAAGAAACTCTCCATCACGAATAAGTTGTCTTACCATTAATTCCTCAATTTCTTGTAATGATAAAACACCAGATTGATCACAATTCCCTTTTTTTGTCCAATCCCAAAATGAATCTTGAACAACTTTATTAGCATATTCATCAATATATGCTTTATATATTGTTTTATTATCAACAGTTTCAGGTTTATAATCAGCACCTCTTACAAATAAAGTAAAACCAGTAGCACCAATAACATTTGAAACCATAACATTTAAAAATTTTCTTACAAATGGATTATTTTTCTCATAATTACGAGCAATAACCATTAATCTGTAACCGTCTGTATATACATCACTGTTAATATCACTTTTAGATACATTAAAACTATTATTTAATCTATTATTTTTAGCAATATTAAATGATTTTTTTAATATTTTTTCTTCTTTTTTACCAAAACCTACAAAACTTCCTAATCTATTTAGAAAAGTGTTTTTATTTTCTTTACTCATAAAATTCCCCTTATTTAACTTTTTTTAACAATTTTAACAAAATACCATAAATAATTAACTATTTTTAACCAAAAAAACAATTAATTAATTATTACTATATATAATTTTTACTTATTTGTAAATTTTAAATATATTTTACCTCTTCCTTTTCCACTTTTTTTACTATTAATTTTATTAACTTCATTTTGTAATATAGTTTTATACTCAAATAATTCTTTTAAACTAAAAACTTCTAACTTTCTACCGTCTATTTCATACATTTTTTGTTGAGGATTTGCTGTTTTTTCAATTACAGCAATGACATTATCGAGTGCTTTTTCTGCCCAACTTCTATCATCAACTGTTATTGCTGTTATTAAATCTTCTAATATTTGAACTCTTTTTATACTTCTTGTTTGTCTTTCACTTGTTAAAGTATTTGTAAAAATAGCATTTAATGTATAAATACCAATTTCAAAAATTGAACTTTGAATACTTGTGACATTTATATCATATTTATCAGTTAAAATATTTGCTGTAACAAATAATGGTTGTGTTAAAATTATTTTATTATTTGTTCCATTAATTAAAGCATATTCCATTACCCAATTTTGACTTGGTAAAAAATCTTCATAATAATCTTCACAAATAATACTGTCACTTTGATATATTTGATCTGGAAATTTTACATTATTCATATTATCCTCTTTTTTTTCTAATATTATATCTTAATTTAAAAATATTTAAAAATCCATATTTACTTTATTTATTATATTTTTTCATAAATCCACCACCATTTTTAAAACCACCAATATTTTTAGTTTTTTTAGCAAGTTTATTAATAGTTTCTATTTTTTTAATATTTTGTTCTTTTATTAAATCTTCTTCGTTTTTTTCTTCTTTAAGAAAAGTTTTTCCAAAATCTCCAAACATTTCTTTATACTGTTCTTCATAAACTTTATCATCTAATAGTTCTATATGACATAATGCTCTTGCAATAGCAAAATTATAAACAAAAGTATCTAATGATTCATTTCTTGCACCACTTGGTAATTTCCATTCTTTAAAAGGATAACCTTTTTTATAAACAGTTATACATTTTTCACTAATTAACATATCAAAATATCTTTGATCTAAATCTTTATTAAAATGTATATATTTAGCACCCTCTTGTTCTATTGATAAACGATAATAAATTTCTTCTTTTGCTATTTCTGTACCAACAAAACTTAAATCAATACCATCTTTTCTATGTGTTCCTCTATAAATAATATCTTGTTTTCTTGGAACACTTAATAAAGTTTTTTGTTTTGTTCTTGATCCCATAATTGCTTTAAATTTAGGATTTTTAGAACAGAAATCATAAACCTTTTGTGTTCTGTGTCCACCAGCGTCAATAGCACAATAACGAACATACAAATCAATACCACTTGGATGTTTAAATGGTCTTTCTACAATTTCTTTAATTGTATTCCAAACATTATCATCTTTTTCAGTATTACCGTAAATTTCTTTATAATAAACTGTCCAACATTCCTCATTTTTACCCCAACCTTTAATATCAATAACTAAACGGTCATCCTGTGTATCAACTGCACCAGTCAAACAAATTACTCTTGGATCTAATTCTAATTCTTTTAAAATATTATTTTTAGTTCTTTGATATAATTTAAAAGAATCTAATTTTGATTGTTCTTCTTCATAAATCTCACCAAGATAAGTATTTACAAAAGTTTTCATTTCTGATTTTTCTTTTTTTGCAAGTAAATATTTTTTAACAGTATCATCCCAAGTAATAAAAGGACTATACAAAGCATTTAAACGATAAGATGGAAAATCAGCATCAGGTTTATCAGCCCTCCATTCTCCATTAACTAACATATCTCTTTTATAAACTTCTTTAATTTTATGTTGACAAAATTCACACTCATAATAAACAGAGTCTTTAACTAATTCTTTATCTTGATTATCAACAGTTTCATATTTTAAATTAGTTAAAAATTTTAGAGATTGAAAACCACCACATTTTGGGCAAGGGCAATAATACCTTTCTTTTGTTCCTTTCTCATACTCTTTATTAATTAAAGAATTTTCATCCGTAGGTGTTGAAGTATAAACAATTTTTTTAGTATCTTTAAAAGAAACAGTTCTATTTTCAGCCAAAGCAATAGGTGATCCTTGTCCCTCACAATCTGGAGGGTATTCGTCAATTTCATCCATATATAAAAAACGAATAGGTTTACTTCTAAAAGAGGCCGCACTTTGAGCACCAGCAAAAAATATAAAACCACCTTTATATGTTTTCTTTGCAACCTTATTATCTGGGCTTTTACCAGTCATTTTAATTAAATCAGCAAGTATAGGGCTTGCTTTAATCATTGGTGTCAATCTTTCTGTTGAAAAGTCCTCTGCATCTCCAATACGAGGCAATACAAACATAGTATTACCAGGGCTTATTTTCATCATAGATAAACCAAAACATAAACCTAAATTTGATTTACCTATTTGAACACAACCAATAACAACTATTTTTTTAATTTTATTACCTGGTGTTAAATCGTCCAAAGGTTTTCTAAAATATGGTGTTATATCTAAATTAATTAAACCAGGCATTGCACTATTCTCAGGCAAGTAAATATGTTTTTCTGTAAATTGTGAAACAGTAATCGGATCATCTGGTTTTAAACCATTTTTAAAACTTTCTAAAAAAGAAGTTTTATTATATTTACCTTTTAATTTATTCGTCTTTATCATAATCATTTTCTAATTCTTTAAGTTGTTTTTCTACTTCATCAACTATTTCACTAAACACAAGCCTAAATTCTTTATCTAATAAATTAGAAATTTCAACTGGATCAGACATAATAGATAATTGATTTGCTATTCTATATTTAATATTAAATATTTTATCTCTTAATAATCTTGAAACATTAAAATATTGTAATTCTACAAGTTCTCTTTCAATAAGTTTATCACTTTCTTTTAAAAAATTTAATTGTGAAATTTTTGATAAATAATATTCTTTACGACTTTTAGATTGGTTAAAATCATTTGGATCTTCATTTTCTAAAATATTTTCTATTTCTTCTTCTGTTAAATCTCCTTTAATATCTTTTGGTATATCTTTTATAAAATTTGTTTTCTTTTTGGCTGGATCACTTAATTTTTCTAAAAGTTTTAATGTTTCATCAACATCAATTAATTTACCTTTAAATACTAATTTACTTTCTTTTTTTAAAGTAGTTACATATTGTTTAGTTTTATCTATAATTTTTGCAAATTCTACTTGATTACAAAATTTTTTATTATCTTGTTTAATTGTCATTTTAAAAACCTTTATATTTTATTGTATATACTTAAAAGAATTATATCAAAAATTTCTTAAATAGAAAGTTTAAAAGTAAAGTAAAGTAAATTAAATATATTTTAAAAATATGATTGACTTTTTTATGTATATACAATATAATTAAATTGAGATTATTAAAATAATTTCATTGTTATCTCCCTATGAAAGAAGCCATCAACTCCTATTGATGGTTTTTTTTATTTCTTGGAAAAAGTAAACTAAAAAGTAAAGTAAACTAAATTTTAAAAACTCGTAAAAAGATAACCTCGACGCTGTTCCACCGCTTTAATGTTTTACCCTTGCGGGAGAACCTAAAAATTTATATAATGTTTTATTTTTATATATGCACCAACATTGTGCATTGATTAACTAACCAAGTATCTTTGTTTAAGTAACTCATTCAACTTACCATTAGCATAACGAAGATAACCAGCCTCACTTATACTCTTATTAATATTTCTGTAATCATAATATACATCTATCATAAAGGCATTGTACTTATTCTTTAATGTATTAACACTATCAATATATAACTTTGAGTTGTTTATATCTTTCATAAACATAACATAACCAACAGTTAAATCTTTTAATACTGTTGTCTTATTCTCACGAACAAACAACTTTAACATATCATTAGTTGTTTCTTCCATAGTCTTTGAACTCTTACTTAATTGCTTACTATTATTATTAAATAGTTCTTCTTCCATTACATTATCATCGTAGTTATTATAGTTGTTATACATATTAAACCTCTCTATTATCTATTACCATTTGCTTGCTTTATCTCTAAACATAAAGCCTTTAACTCTTCATCATTACAGTTATCAACATTACTACCATACAGAGTATTAAACTTATCATACTGTTCATCTGTTACATAATAACTATGTAATGGGTGTCCTTTACCTATGTAAGTACCGTTTATTGTTTCAACTTTCATATCCTTTAATCTTGGTCTATTATTAATTATAGACTCCATATGATTATTAAACTCTTTACTTATTGTTGTGTTATTATCTTTACACCATTGTTTAAACTTATCTTTTAATGTTAATGTTGTTCTAAATATAATATTAGTATCAAATTGTTTTTGTTTCATATATTCCTAACTCTTATTGTATATACAGTAAATTATATCACAACTAATACAAAATACAATCCCTTTATGTAATAAATAAAACCCCATTAAATGGGGCTTATTATTTTTATACTAATTAATTAAAAGGTATTTCATCATCTTCAATAACTGTTATTACTTTTGTGTCTTCTTCTCTAAATGAATAATCTTTTTTAGGTAAATCAATAACAACAACTGTTGATCTTTGTGATCTTGTTCCACCTATCATTATACTATCCTTTAATAACTCACTACCATCAACACGAGTAATAACAGAAGTAATATCACCAGCATCAAATTTACTACCTCTAAATATCTTAATAAAGTTATCATCTTTGGTTGACATAAACAATTTAAAACTTCCCTCTGTTTCTTCAACTTTCATACCATTACGTCCCAATGTTCTTTTTAAATCCTTTTTCATTTCAATATCGTTATCTTTATTAAATAATCCGTTTATCATTTCAATAACAGAATACATACCAACCTCACTTCTAAAACTTGTTTTAAGTATTTTGTTTAATAAGTTATTATGATCTTTATTAGACATTTGTATTTTTTCTTTCTCAAAATTAAAATGTTTCATAAATTCAGCAATATCAGAGTCATTATCATTTTGATTTAAACCAATGTATGCACCGGAAATTAAAGTAGTAAAACTGTCAGCATATCTTGAATTATCATAATCAGCCAATAAGTTTTTTCTTACTTTTTTACATACAGATTTAAACATTTTGTAATTTTTAATGATAAACATAATTGTTTTTTTACCAATTTCATTTTGTCTTTCAATATCAAATAATAATGGGTGTACTTTCTCTCCTTTTGGTAATAATTCAATTCTTAAAAAACGGCTTAAATCTGCTGGATTTAATGCTGGTGCAACAATACCACCAATCATACCAGTTAATTTAAGAATAAAATCCATACCAGTTTGATCACTTGTTCCTTTTGCAACTATACCTGAACTACTTGCTGTTCTAAAAAATGTTAATGTTTGTGCAATCTTTGTTGAATTAGCCTCAGCCTCATCAATTAACACAGCACAACTACTTGATCCAACTTTTTGCCTAATACCAGCCTCGCTTGATTGTCCATCAAATACCAAAGCAAACTCACCCATAAAATTACCCATTCCTGTTTGTAATGTTGATTTACCAGTTCCTTGTTCTCCTGTTAAACTAAAATGTGTTCTCCAATTTAAAACACCAGAGAAAGGAGCAACTATTGACCAACCAAAAACTAATAATTGATCTTGTAATCCTCTTTTGTAATTCCAAGTGCCAATTAAATCATACCATTCTTTTGTTTCTTCTTTTGTTGCAACTTCAATATTACTTGGAAAATCTAAATCTTTAATATTAGCAAAAACATTTTTACCAAATACTCTATCGCCTTTAAATTCTGGATTTGTTCCCCATATCTCTTCACCATTAATAATTAAATGATCTTTATTTTGTGGATCAACAAATATACCAAAACCATACATATTTCTTAAATTAAATACACCAGCATTAACACAACCATCAATAATATCGCCAGATAGTTTTGTTGTATCTATTCCAACATACTCGCCTTTATGATTATATTTTGAATATGTAGCCTCTAAAAAATTTAAACCAAACATATTTATATAATTGTTTTTTGCCAAATCTTTTTGTGTAACAACAAATAATGCTTGTTTAAAATTGCTCCAAACATAATTTTTATCATCTTTATATCCCAAGCATTTAAAACCAAAACGATCAGTTTTTGAATTTAATTGTTTTTCTTTTCTTATAGCAATAGATTTTTCTTTAATTTCTTCTTCAAGCATTGAATTAAATTTAACTTCTTTAAAAGTTTCTTTTTTAATATTTGCATTTTCCCATTCAGTTGCAAAAATATCAATAGAACCCTCATCTGTTTCTAAATATTCTTTTTCTGTCATTTCAACAATAGTTTTACCATTGCTTAATCTATTTGTAAGAATACAATCTTTATTTAAATCTTTAACAATTATTATAATTGCATCAAGGGCTTCTTCAATAAAAGAACATAACTCAACTTCATTTGTTCTACCAATTTGAGTTTTAACAGCACTATTACAAGCACTTCTTATTTGCTCACGGCTCATTTCATTAAAGTTTTCTGTTTTACTTAAATTATGTAAAAAATTTACACTTACATCGATTGACTGTTGTTTTAATAAATCCAACTTATTATTATTTTTTTCCATTTTTATCTCCTATATTATAATGGTTTTGTTTTTATAAAGGTTTTTTAAATAGAAACCTTTAAAACTATTAACCTACTAAACTTACTTAACTACTACCTCTAAATGTAAAGTTTCACGAATTTTATTTCTTAATTCTTTACTTGGTGTAGTTCCAGCATTTTTACAAGCATTTTTAAATTCTAACCACAAATCTTGTGGTATCATAAATTGTGCTTGAAAATCATTACGATCTTCTTTCTTTACTTTATATACATAATTTAAATGTGGCATTTTTGATTTCTCCTTTGTTAATGTATTTATATTTTATACTGGTATTTTATAAATGTCAATGACTTTTATAAATTAATTAAATAATTTTAATGGTAAAGATCTATATGGTGTAAATTTCTTAAATGTTGATATTAATACTTCAATAGAGTTTTGTTCATACCAATCATTATTTATAAAATAAAAGTTTACATTATTATTAGTTGTAAAATCGTTTTGTGTTCCATCAATTTCTGCATATATAAAAAACTTACTTTGCTTTTTCATTCTATCAAAACTTTTTATATTAATATTTAAATTATTATTTTTGTTATTTTTAAATTGGCTTTTTATATCAAATGTTTTGTAATCAATAATTTCTTGTTGTTTATAATCTGTATATTTAATTATTTCAATATCTTGTTTCTTTTTATTTAAAATCATTTCTGCAAACGGAGGGGTTATAACTTCAATATGGTTTTGTTTTTCATTGGTCGATATAATATATAATAATTTACTGAACATATACTCACCAATCATTGCTTTAAGGTCTATTTGTTCAGGATTAAGTCGCTGGTATTGTTCTATACTATCAACCCCTCTATCTTCATTAACTAATTTTCTTAATGTAATTGCTGTATTAATAATTTCTTTATGCTTTTCTGTAATTTTAATATTTAATAATTTATAAAAACCAATTTCTTGTTTATTAATCAATGTGTTTATTCCATTTAAAAATTTATCTGTTGTTATAGTGTTTAAATCAATCATTTTTTTCTTCTTATAAAATATACTTACCTTATATATATTTATAATGGTAAAAATTGAAAAGTCAATATTTTTTATAAATTCCTACATATTTATATATATTTCTACACATTTATTACACGTTTTTAATTAATTCCTACACAACTACACGCTTTAAAATACTAATTACACACCTAAACGTGTAGTCTAGATCGTTGATTTTATTAAGAAAAATAGCATTTTTGAACTAACTACACACTTTTTCGATAAATATAGACAGGGGGTATTTAAGAGATATTTATATAATTAATATTTATTTAACTCTTTTTATCTCTCTTATATCTATCTTTTATTGTGTAGTGTGTAGTAGTAGTATATAAAGATATAAATATATAATAAAATCAATAACTTACAAGAAAAAAAACCTACACAAAAACCTACACGTTGAGTGTGTAGTTGTGTAATAAATGTGTAATTAATTTTAAAAAGTGTGTAGTTTTAAAGTTTATAATACCAATATGCAATTAAAACACTTTCAACTTGGTTATGATTAAGTTTTTTATGTAAATTAAAAAATGGTTTAACTTCTTCACTTATTAATATATTTTGTTTAAAAAACTCTATACTTGTTTCTTTCTCACTTGTAACACCAATACCATCTTTCCAAATCTTTGGTGGAATAACTAAATACTTAATATTTAATACTTCACATATTGAACGACAAACACCACCAGTATCTCCTAAACTAAATATAGATACTTTACTATGAAAAGGTCGAGGTGTTAATTGTTCTGCAAATGCCAAGCAATCATTTGGTTTAATTGAATACTTATTTAATAAATATTTAATTCTTTCATAATTAGATTTAAAACAAACTTGGTTTTTTACAATTGCTTTACTTTTTGTTTTAGAGTCTGTTTTATATAGTTTATCTTCTTTTAATTCAATTTGTATTTTTTCACTGTGTATTACTTTAAAAAAATTACCTTTAATATATTTTATAATTGAAAAATAACCAGTCAAACCAACATCAAAACATAAATAATATTTTTCTTTATTAATTATTTTTAATGGTTCAAAACTTACTGGCTCTAATAAATAATCCATATTATCATTCATTATTTTTAAAATATCATTTGGAAGTTTATTCATAGTTACCCTTTTTTAATTCTTGTTTTAAATTTCTTCTTAAAGTTTTATTTGTTTTAATATGAACACCAGAACCCCAACCCATTTTTATTATTTGTATAACTACTGGGTTTCTTTTTTTAAATTCTTTCTTTTTTGTTTTCATAATTTTAATACCATTATTTTATCATTTGTTGATTTATCAATTTTACTTACAGATTTAATAGCACTTATAATATCAATTTTAATGTTATTATCTTTTTGATATATTAAAATTGCTTTTGTATAATCTCCACCACTACCAATACAATAATGATCTTCTATTATTTCCATTGGTATTAAATTTAAACTATAACTAATTATTTTTTTATTTTTATATAAAATAACTAATTCAAAATCATTATCTGAACTGTTTGGATCTTCATTTGTGAAATCATAAAAATTAGGTTTAAGTTTTTTATCTTGATTAGGGTATCCTACTTCCACCAAATAATCCTTTAATTTAAGCCCATTAAGATAAGCACCAGCAATACCAATAATAACCTCTGAACCGTCCTTTAAAACCTCTTTAAATATCTTTATTGTTTCTGTTGCACTTATATTATCCAATGTTAATTTTGTGTCAGCAAACATTTTTTTATTCTTTTTATCTATAACTATTGTTGTCATATAATTTGCCTTTATATTTTTATTAAATAAATTATATCAAAATAAAAACAAAAAGCCATCATAAAAATAATGGCTTGATTTAATTATAAAAAGTTATAATATTTTAAATATAAATACAACACCGTTACTCTATATTTTTTATATATAAAAGTAACAGTATTAATTATATTATAATAGTTCTATTTTTTCTCTAAATCTTTGTTTGTTAATTGGTTTCCAATTAAGTATTTTAAATCTATATTCTATTATGTGTATTAATCTTGCTGTTTTAAGTTCATAAGTAATATCTTGTTTAGTTCCACCACATTGAAATATATTATTTTCAATATTTGCTAATTGATATTTTAAATCACCATATATTTTAATTAAATTCATATTAAACCTCTTTCTTTTAAAAAATTAACTACTTCTAATGTCATAATACAATCACCTAATGCTCTATGGGCTACAATATTTAATGGAGTAAGTTTTTTATTTTTTATTGCGTGTTCATAAGCATTTGTTAATTTTATCCATTTATAATTATTATGGTATGGGTTCCACTCATTATTATATATTGAGTATTCATTCATTGCACATTTAAAAACACAATTAGTATTAAAATTTAAATTATATTGTTTTGATGATTGCTCCATAAGTCTAACATCATAACCTTTATTATAAATATAACATACATTATTATTTAAAATATTTTCAACTTTATTTTTCCAAAAATCCCAATTGTTTTTATTTTTTACCATTTCATTAGTTATACCGTGTATATTAATTACTTCTTGTGGTATTTTGTTTTTAGGTTTAATTAATTCATTTATTAAAATATTACCTAAATTATCTATAATTGTAATTTCTACAATTTCAGCATTATTATCTAAACCTGTTGTTTCAGTATCTAATATTAAAAAATCTGCTTTCATTTTATTTCCTTATATAACTTTATTAATTTTTTTTCTTAATTCTTCAATATTAATTTCACTTAACTGAAATTGAAAATCAATATTATTTTTATATGTTGTATATTCTAATCTTAAATTAAATAATATATCTCTTAAAGGTATATCTTTATAATAAAAAC
>LNFM01010839.1_pt1 | contig 37315 bp, 35 predicted proteins | sample 596031 | NCBI WGS metagenome assembly LNFM01 (sample SAMN04254537, study PRJNA301005) | activated carbon metagenome | isolation source: dual media filters at the Ann Arbor, Michigan drinking water treatment plant | place: USA: Ann Arbor | reverse complement strand
CTGTTCGAGCGCTACCCGATGGAGGCCGTGTTCGGCATGCACAACTGGCCGGGCTACCCGGTGGGCAGCATCGCCGCCAGCCCGGGGCCGGTGATGGCCGGCGGCGCCACGTTCAAGATCACGATCCGCGGCCAGGGCAGCCACGCCGCGCTGCCGCACCTCGGCGTCGACCCCGTGCCCGTGGCCTGCCAGCTGGTGCAGGCGCTGCAGACCATCGTCAGCCGCAACAAGCGGCCGATCGACGCCGCGGTGATCTCGGTGACCATCATCCAGGCCGGCGAGGCCACCAACGTGGTGCCCGACCACTGCGTGATGGAAGGCACCGTGCGCGCCTTCAGCAAGGAGATGTTCGACCTGGTGGAGCGTCGCATGCGCACCTTGGCCGAGCACACGGCGGCCGCCGCTGGCGCCACGGCCGAGGTCGAGTTCCTGCGCCGCGTGCTGCCGGTCATCAACCACAAGCGCGAGGCCGAGTTCGCGGCGAAGGTCATCGAAGGCATCGTGGCCCCCGGCATGGCCATGGTGCAGGAGCCCAACATGGCTTCGGAAGACTTCGCCTTCATGCTGGAAGCCAAGGCCGGCTGCTACGTCTTCATCGGCAACGGCGAAGGCGCGCACCGCGAAGGCGGCCACGGCGAAGGGCCGTGCATGCTGCACAACCCCAGCTACGACTTCAACGACGCGCTGGCACCTACTGGGTGCGGCTGGCCGAGAGCTGGCTGAACGACCCGTCGACCAAGCCCTAGACGGAGCGCTGGGCGAAGCCGCTCACCGGCAGCGACGCGTCGCGCTGCAGCCAGTTGCCCGCGGCGTACTCGCTGCGGCCATCGGTGACGTGCAGCGTGTAGGCCAGCCGTGAGCGCGGCGAGCGGTTGGGCGCGCTGTAGTGCGGCAGCAGGCCGTGCAGCAGCACGAGGCTGCCGGCCGGCACCTCCACCGGCACGGCGCCGTCCTGCGTCGGCCAGGGCGTGGCGTCGAGCTTCTCGAGCACCAGCCGCTCGCCATACTTCACGAAGCGCTCGCGCAGCGGGCCGCGGTGGCCGCCCGGCTCCACCCAGAGGCAGCCGTTGTCCACCGTCGCGTCTTCCAGCGCGAACCAGAAGGTCGTCACCGTGATGGGCGTGGTGACGAAATAGGTGGCGTCCTGGTGCCAGCGCACCTCGCCGCCGATGCCGGGCTGCTTGAAGATCACCTGCGACTGCCAGATCAGCGGTTCGGCCAGGCCCACACACGCCGCCACCGCCGCCAGTTCGGGCCCGCGCGAGAAGCGGCTGAACACCGGGTCGCGGTCGTGCATGGCATGGCCGATCTTGTTGATCGACAGCGCCTTGGCCTGGCGCAGCCGACCCTGCGCGTCGAAGGCCTCTTCCTCGAAGAAGCAGTGCACCTCGGCGGCCGAGGCCAGCAGCGCCTCGTCGGCGGTGCGCGACGGGTCGACGGTGGAGAAGACGCCGGTGTGCGTGTCGGGCTCGAAGGCATCGACGATGGCGCGGGCGCGATCGCTCAGCTCGGCGATCTGCGCCGCACGCTTGAAGCCGGGCAGCACGAGATAGCCGTCGCGCTGCCAGGACTGGATCTGCAGGGGGGTGAGCATGGTGGGTGTTGTTGGTTCGCGTCAGTGCACCGGGACCGGACCCGGGTGTTCATCAAGCGGCGAGGCGATTTGGCGATGATGCGGGGATGGCATGTGCCTTGCACGCGCCGCCCCATCTGCACCCATTGTTCAACACCGGAGCCCCCATGAACGCAAGCGTCAGCCAGAAGACGACCACGGCCCCCCGATTCACGCACCACGCCCTGGCATCGGCCTCGCTGGCCGCCCTGGCCACGCTGCATGTTGGTGCAGGCGCGCAGACCACGCCCCCGCCCGAGGCCGGCAAGCTCGACATCGTCACGGTCACGGCCGAGCGCCGCGTGGAGAACATCCGCGACGTGCCGAGCTCGGTGTCGTCGATCTCCGGCGAGAAGCTCGACGTGCTGAACAGCAGCGGCCAGGACGTGCGCTTCCTGTCGGGCCGCGTGCCCAGCCTGAACATCGAATCGTCCTTCGGCCGCGCCTTCCCGCGCTTCTACATCCGCGGCTACCAGCTCAACGCCTCGCAGCCCGTCTCGCTGATCTACGACGACGTGGTGCAGGAGAACCCCATCCTGAAGGGCTTCCCGGCCTTCGACCTGCGCTCCATCGAGGTGCTGGCCGGCCCCCAGGGCACGCTGTTCGGCCGCAACACACCGGCCGGCGTGGTGAAGTTCGACTCGGTGCCGCCGGGCAAGAAGCAGGAGGGCTACCTCAGCGTGGGCGCCGGCAGCTACGGCACCATCAATGCCGAAGGCGCCTTCAACCTGCCCATCGGCGGTGACTGGTCGGCCCGCGTCTCGGGCCAGGTGCAGCACCGCAACGACTGGGTGAAGAACACCCGCAACGGCCTGACCAACGACTTCGAAGGCTACGACGACCGCGCCGTGCGCGTGCAGGCGCTGTACGCGCCGAGCGCGGCCTTCAGCGCCCTCTTCAACATCCACGACCGCGTGCTGGAAGGCTCAGCGCGCCTGTTCCGCGCCAACATCATCAAGAAGGGCACGAACGACCTGGTCGACGACTTCGATGCGAAGAAGATCTCGACCGACGGCGCCAACGAGCAGCGGCTGAACAACACCGGCGGCAGCGCACGGCTGAAGTGGCAGCTCGCCGGCATGAACCTGTACTCGATCACCGGCTTCGAGTCGGTGGGCGCCTTCAGCCGTGGCGACATCGACGGCGGCTTCGGCGCGGCCTTCCTGCCCGGCGGCGGCGGCCCGGGCCGCATCCCCTTCCCGTCGGAGACCGCCGGCGGCCTGCGCGACCACGAGCAGCTCAGCCAGGAGGTGCGTGTCGAATCGCGCGCCGGCGGCCCGCTGAGCTGGCAGGGCGGCCTGTACCTGTACCGCGAGAAGTACGGCATCGACAGCTACAACTACGACACCCTGGGCGGCGGCAGGCTGACCGGCATCAGCAAGAGCAAGCAGACCAACGACGCCTGGGCGCTGTTCGGCTCGGTGGGCTACGACTACGGCAACAACGTCAAGGTGCGCGCCGGCCTGCGCTACACCAACGACAAGAAGGACCTTGTCACCGACCCGACGCCGGGCCTGGACACCAGCAGCGGCCTGACGGCGTCGACCAGCGACTCCAAGGTCAGCTACGACGCCAGCGTCACCTACGCCTTGTCCAAGGACCTCAACGCCTACGCCCGCGTGGCCACCGGCTTCCGCGGTTCCAGCATCAACGCGGCCACGGCCTTCGGTCCGCAGTCGGTGGCCGCGCCGGAGAGCAACACGTCCTACGAAGTGGGCCTGAAGGGCGACCTGTTCGACCGCCGCGCGCGCTTCTCGGCCTCGCTGTTCCGCTTCGACGTGAAGGACCAGCAGCTCACCGCGGTCGGCGGCACGGCCAACAAGACCATCCTGCTGAACGCCAAGAAGGCGATGGGCCAGGGCTTCGAGCTGAACCTCGACGCCTACCTCACCGAGAACCTGCTCGTCACCTTCAGCGGCAGCTACAACACCACCAAGATCAAGGACCCGGGCCTGTTCCTCTTCGGCTGCGGCGGCGGCTGCACCATGACCGACCCTGCGGGGCCGGTGGCCGGCACCTTCCGCATCGACGGCAACCCGCTGCCGCAGGCGCCCAAGGTCATCGCCAACGTCACCGCGCGCTACGGCATCCCGATGGGCAACGGCGAGGTCTTCCTCTATACCGACTGGGCCTACCGCAGCAAGATCAACTTCTTCCTGTACGAATCCACCGAGTTCGTCGGCAAGGCCTTGCTGGAAGGCGGCGTGAAGGTCGGCTACACCTGGGCCAACGGCAAGTACGAGGCCGCGGTGTTCGGCCGCAACATCACCAACCAGACCCGCGTGGTGGGCGCCATCGACTTCAACAACCTCACCGGCTTCATCAACGAGCCGCGCATCTGGGGTGCGTCGTTCAAGGCAACGTTCTGAACAATTCGCCGGGGCGCGTGACCCGGGGAGGCCGATGACGGACCCGAGGCCCCGCCGCGCGGTCGGACGCCGAAGGTCGCAACCGCCGGGGACACCCATGTCGTCGACCCTGATCGCCAGGTCGATGGGCGCCGAACAACACCCGGCCGGACGAAGCCGAGCCCGGCCCAGGCTCGGCACGCCGACCCGGACCGCGCGTGCGCCGAGCGACTATCCCCATCGCTGACGCATGCGCAGCACCGGGGCTGTGCGCCCTTGATCGGCTGCGCTGGCCCTGCGGGTCGAGCGGCACCCGAGGACCCGGCCCGCGGCCAGCAACGCCATGATCAGCAGCAACGCGGTGGACGGCTCGGGAATGCGCTGGATCGCCACGTTCAGCTCTTCGACGGTGGCCGCCGATGCGGGCATCACGTCCAGGAAGATGCGTGCAGTGATGCTGAGTGGCGTCTGCCCGCCGCCGGCGTCGCGGATCAGGCCGGACATGCCGAAGTCGAATTCAAAGGCACCGGAGCCATCCGCGCGGAGCTGGAAAAGCGCCAACGGCGCTCCGCCGGAACCCGTCGTGCGACGTGTCTCGACCAATGAATAGGGCTCCGCCGGGTCAGCGGTCAAGTTGATGAGGTGCAGCTCGAAGTCGGTCGGTGTTCCATCGGAACGGACGAAACCGATGAAGCCGGGATCGGCGAATTCCGCGTCGAAGATCGTCGTCGATCCCGGGATCGCTCCGTGGAGGAACTGCCTGTCGTACGGTGGCGCCGCCAGAGACCCGAAGGTCGTGCTCGCGTTGGTCTGACCTGCCATCACCACCAGCGTCAGCACAGCCAGCATCCGATGCAGGCCAGGCCAGCTGGACAAGAGTCTCGAGAACATCGTGGGCCCCTCCGGCAGAGTCGTTCCGCCCGTGAAACGAAACTCTAGAGGGCGGTCCGCCAGTGCCGTTGAGCCGCCTCAATTCAGCACAGCAAGCCGACCACCGCCGGCAACCGAGCGATCGGCGTCCCGATCGAGCGCCACGATGACCTACAACAAGGCGGTGCCTTGAACGACAGCGCGACCGAGGATCGCAGCTTCGGCAGACTGGCGCACATCGGCCGGCAGAAAGGAATGCCGGGCCGCCTGCAGCGCCATCGCCAGCAGGTCGGCAGCGGTCAGCGGCGTGTGGTCCAGCAGCGCCTGCGCCTCGCTGCTGTGCGTGATGCACGACATCAGGCGGTTGTCGGTGTGGTACGAGAGGCTGACGCCGGCACGCCATAGCGCGGTGATGGGATGCGTGGCGATGGAGCGTGCCGCGCCGGTGTGCACGTTGCTGGTCGGGCAGACCTCCAGGTGCACGCCGGCGGCGATCACCTCGTCCACCAGCGCCTGGCGCGCCGGGTCGCCCAGCGCGTCGGCCAGGTGCACGCCGTGGCCGATGCGCCGCGCGCCCAGCCGCACGGCCTCGACCACCCGCTCGGCGGCGTCGGCCTCGCCGGCGTGCAGCGTCAGCGGCAGGCCGGCCTCGCGCGCCAGCGCCAGAGCGTCGGCATGCACGCCGGGCGGGTGACCGAATTCGCCGCCGGCCAGGTCGAAGCCGACCACGCCGCGGCCCTGCCAGCGCAGCGCCAGGCGGGCGGCGCGCACCGTCTCGGACACCGGCAGGTGTCGCATGGCGCAGACGATCAGCCCGCTGGGCAGGGCGCTCTTCGCCAGGCCGGCGAGCAGGGCCTCCACCGCCGCGTCGGGCGCCACGCCGTGGGCTTCGAAGAGCAGCGGTGCGATGCGGAACTCGGCCAGCACGGCGCCATCGGCCACCGCGTCCTCGGCGGCCTCGAAGGCCACGCGCTCGAGGGCAGCGGGCGAGGCCATCGCCGCCACGGTGAGCCCGAAGCCTTCGAGGTACTTCACCAGGCTGCCGGCGTGGGCGTTGTCTTCGAACCAGGCCTGCAGGTCGTCGACGCCCGGCGCCGGCGACGCGATGCCGCGCTGGTGCAGCAACTCCAGCAGCGTGGCCACGCGCAGGCCGCCGTCGAGGTGTTCGTGCAGCAGCACCTTGGGCAGGCGCCGGCCCGTCGGCCGGGCTTCGTCGCCTGTTGGAGTGGTCTTTCCAGTCATCGGCCTCATCCTAGTGCAGCCCTTGCATACCCCTTGGCTGCGCACTGTCCACGGGCCATTCCCGGGGTCGGCGCGGCCTGAGTCTTGCTATCCTGCCGCACCGCGAGCAAGTCTTGCGCCCACCCTCCATCCACCCCCGAGGAGCTCCCTTCGTGAAGACCTTGAAGACCGCCCTGTTCCTGGCCGCCACCGGCCTGGCCACTTCCGCCCTGGCCCAGCCCGCGGTGATCTACGACATGGGCGGCAAGTTCGACAAGTCGTTCAACCAGGCCGGCTTCGACGGCGCCGAGCGCTGGAAGAAGGAGACCGGGAAGACCTACCTCGAGTTCGAGATCTCGAACCCCGCGCAGCGCGAGCAGGCGCAGCGCCGCATGGCCGAGCGCGGCGCCACGCCCATCGTGGGCATCGGCTTCAGCCAGAGTTCGGCGGTCGAGAAGGTGGCGGCCGAGTTCCCGAAGGTGCAGTTCGCCATCATCGATTCGGTGGTCAAGCTGCCGAACGTGCAGAGCATCGTGTTCAAGGAGCACGAGGGCAGCTTCCTCGTCGGCATGATGGCCGCCATGGCCAGCAAGACCGGCAAGGTCGGCTTCGTGGGCGGCATGGACATCCCGCTGATCCGCCGCTTCCAGTGCGGCTTCGAGCAGGGCGCGAAGTTCGCCAACGCCAAGGCCGAGGTCAGCGCCAACATGACCGGCACCACGCCGGCGGCGTGGAACGACCCGGCGCGCGGGGCCGAACTGGCCAAGGCGCAGTTCGCCAAGGGCGTGGACGTGATCTTCGCGGCCGCCGGCGGCACCGGCACCGGTGTGTACCAGGCGGCCAAGGATGGCGGCAAGCTGGCCATCGGCGTCGACAGCAACCAGAACCACCTGCACCCGGGCACCATGCTGACGTCGATGGTCAAGCGCGTGGACGTGGCCGTCTACAACGCCTTCAAGGGCACCAAGGGCGGCGAGCTCACCGTGCTGGGCCTGAAGGAAGGCGGCGTCGACTACGCGATGGACGACAACAACGCCAAGCTGGTGACCGCCGACATGAAGAAGAAGGTCGATGCGGCCAAGGCGGACATCATCGCCGGCAAGATCAAGGTGATCGACTACATGGCGAACAACGCCTGCAAGTGATGGCCCTCCCCCTACGGCCTTCGGCCGCCCCCTCAAGGGGGCAACGCCAGCGGACCGGCGGAGCCGGATCCGCGGCGTTCGCTTGATGGCGGCCGGGCTTCGCCGGCCAGGGGACAGATGACGCCGCCAACCTCAACGACGCCACCCGCGGCGGTGTCGATGCGCGGCATCGACAAGCGCTTCGGGGCGGTGCATGCGAACCGGGCGGTGAACCTGACGGTGCCGCGGGGCACCATCCACGGGATCGTCGGCGAGAACGGGGCGGGCAAGAGCACGCTGATGTCGATCCTGTACGGCTTCTACCAGGCCGATGCGGGCGAGGTCTTCATCGACGGGCAGGCGACGCAGATCAAGGGTTCGCGCGAGGCCATCGCCTGCGGCATCGGCATGGTGCACCAGCACTTCATGCTGGTCGACACGCTCTCGGCGCTCGACAACGTGATGCTCGGGGCCGAGCCGCACTGGCAGCTCGACAAGGCCCGCGCCATGGTGCGCGCGAAGCTCGAGCCGCTGATGCACGAATCGGGGCTGGTGGTGAAGCTCGACGCCCTGGTCAGCGAACTGCCGGTGGGCGAACGCCAGCGGCTGGAGATCCTGAAGACGCTGTACCGCGGCGCGCGCATCCTGATCCTCGACGAGCCGACCGCCGTGCTGACGCCGGCCGAGACCGAGGCGCTGTTCGTCACGCTGCGCGGCCTGCGCGAACGCGGCACCACGGTGCTGCTGATCACGCACAAGCTCAAGGAGATCATGGCGCTGTGCGACGCCGTGACGGTGATGCGCGCCGGCCAGGTGGTGCTCGATGCGGCGATCGCCGGCACCAGCCTCGACGGCCTGGCCGAAGCCATGGTGGGCCGCCGCGTCAACCTGGGCCGCGACGCGGCCGCCGTGCCGCGGGCCACCGGCGCCGTGCTGCTGCAGGCCAGCGGTCTGCAGTGGCGCGATGCGCTGGGGGTGCCCAGGCTGGACGGCGTGGGCGTCACGCTGCGCGCCGGCGAGATCGTCGGCATCGCCGGCGTCTCGGGCAACGGACAGAGCGAGCTGCTGGACATGCTGTCGGGCATGGCCGAACCCGCGGCCGGCGAACTCGCCGTGGGCGATCGGCGCTTCACGCCGGGCCACTGGATCGACCCCGAGGACGCCCGCGAGCTGGGCATCGCCCACGTGCCGGAAGACCGCCACAAGCGCGGGCTGGTGCTGCCCTTCCCGGCCTGGGAATCCGCCGTGCTGGGCTACCAGACCCGGCCGCGCTACAACCAGGGCGGCTGGCTGCGCCAGGCGGTGATGCGCACCGACACTGCGGCCATGATGGAGAACTACGACGTGCGCCCGCGCAACCCGGCGCTGCGCAGCTCGAAGTTCTCGGGTGGCAACCAGCAGAAGCTGGTGCTGGCGCGCGAGGCCCTGCCCGAGCCCAAGGTGCTGCTGGTGGGCCAGCCGACGCGCGGCGTCGACATCGGCGCCATCGAGTTCATCCACTCGCGCCTGCGCGCCATGCGCGACGCCGGCGGTGCCGTGCTGCTGGTGTCGTCGGAGCTCGACGAGATCCTGGCCCTGGCCGACCGCGTGATGGTGATGAACGCCGGCCGCGTGGCCGGCGAGCTGCCGATCGGCGAGTGCAGTGAGCAAGCCCTGGGCAAGCTGATGGCAGGTGTGCATTGAGCCAACCTGTAGAGCTCCCGCGCTGGATGGACCTGGTCCTGCTGCCGGCCATCAACCTGGCGCTGGCGATGGCCGTCAGCGCGCTGGTGCTGCTCGTCGTCGGGCAGAACCCGGCGCAGGTGCTGGGCCTCTTGGTCAAGGGCGCCTTCGGCACGCCAGTGGGGCTGAGCTACACGATGTACTACGCCACCACCTTCGTCTTCACCGGGCTGGCGGTGTCGGTGGCCTTCCACGGCGGGCTGTTCAACATCGGCGGCGAAGGCCAGGCCATGATGGGCGGCCTGGGCGCCGGCCTGGTGGCCCTGGCCTGGGCCGCGCACCTGCCGGCTTGGCTGATGCTGCCGGTGATGGTGGCGGCCGCCATGCTCTTCGGCCTGACCTGGGCCGCGGTGCCGGCCGCACTGCAGGCCTGGCGCGGCAGCCACATCGTCATCACCACCATCATGTTCAACTTCATCGCCTCGGCGCTGATGGGCTACCTGCTGGTGGGCGTGCTGAAGGAGGCCGGCAACATGGCGCCCGAAAGCCGTGCCTTCGGGCCCACGGCGCGGCTGCCGGGCATGCACGAGCTGCTGGGCTGGCTGGGCATCGCCTGGCCGAAGTCGCCGCTCAACCTCAGCGCCCTGCTGGCCGTGGCGGCCGCCGTGGGCGTGTACTTCGCGCTCTGGCGCTCGCAGCCGGGTTACGCGCTGCGCGCCGTGGGCTTCTCGCCCGAGGCCGCCCGCTACGCCGGCATCGCGCCACGCACGCAGATCATGCGCTCGATGATGCTGTCGGGCGCGCTGGCCGGCCTGGTGGGCATCAACGAGATCGCCGGCGTGCAGGGCCGGCTGATCGCCGATTTCGTGGCGGGCGCGGGCTTCGCCGGCATCGCGGTGGCGCTGATCGGCCGCAACCACCCGGTGGGCATCGTGCTGGCCTGTACCAGGGCGGGGCCGAGCTGGCCTTCGAGATCCCCGGCTTCAGCCGCGAGATGGTGTTCACGCTGCAGGGCCTGATCGTGCTCTTCGCCGGCGCCATGGCCCAGGTGGCGGCCCCCGCGCTGGGGCGGCTGCACCGCGCCTTGCGCGGCCGGCCCGCGGCAGGAGCGGCGCAGCATGGATGAGATCGGCATCGCCACGCTGCTGGCCAGCACGCTGCGCGTCTCCACGCCGCTGATCCTCTGCGCACTGGCCGGCACGCTGTGCGAACGCGCCGGCGTCATCGACCTCGGCCTCGAAGGCAAGATGCTGATGACGGCCTTCACCACCGCGGCGGTGGGCGTGGCCAGCGGCTCGCTGGTGCTGGCGCTGGGCGCGGCCATCGTGGTGGGGCTGGCGCTGTCGCTGCTGCACGGCTACGCCTGTGTGAGCCACCGCGGCGACCAGGTCGTGCTGGGCATGGCCATCACGATGACGGCCGCGGGCCTGACCGTGGTGCTGGGCATCGCCTGGTTCAAGCAGGGCGGGCAGACGCCGCCGCTGCCCGAGGCTGTGCGGCTCGACGCGCTGATGCCCGGCTTGGTGGCCGCGGTGAGCGACATCCCCTGGGTCGGCAAGATCATCGGCATCGGCCTGCTGGGCCACAACGTCTTCGTCTATGCCACGCTGGCCGCCGTGGCCGGCGTCTGGTGGCTGCTGTACCGCACGCGCTGCGGCCTGCAGCTGCGCGCCGCGGGCGAGAACCCGGCGATGGTCGACGCCGCCGGTGTCTCGGTGCTGCTGCGCCGCTACCAGGCGCTGATGCTCAACGGCGTGCTGGCCGCGATGTCGGGCGCCTACCTCGTGCTGGCGCTGACGCCGTCCTTCATCCCCAACATGACCGCCGGCCGCGGCTACATGGCGCTGGCGGCGATGATCTTCGGCAAGTGGCACCCGGTGGGGGCGATGTGGGCCTGCCTGCTGTTCGGTTTCCTCGAAGCCTCGGCGATCCGGCTGCAGGGCGTCGTGCTGCCCGAGGTGCTGGGCGGCGGCGCCGTGCCGGTGCAGGCCATCCAGGCCCTGCCCTACGTGCTGACGGTGGTGCTGCTGGCCGGCTTCATCGGCCGCGCCTACGCGCCCAAGGCGCTGGGGCTGCCGTACATCAAGGAGCGGTGATGCAAGCCGCCGATGAGCAGGCCCTGTTCGACGCTGCGGTAGCGGCGCGCCTGCAGGCCTATGCGCCGTATTCGAAGTTCCTGGTGGGCGCCGCGCTGCTCGACGAGCGCGGCCGCATCCACGCCGGCTGCAACGTCGAGAACGCCGCCTACCCGCAGGGCGTGTGCGCCGAAGCCGGCGCGCTGTCGGCCCTGGTGCTGGCCGGTGGCCGCGCAGTGCGCGCCGTGCTGGTGGTGGGCGCCGGCCCCGTCGACACGCAACCCTGCACGCCCTGCGGCGGCTGCCGCCAGAAGCTGCGCGAATTCGCCGCCCCGGACACCCCCGTCATCGTCGCCGACCCCAGCGGTTTGCGGCGGCGCTGGACACTCGCACAATTGCTGCCCGAGAGCTTCGGCCCCGAGCACCTCGCCCCCTGATTGCCCATGAGACGCGCATGACCCTGGACGACGCCATCACGCAGAGCACCGCCACGCTGAAAGCCCGCGCCGGGGGGCTGTCACCGCAGATCGCCGTGCTGCTGGGCTCGGGCTGGGGCCCGGTGGCCGACAAGGTGCAGGGTGCCATCGACGTGCCCTACAAGGACCTGCCCGCCTTCCCGAAGCTCGGCGTGGGCGGCCACGCCGGCCACGTGCGCCTGGGCCGCATCGGCAACAAGGCGGTGGCGGTGCTGGCCGGTCGCAAGCACGCTTACGAGACCGGCGAGGCCGACGGCATGAAGGGGGCCGTGCGCACGCTGGCCGCGCTGGGCATCAAGGTGCTGCTGCAGACCAACGCCGCCGGCAGCATGGACGTCGGCATGCGGCCCGGCGAGCTGATGCTGATCACCGACCACATCAACACCGTACAGCGATCGCCCTTGTTCCACGAGCCGGGCGACAAGCGCTTCATCGACATGTCGGCCGCCTACGACCCCGCGCTGCGCGAGACCGCACTGGACGCCGCCGCCACCGCGGGCATCACCCTGCACGAGGGCGTGTACGCCTGGTGCATGGGACCGCAGTTCGAGACGCCGGCCGAAATCCGCATGCTGCGCGCCTTCGGCGCCCAGGCGGTGGGCATGAGCACGGTGCCCGAGACCATCCTGGCGCGCCACGCCAGCCTGCGCGTGCTGGCGCTGTCGATGCTCACCAACATGGCCGCGGGCATGGAAGCGCAGACGCTCAGCCATGCCCACACGCTGGCCACGGCGCAGGCCGGCAGCGCGCGCGCGGTCGAACTGGTCGAGGCCGTGCTGGCGGCGATCCATGTGTGACCTGCGTGAAAGGCGCGCTGCTTGCCCCGCGGGCGGCACCCCGGCAACCCCACCCTTCGCGCAGGAGCACGCCCCATGAGTTCGAACAGCCGCAACGTCCCTGAAACCGCCTCCGGCCCCTCGCACACCGCGCAGACCGCACGCCTGGCGCTGGCCTGCCTGGACCTCACCAGCCTGAACGACGGTGACACCGAGAAGGACATCGTCAAGCTCTGCGAGCGCGCCCAGACGCCCTTCGGCCCGGTGGCCGCCGTCTGCGTGTGGCCCCGCCTGGCCGCCTTCGCACGCGCGCAGCTGCCGCCCGGCATCGCGGTGGCGGCGGTGGCGAACTTTCCGCACGGCGGCATCGACCTGGCGCTGGCCGTCAGCGACACCGAAGCCATCGTGCAGGCCGGTGCGCAGGAGGTCGACGTCGTGCTGCCCTACCGGCACCTCGACTCGGCGCCCGCCCTGCTCGCGGCCGTGCGCAAGGCCTGCAAGGGGCTCACGCTGAAGGTCATCCTCGAGACCGGCGAACTGCAGCAGGTCGAACCCATCCGCCGCGCCTGCCGCATCGCGCTCGACGCCGGGGCCGACTTCCTGAAGACCAGCACCGGCAAGACGCCCACCAGCGCCACGCCAGAAGCCGCCCGGCTGCTGCTCGACGCCATCGCCAACAACCCGGCCTCGCGCGGCCGCGTCGGCTTCAAGCCCTCGGGCGGCATCCGCACGGTGGCCGACGCCGCGGTCTACATCGACCTCGCCCGGCATGCCTTCGGTGACGCCGGCGTCGGGCCGGCACGTTTCCGCCTCGGCGCCAGCGGGCTGCTCAACGACATCGTCTCCGTGCTGGCCGGCCAGGGCTCGGCGCCCGCCGCCAGTTCCAGCTATTGATCGAAGGAATCGACATGCGTCTCCGTCTTGCCCTGGGTGCCCTGTCGCTGGCCGTGCTGGCCGGCTGCGCCACCGGTCCCACCGAACCCGTGAAGGTGAAGGTGCTGGCCATCAACGACTTCCACGGCAACCTCAAGCCGCCGGGCGGCGGCATCCGCATCAAGGACCCGGCCGATCCGACCAAGACCATCACCGTGCCGGCAGGCGGCGCCGAGCACCTGGCCACGGCCGTGCAGCAGCTGCGCGCGAAGAACCCGAACCACGTCTTCGTGGCCGCGGGCGACCTCATCGGCGCCACGCCGCTGCTGTCGGCGCTGTTCCGCGACGAGCCGACCATCGAGTCGCTGTCGGCGATGGGGCTGGAAATCTCGGCCGTGGGCAACCACGAGTTCGACAAGGGCGCGGCCGAACTGCTGCGCATGCAGCGCGGCGGCTGTGCCCCCGACGACGGCTGCAAGGGTCCGCAGCCCTTCAAGGGCGCGAAGTTCCAGTACCTGGCCGCGAGCACGGTCGACCAGAAGAGCGGCAAGACGCTGCTGCCGGCCTACCAGGTCAAGCGCTTCCAGGGCATCCCGGTGGCCTTCATCGGCCTGACCCTGAAGGACACGCCGACCATCGTCGTGCCGGCCGGCGTGGCGGGGCTGACCTTCCGCGACGAGGCCGAGACCGTCAACCAGCTCGTGCCCGAACTGCGCCAGCAGGGCATCGAGGCCATCGTCGTGCTGATCCACGAAGGCGGCGTGCCGACCGGCGACTACAACGAGTGCCCCGGCATCAGCGGCCCCATCGTCGACATCGTGAAGAAGCTCGACAAGGCGGTCGACCTCGTCGTCACCGGCCACACGCACCGCGCCTACAACTGCCGCATCGACGGGCGGCTGGTCACCAGTGGCGACAAGTACGGCACCATCGTCACCGAGATCGACCTGGTGCTCGACCACAAGACCGGCGACGTGCGCAGCGCGGTGGCCGACAACGTCATCGTGCGCACCACCAGCTTCGCCAAGGACCCCGTGCAGACCGAGCTGATCGCCGCCTACGAGAAGCTGGCCGTGCCGCTGGCCAAGCGCGTGGTGGGCCGCATCGGCGCCGCGCTGCCGCGCGAGAGCAACCCGGCCGGCGAGAACCCGATCGGCCAGGTCATCGCCGACGCGCAGCTGGCCGCATCGAGCGACGCCGGCGCGCAGGTCGCGTTCATGAACCCGGGCGGCATCCGCGCTGCCCTGGCCATGCCGGCCGATGGCCTGGTGCGCTACGAAGACCTCTTCTCGGTGCAACCCTTCTACAACAACCTGGTGACGATGACGCTCAGCGGCGCGCAGGTGGTGCAGCTGCTCGAACAGCAGTGGGCCGGCCAGACCTCGGCGCGCATCATGCAGGTCTCGCGCGGCTTCACCTACAGCTGGGACGCCAGCCGCCCGGTGGGCCAGCGCGTGGTACCGGGCAGCCTGCGGCTGAACGGCCAGCCGGTGGCGCCCGATGCGATGCTGCGGGTGACGGTCAACGCCTTCATGGCCAGCGGCGGCGACAACTTCAGCGTGCTGAAGGAAGGCCGCGACCGCCGCACCGGCGTGATGGACATCGACGCGCTGGAGCAGTTCGTCAAGCGCAACCCGACCATCGCGCCCGGGCCGCTGGACCGCATCACGCGGCTGAACTGAGCCTCTCGCACCCGCCATGCTCCCGCAGGAGCTCATCCGCGCCAAGCGGGACGGCCAGGCGCTGAGCGGGCAGCAGATCCAGGCCTTCGTCGACGGCCTGGCCAGCGACCTGCCGGAAGACCGCTGGGGCGACGCGCAGGCCGCGGCGATGGCCATGGCCATCGTCTGGCGCGGCATGGACACGGCGGAGACCGTCGCCCTGACACGCGCGATGACGGCCTCGGGCGAGGTGCTGTCCTGGGCTGGTGCGGACCTGCCCGGCCCGGTCGTCGACAAGCATTCCACCGGGGGCGTGGGCGACAAGGTGAGCCTGATGCTGGCGCCCATGCTCGCCGCCTGCGGCGCGGTGGTGCCGATGATCAGCGGGCGTGGCCTGGGGCACACGGGCGGCACGCTGGACAAGCTGGAGAGCCTGCCCGGCTACCGCGTCGATCCCGACCGCGCCACCCTGCTGGCCACGCTGCGCGAGGCCGGGTGCGCCATCGTCGGCGCCAGCGCGCGGCTGGCGCCGGCCGACCGCCGGCTCTACGCGCTGCGCGACGTCACGGCCACGGTGGAGTCGGTGCCGCTCATCACCGCCAGCATCCTGTCGAAGAAGCTCGCCGCCGGGCTGCAGGCCCTGGTGCTGGACGTCAAGGTCGGCAACGGCGCCTTCATGGCCGAGCTGCCGCCGGCACGCGCCCTGGCGCGTTCCCTCGTCGACGTGGCCCGCGGCGCCGGTCTGCCGGCCGTGGCCTTGCTCACGGCGATGGACCAGCCGCTGGGCCCCAGCGCCGGCAACGCGCTGGAGGTGGCCGAGACGATCGACTTCCTCACCGGCAGGCAGCGTGATGTGCGACTGCTCGACGTCACCCTGGCCCTGGGCGCCGACCTGCTGGTGCTGGCCGGCCTGTGCGCCCACGTCGCCGAGGCGCGCCAACGGCTGCAGGCAGCACTCGACAGCGGTCACGCCGCCGAGCGCTTCGAACGCATGGTGGCGCGCCTGGGCGGGCCGGCCCGCGTCCTGCAGCACGCCGCGCTGCCGCGCGCCCCCGTGCAGCGTGTGGTGCTCGCGCCGCACGGCGGCACGCTGCGCGCCGTCGACACCCGCGCCGTCGGCCTGGCCGTGGTGGCGCTGGGCGGTGGGCGCCAACGTGCAGGTGAGGCCATCGACCCGCGGGTGGGCTTCGCGGGCCTGCAACCCCTGGGCACGGTGTTCGAGGCCGGCCAGGCGCTGGCCGCCGTGCATGCCGCCTCCGAGCACGCGGCCGAGGCCGCAGCGGAAGCACTGCACGCGGCGCTCACGCTGGACGACGGCCAGGGGGCGCTGCCGGCACCGCTGCCGACCGTCATCGAGCGCATCGCCTGAAGCCCGCCCGGCGGCACCGATGAAGGCGCAACGCCCGATCGTCAAGATCTGCTGCATCGCCAGCGTCGAGGAAGCGCAGGCCGCCGTGCGTGCCGGCGCCGCCGTGCTGGGGCTGGTATCGCAGATGCCCAGCGGCCCCGGGGTGATCAGCGACGAGATGGTGGCGCGCATCGCCACGGCAACGCCGCCACCCACCGACACCTTCCTGCTCACCTCGCGCACGAGCGCCCAGGCCATCGCCGCGCAGCACGCGGCCGCCGGCACCACGGCGCTGCAACTGGTCGACCACGTGCCGCGGGCCGAACTGCAGCGCCTGCGCACGCTGTGCCCCGGCGTGAAGCTGGTGCAGGTGATCCACGTGCTGGGCCCGGCATCGATAGCCGACGCCCTGGCGGCCGCGCCGCATGTCGACGCCCTGCTGCTCGACTCGGGCAACCCGACCCTGGCGGTGAAGGAACTCGGCGGCACGGGCCGCACGCACGACTGGGCCACCAGCCGCCGCATCCGCGACGCCGTGTGGCCCCTGCCCTTGTTCCTGGCCGGCGGCCTCAACGCCGACAACGTCGCCGAAGCCATCGCCACGGTGCAACCGCACGGGCTGGACCTGTGCAGCAGCGTGCGCACCGAGGGCCGTCTGGACCCCCGAAAGCTGCACGCGTTCTTTCAGGCGGTGGCCCGCGCCTGACCGGCGCGGGGGGTGGTCAGCTGTTCCAGATCACGGGCTTGCGCATGCCGGTCCAGCGCTCGTAGTTCTTCGCGAACAGCTCTTCGATGCGGTTGCGCTTGACCTTGAAGGTGGGCGTGATGAGGTCGTTGTCCACCGTCCACGGTTCGCTCATCACCACCACGCAGTCGAGCTGCTCGTGGGGATCGAGCGTCTCGTTGACGTGCTTCAGGTGCGCCGACAGCGAGGCCTCGATCTCGGACTTGCCGGCCGCGGACTGCGCCTTCTTCGCCGCATCGGGATTGAGCATCACCAGGCCCAGCGGCTGGCCCAGGTTGGCGCCGGTGACGCAGCAGGCCTCGACGTTCTCGTTCATCACGAGGCGGTCCTCGATGGGCGCCGGTGCCACGTACTTGCCCTTGCTCGTCTTGAACAGGTCCTTCACGCGGCCGGTGATCTTGAGGTTGCCCTCGCCGTCGAGCGCGCCCTTGTCGCCGGTGTGCAGCCAGCCGTCCTCGGTGAAGGCCTGCTTGGTGAGTTCGGGCTCCAGGTAGTAGCCCAGCATCAGGCAGGGCGCCTTCATCTGGATCTCGTTGTTGGCAGGATCAAGACGGCACTGGACGCCGTCGTAGGGCAGGCCCACCGTGCCCGGGCGCTGCTTGCCCGGCAGCGTGGCGTGGCTGACGCCGCAGTTCTCGGTCATGCCGTAGACCTCGACGAGGTCGAGGCCCAGCTTGTTGTACCAGCGCAGCAGTTCGGGGGGCATGGGCGCGGCGCCGCCGGCGGCGAACACGCAGTCCTGCAGGCCGAGGGCCGTGAGGATCTTCTTGCGCACGATGCCCTTCAGGATGGGGATCTTCAGCAGGCGGTCGAGCTTGGCCGGCGGCATCTTGTGGTTGATGCCCTGCTGGAACTTCACCCACAGGCGCGGCACCGAGAAGAACACCGTCGGCCGCGCGCGCTGCAGGTCGCTGGTGAAGGTCTCCAGGCTCTCGGCGAAGAAGACATGCATGCCGGTGGCCAGCATGCCGTGCTCGACCAGCGTGCGCTCGGCCACGTGCGACAGCGGCAGGTAGCTCAGCATGCGCGCGTTCTGGTCGATCGCGGTGACGCGCCTCAGACCCGACTGCACGCCCCAAGCGAAGGTCTCGAAACTGTGCATCACCCCCTTGGGCGCGCCGGTGGTGCCCGAGGTGTACATGATCGTCGCCAGGTCGCCCCCGTCGCGCACCGGGTCGCCCTTCAGCGGCCCGGTCTTCGCCACGATGCTGTCCCAGGAGGTGTAGCTGCGGGCCGCATCGTCGGGCGCCAGCGGCAGGCTGATGCAGGGCAGGCCGTCGGGGATGCCCGGCTTCATGCCGGCCCAGCCGTCGAGCTTGCCCACGAACAGCAGGCGCGCACCGCTGTGCTGCAGGATCTGGCGGATGGTGCCGGGGGCCAGCGTCGGGTAGAGCGGCACCGAGACGTAGCCGGCCATCCAGATGGCGAAATCGGACATCATCCAGTGCGCCGTGTTCTTCGACAACAGCGCGATCCGCGCGCCCTTCTCGAAACCCAGCGTCTGCAGATGGGCGGCCATGCGGCGCGTCTCGTCCATCAGCTGGCGCCAGGTGTAGTCGCGCACCTGCCCGCCGCCCAGCGGCTGGGTCAGGGCCACGCGGTCGGGGATGGTCTTTTCCCAGTGGTACATGCGCTGCAGGGCAAGCGCGTCGGCAGAGATGGTCGAGGCCATGAGCTGGCAGCCCGCTAAGGGCCGGAGTCGGTCGATGAGGCGCGAAGCCTACTCAAGGGGGCCCGCCGCCGCCAGCAGGACTTCCCGAACTAGAGAGCCCACCCTCGGGCGGATACCCCGCCGAGTTCAAGGGCTTCGGGCTGGATCAGGCGGCGCGGGCGTGGCTGGCGGCGTCGAGCAGCTGCTCTTCGACCTGCCGAGCCGTGCGCAGCAGCAGGGTCTCGTCGATGTCGGCCTGCGGGGCCAGTTCCAGGCACAGTTCGTCCAGCGTTTCCGGCGCCGACAGCAGTGCATGGGCCACCGCCGACAGCACGCAGATCGGGCGCTTGCCGTGGGCCTCGGGCAGCTCGCGCGTGGCGTGCACGCCGACATGGTGGCGCACGCTGGCCACCGCGGTCGGCGCCAGACCCCAGCTGTCGCACAGGGCCGCGCCCAGCGCGTCGTGGCTCACGCCGAAGCCGACCTTTTCCAGACTCAGCAGTTCGACGTCGCTCGTGGCGGCGCGCAACATCGAGCGGTAGTGGTCGACCGCATGGCGGAACAGCACCGCCTTGCCGCACTCCTCGAACAGGCCGGCCGAGTGGGCCGCCCAGGCGTCGAGCGCCAGGCGTTGCGCCAGGCGGCCCATGATCAGGCCGCGCTGCGCCGCCCGTTGCCACAGCGGCTCGAGCTCGGCGGCCGGGCCGAAGGCGGCACGCAGCCCCAGCTCGTAGGCGATGCCGACCACCTCGCGCGTGCCCAGGTAGGTGATGGCCTGCTGCACCGTCTGCACGCGGCCCTTCAGGCCGTAGAGCGACGAGTTCACCGCCTTCATCACGGCCGACGCCAGCGCCATGTCGCTTTCGATGAGCCTGGCCACGGCGTCGAGATTGACCTCGTCCTGGGCCAGCAGCAACGACAGCTGGACCAGGGCGTCGGGCTTGGTGGGGATGTCGATGTCCAAGGTGCGGATCTCGGCGTTGACGGGCATGGTCGGACAGCGTGGCAGCAGCGGTTTGCCCGATGGTAGGCAGCCGGCAGCGCGGTCGATCGCGGCAACAGAGCGGCGAAGACGGGCCAGAACTCAGGTCAGAGCGCCAACAGGCGCCGACGACGGCGCCGAAAAAGGGAAAAGGCGCCGGATCACCGGCGCCGCAAAAAAGAAAAAGGCGCCGGATCACCGGCGCCTTGAAGTCCACCGCCAGGCCAAGCCGGCGGCAGATTCGGTCTCGAGCTCTGATGTCTGTTGGGTCTCCTCAGCACCTCGTCCGGACAGACCATGACGCGACCTCGGCCGGCTGTCTTGCGAGTGGGCGGAATGTAGTCCTGGCCACCTGCATCGCCATCCGGAGTTTCCCGCCATGCAGCGACTGTGGGTTTGCCCTGCCCGCGGACGTCAGCCGGCGCGCAACCAGTCCGCCGCCCGCTCGGCCACCATCAGGGTGGGGGAATTGGTGTTGCCGCTGGTGATGGTGGGCATCACGCTGGCGTCTACCACGCGCACCCCGGCCACGCCGCGCAAGCGCAGCCGGGAGTCGACGACGGCGGCCGGGTCGTCGGCACGCCCCATGCGGCAGGTGCCCACCGGATGGAAGATGGTGGTGCCGATGTCGCCGGCCAGACGCGCCAGCTCCTCGTCGGTCTGGTACTGCACGCCAGGCCGTACCTCGCGCGGCTTGTAGGGGGCCAGCGCCGGCATCGCGGCGATGCGGCGCGTCAGGCGCAGGGAGTCGGCTGCCACCTGGCGGTCTTCGGGCGTCGACAGGTAGTTGGCCTGGATGCGTGGCGCGTCCTCGGGCCGCGGCGAACGGATGCGCACGTGGCCCCGGGCCGTGGGGTTGAGATTGCAGACGCTCGCGGTGAAGGCGTTGAAGCGGTGCAGCGGCTGGCCGAAGGCGTCCAGCGACAGGGGCTGCACGTGGTACTCGACGTTCGGCCAGGCAAGGTGCGGCGCACTCCTCGTGAAGGCCCCCAGCTGCGACGGCGCCATGCTCATCGGCCCGCTGCGCCGCAGCAGGTACTCCAGGCCGATCAGGGCCTTGCCGTGCAGGGTCTGCACCATGGTGTTGAGCGTCTTCACGCCCTCGACTTCGAACACGGCGCGGATCTGCAGGTGGTCCTGCAGGTTCTCCCCGACGCCCGGCAGGTCGTGCTGCAGCGGCAGGCCCATCTCGTGCAGCAAGGACGCGGGGCCGATCCCCGAGAGCTGCAGGATCTGCGGCGTGCCGATGGCACCGGCGCACAGCACCACCTCGCGCGCGGCCCCCACCACCTGCGGCGCGCCGCCGCCGGTGGGCCGCCATTCGACGCCCGTGGCCCGCTGCCGGCCGTCAGGCGACCGCTCCAGCACCAGGCGCTGGGTCTGCGCACCGGTCTGCACCGTCAGGTTCTTCCGGCGCATGGCGGGCCGCAGGAAGGCCTTGGTGGTGTTCCAGCGCACGCCGCTGCGCTGGTTGACCTCGAAGTAGCCCACGCCTTCGTTGCTGCCGCGGTTGAAGTCGTCGGTGGCGGGAATGCCCGCCTCCTGCGCGGCCTTCGCGAAGGCGTCGAGGATCTCCCAGCTCAGCCGCTGGCGTTCGACACGCCACTCGCCGCCGGGGCGCGCGCCGCCGGCGTCGAAGCCCGGCGCGGCGTGCAGTTCATCGGCACCGCGCCAGTGGTCTTCGTGGCGCAGGAAGTAGGGCAGGCAGGTCGCCCACCGCCAGGTGTCGTCGCCCGTCGCGTCGGCCCAGGCCTCGTAGTCGCGCGACTGCCCGCGCATGTAGATCATGCCGTTGATGCTGGAGCAACCCCCTAGAACGCGACCTCGCGGATAGCGCAGTTGTCGGCCGTTCAAGCCGGGGTCGGCTTCGGTGCTGTAGAGCCAGTCGGTGCGCGGGTTGCCGATGCAGTAGAGGTAGCCGACCGGGATATGGATCCAGTGGTAATCGTCGTTGCCACCTGCTTCCAGAAGCAGCACGCGGCAGCCGGGATCGGCACTCAGCCGGTTGGCCAGCAGGCACCCGGCGGTGCCGCCGCCGACGATGACGTAATCGAATTGAGGCTGGACTTTCGACATGGGAGACGGCGGGCTTCAGCGGCGCAGCGGGGTGTCCAGGACAGGGAACAGCTTGACCAGGCCATCGGCCATGATTTCCACCGCCAGGGCCGCCAGGATCAGGCCCATCAACCGGGTCATCACGTCGATGCCGGTGCGACCAAGCAGCTTGGCGATGCGGCCCGACGCCGAGAACGCCAGGTACGTGGCCACAGCCACCACCACGCCGTAACCCACCAGCACCGCCAGTTCCCACCAGTGGCGCGTGCGCTGGGCGTAGATGACCATGGTGGAGATGGTGGCCGGCCCCGTGAGCAGCGGAATCGTGAGCGGCACAACGGCGATGCTGGCGCCGGCGCCGGCTTTCTGCTGGCCGCTGTTCATGTCGCCGGGCTTGCTCTCGGCCGGTTGCGCATTGAGCATCTGCAAGGAACTGATCAGCAGGAGCATGCCGCCGCCGACCTGGAAGGACGCAATCGAAATGCCGAAGAACTCGATAATCTTCAGGCCCGCCAGCGCACTGACGGCAATGACGAAGAAGGCCGCCAGCGCACTGGTGCGGATGGTCCTGCGGCGCTCCTGAGGGCTGAGGTTCTGCGTGAAGTGGATGAAGAACGGGATCACGCCGATGGGGTTGACGATGGCCAGCAGGGCCACCAGCGGCTTCAGGAGATCCATGCGGCCGATGGTAGTGGACGGCAAACCGACCACCCGCCCAGGCCCCCTCGGGACCGTTGAGGGTTAACCCGCTGACAGCAAAACAACACTCGACTTGAGTCAACTTTGCGACCACACGCTTGACGTGCCCATAATCTGCAGGTCTGTGTCTGGATGCCGCGCCTTTCGTCGCAGGGTTCAAGCTCGACATGGTTCGTTCTGTTCTTGATTGAGGGCTCCCCCGTGGGAAACAAACTTTACGTAGGCAATCTGGCTTATTCGGTGCGCGACGAATCGCTGCAACAAGCGTTCTCGCAATTCGGCTCCGTGACTTCGGCCAAGGTCATGATGGATCGCGACACCGGTCGCTCCAAGGGCTTCGGCTTTGTCGAGATGGGGTCTGACGCCGAGGCGCAGGCAGCCATCAACGGCATGAACGGCCAGGCCCTCGAAGGCCGTGCCATCGTCGTCAACGAGGCCCGTCCGCGCGAAGAGCGTCCGGGCGGCTTCGGCGGTGGTGGTGGTGGTCGCAGCGGCGGCGGTGGTGGCTACGGCGGCGGCGGCGGCAGTGGCGGCGGCGGCGGTGGTCGCAGCCCCTACGGCGGCGGCGGCGGCGGTGGCGGTGGTCGCAGCCCCTACGGCGGTGGCGGTGGCGGCGGCGGCGGTGGTCGCGGCGGCTACGGCAGCGGTGGTGGCGGCGGCGGCGGTGGCCGCGGCGGCTACTGATCCGACACAGCCAACGGCTCGTTGTCCAGTTTTGCCAAGGGGCGCAGGTGCACAGCACCGCGCCCTTTTTGTCTTGACTGCCTTCGGGCGCTGAACGGCCCCGGCGTCAGTACCGGTCGGGGCGGAGCACCTGCACCGAACTGAAGTACATCGCCACGCTGTAGTTCGGCGCGTAGGTCGCCAGCACGTGCTCGGCGATGGCGTCGGCCACCGTGGGGTCGCAGATCACCTTCAGCTCGATCGTCCGATCGGCTTCCCAGGCCCCTTCGCGCACGCCTTCGCGGCCCGCACCATGCACCTCGCTGACGGTCCAGCCCTGGGCCCCGCGCTCGCGCGCGTCGCGCACGAGGTTCTTCTCCAGCACCGCCTCGGCCACGATGACCAGCAGCGTCTTCGGATGCTTCTGCGTCATGGCTGCAACCTCTGCGCAAGTTGGATGTAGAGCGGAATGCCCACCAGGATGTTGAACGGAAAGGTGATGCCCAGCGCCACCGTGATGGACAAGGCCGCATTGGCCTGGGGCACGGCGATGCGCATGGCCGTGGGGGCAGCGATGTAGCTGGCGCTGGCCGCCAGGGTGGCCAGGATCGCCACGCCGCCCACCGACAGTTCGAGCAACATGCCCACGGCTGCCCCGGCCAGCGACAGCACCAGCGGCACCACCAGTCCGATGCCCACGAGCACCAGACCGAAGCGCCGCACTTCGGCCAGCCGGCCTCCTGCCACGAGGCCGAGTTCCAGCAGGAACAGCGCCAGGACGCCCTTGAAGGGGTCGAAGAACACCGCCTTGATCGGTGCGGTGCCGGCTTCGCCAGCGACGGCGCCGATGGCGAGCCCGCCGAGCAGCAGCAAGACGCTCTTGCCGAACAACACGTCGTGCACCACGTCGCGCCAGGGCGTGGCGGCCGCCCGGGGCCCGTGCGCCTGCGCTGTGCTGGCACCCCAGCGCGCCAGCAGGATGCCGGCCACCAGGCCAGGCGCCTCCATCACCGCCACCCACAACGGCGCGTGGCTCTCGTAGGCGATCCCTTCGCGCGCCAGCGCAGCCGTGGCCACGGCGAAGGTCACCACGCTGACCGAGCCGAAGTGCGCGCCCAGCGACGCGGCATCGGCCGCCGCCAGCTTCAGTGCCCGGAACAGCGGGTACAGCACGAGCGGGATGGCCAGGCCGAGCAGCGCACAGGCCAGCACCTGCGGCCCCAGCAGCGCGATGGGTTGCTTGGAGAGCTCGACCCCGCCCTTCAGCCCGATGGCCAGCAGCAGGTAGATCGACAAGGTCTCGTACAGGGGTTCGGGCAGGCGCAGGTCGCTCTTCACCAGCCGCGCGAACACGCCCAGCACGAAGAAGAAGACGACGACGTCGATCACGGCGCGGCACGGCGCGGCTTGCGGCCGCGGCGTGCGAACAGGCGGTCGTACAGCGCATTCGGCAGCAGTCGCATGCCCTTGGCCACCCAGGCCATCTGCCAGGGAATGACGCGGTAGCTGTCACGGGCCTGGATGGCGCGGAAAGCACGGTCCGCAAACGCGTCGACGGGCATCAGGAACGGCATCGAATACGGGTTCTGGCTGGTCAGCGGCGTGGCAATGTAGCCCGGCAGCAGCGTCACGACGCTGACGCCGCTGGCACGGCACTCGACCCGCAGGCTCTCGCAGTAGGCCACGACGCCGGACTTGCTGGCGCAATAGGCCCCATGGCCCGGCAGGCCACGGATCGCGGACAGGCTGGCGACGCCCACCAGCGTGCCGCTGCCACGCTGGCGCATCGCCGCGACGAAAGGATGGAAGCTCGCCGCGGTACCCAGCAGGTTGGTGGCCAGCACATCGCGCATGACGTCGAGGTCGGCGCGCTCGGCGCTGTCCATGCCGACGCTGATGCCGGCCGCGGCGATCACCACGTCGGGCAGACCTTGCGCGGCGATGCAGGCACTGCCGGCGGCGACGATGCTGTCGAGCTCGCGCACGTCGGCGGCGTGGACGGCGCAGCGGTCAGGCCCGAGCCCCTGTGCGGCGGCCCACCGCTCGACCTCGGCCGCACGGCGTGCCACCAGCGCCAGGCGGTACCCGGCCGCCGAGAACCGCAAGGCCAGCGCCTGGCCTACGCCGCTGGACGCGCCGGTGATGAAGACCAGGGGCGCCGCCATCGCGCGACCTTCAGCGCTCGCCCGCCGCCCGCGGCGGGAACACGGCGCGCTGCGGGCCCAGGAGCTCGAGTCGGCCGGCGGCGTGCTCGTAGTCGAGCCCGGCGGCTCGCATCTCGGCGCCGGCGCGCTGCACCGTGACCGGGAGATGGGTGCGCAGCCGCTCGGTGACGGTGAAGACATGCAGGAACTCGCTGGCGACCACCATCGGCACGCCCTTCGCGTCGACCGAGTCCACGCGCGCCTGGCCCATCAGCTGCACCTCGCTGCCATCGCCGTTGCTCAGGGCACGGCGGGCGCGCGCCACCGTGACCCGCCCGTCGGGCGCGAACGCACGCAGCTCGAGCTGGTCGATCTCGATGCGGTCGGTGTCCGGGAAGTGGCGCATCTGCTCGCCGGCGATGCGCACCTTCAGGCGGCCCTGGGGCTCGAAGCGCTCGAGCACGAACTTCGACATCGTGTAGTCGGGATCGCTGCGCGCCGGCGCCTCCACGCGCGGCTTCAGCGGGGGCGGCACGTTCTTCACCAGCCACCACGAGCCCAGCGCCAGCAGGGCCATCAGCAACAGCGGCAGGTACGACGACAGCACATCGCGAAGCCGGAGGTGCCAGCGCAGCTGCGGCCGCGGCGCGGCGCGTGCCGCGGGGGCGCCGATCGAGATCGGGACCTCGGGCAGGTCCGGCAGGTGCACCTCGACGGGCATCAGCGTCCGTCCAGTGTGCGCAGCTTGCCTTGCAACAGACCGGCGTAGCGGCCGGAGGCGACGAGCAGCAGGTCGCAGAACTCGCGGGCCGCGCCGCGGCCACCGCCCAGGCGCGTGACGTGGTGCGCGCGCGCCAGCACCTCGGCGTGCGCGTTGGGCGGCGCCACGGCCAGCGCGGCGCGCGCGAAGAGCGGCAGGTCGGGCCAGTCGTCGCCGATCACCGCCACCTCGGGCCATTCGATGCCGAGCTGCGCCAGCAGGGCGTCGGCCGCGGCGAGCTTGTCGCTGGCGCCGTACACGGCATGCGGCAGGCCGAGGTCGGCCACCCGCCTGCGCACGGCCGGCGAGTCGCGCCCGGTGATGACCAGCGGCAGGATGCCGACCTCGACCAGGGACTTCAGGCCGTGGCCGTCCAGCACGTTGAAGCCCTTCAGCACCTCGCCCTGTTCACTGAAGAACAGGCGCCCGTCGGTGAGCACGCCGTCGACGTCGAAGATCGCAGCGCGCACGGCGGGGCCGCGGCCCTGGGCGCGCAGCAGCAGCTCGGGCTCGAAGTTCAGCGCGGGGGTGGGGTTCAATCGAGTGTCACCTCGGTGCGCACGGTGCCGGCACGGTCGGCGGTGGCCGTCAAGGCCAGCACGGTGCCGCGCGGGCCCTTGACGATCCACTCGACCACCGCGCGGTCGCCCGTGACGTCGCGGTTGGCCTGGAAGGCCTGCAGCGAGTTCTTCGGCGCATGCCCTTCGAGGTGCGCGCCTTCGACGCGCTCCTTGCCGCTGACCAGCGTGACCTGCGCCGGCAGGTGGATCTGGAACACCGTGCCGCGCGCGATCTTGCGTTCCAGCGCGCGCTTGGTGACGTAGGACGGCAGGTAGCCGCTGTTGGCGACCGCGAAGCGCACGCGCCAGGTCTCGGCGCCCAGCGAGCGCACTTCGGTGCGCAGCACCTCCAGGCGCGGCAGCGACAGCGCGATCTGCTTCATCCACGCCGGGAAGCGCGCTGCCTCGCGCTCGCGCAAGGCCGGCGGCGGGTTGCGCCAGAAGTTCATGCGGTCCCAGCCGCCCAGTTCGACCATGCCCAGCTGCGGGTGGCGGAAGGCGTACCACTCGACGTGCGCCTGGCCCCCGCACTGCTCGTCGCTCCACTTCAGCAGCTTGAGGTCGTCTTCCACCGGGTGCTCGCGGTACCACTCGATCCACTGGTAGTCGGTGATGCCGGCTTCCTTGTTCGGCGCCCAGATCTCGACCGTCCAGAACAGCGCGCCCAGGTGTTCGTAGACCCAGTCCCCTGCTTGGGGTGGTACTTGAACTCGTGGAAGATGCTGATGGCCGGGTAGCCGGTGGACTTGGCGCCCAGGTCGCTGAAGCGCTTGTACTGCCAGAGGTCTTCCGGCGTCATGTCGTCGTCGCTTTGCGTGCCCATCGGCCGCAGGATCACGCCGCTGTGCGTGTGGTAGCTGATGGCCGCGCCGATGTTGCGGTGCTTGGTGACGAAGTCGACCATGGCCCGCACCTCGGGCTCGCTGGTCGGGTAGGGACCCGCACCGGACTGCTCGAATTCCTGTCGCCAGTAGGCGGGGAAGTTGCGGTTCAGGTCGAGGCCTTCGCGGTCCGGGTTGGTGCTGATCTTGAGCCCGTCGTAGTTCTTCAGCATGCCCTCGGGCATCACGCGGTAGTACTCGCCGCCGAACTCGCCGGGCTCGCGCGCCACCATCAGGCGCGGGTCGGCGGCGCACTTCTTGTACGTGCCGTGCGGATCGGGGATGCGCATGGTGAGCATGCGGCCGTCGCCGTCGATGTCCTCCACCGTCAGCCCTTCGACAGGCACTTCGTCGAAGGGATAGGGCCGGGTGGACGACCGGATGTGGCGCGGCTTGTCGGCCAGCGCCAGTTCGGCACCGTCGGGGTTCAGGCGCGGCACGATGTACAGCACCCGCGTGTCCAGCAGCTGCCGGACCTGCTCGTCGCCCTCGTCCCAGCCGGTGGCCACGTGGTGCAGCCAGTACAGGCAGGCCGTGCTGGCGGTGAGTTCGGCGGCGTGGATGTTGCCGTCCACCCAGAAGGCGGGCTTGTCGACGTCGGCACCGGTGGCGCTGTTGGTCACCACCATCAGCCAGATGTCCCGCCCTTCGTGGCTCTTGCCGATGGAGCGCAGCTCCAGCACCGCGGGCAGTGCCGCGGCGTAGTCCTGCAGCAGCCGGGTCAGTTCAGGGTAGCGGTAGAACTGGTCGAAGCGGGGGACGGGGATGGGTGGCGGCATGCTGCAGGCGGCGGGGGGAGCGGGGGGCGGCGACCCCTGATTGTGGCCCCGCACGGGCCGGGCTAGGCGGCGCGCTCCTGCCCGCCCACGAACAGGCGCAACTCGCCCGGCGCGTAGGCCCGCCAGCGCTCGCTGAGGGTGAGGGGCTCGGTAGCGATCACGGCCACGCGGTCCTGCGGCGTGGTCAGCGCCGCGAAGTCGACGCTGACGTCCTCGTCGGCCAGCGTGGCGGCGCCGAAGGGGTGTTCGCGCACGACGGAGAACAGCCGGGTCGAAGCGTGCGTCCACAGCGCCTGTCCGTTGCTCAGCAGCACGTTGAACGTGCCATGCGCCGCCGGCACCGGCAGCAGTTCGCGCAGCGTGTGCGTCAGCTCGGCGACGCTGGGCACGTCGGCATGCGCCTTGGCCAGTTCCTGCATCAGCCAGCAGAACGCCCGCTCGCTGTCGGTCTCGCCCACCGGGCGGAAGGCGCCGTGCAGGCGCGGCACGAAGCCCTTGAGGTCGCCGTTGTGCGCGAACACCCAGTAGCGGCCCCACAGCTCGCGCATGAACGGGTGGGTGTTCTCCAGCGCCACCCGTCCCTGCGTGGCCTTGCGGATGTGGGCGATGACGTTGTCGCTCTTGATCGGGTAGCGCTTGACCAGTTCGGCCACCGGCGAGCGGCGGGCGCCATGGTGGTCGATGAAGTGGCGCAGGCCGCGGTCTTCGAAGAAGGCGATGCCGAAGCCGTCCTTGTGCTCCTCGGCGCGCGCAGCCAGCCCCGTGAAGCTGAACATCACGTCGGTCGGCGTGTTGGCATTCATGCCCAGCAGCTGGCACATGGCGGGCCGCCTACTCCAGCATCAGCTTGCTGAGGCCGCGCCAGCTGATCAGGCGGCCGGGGTTCTGCGTCTCTTCCAGCACCCCGGTCATGCGGCGCAGGATGCCGGGGCTGCGGCGCGCGCGCCAGAGGACCAGGTCGATCAGCCAGGGGTGGTGGTTGACCTGTGCAGCCCGTTCGTAGAGCCCGAAGCGCGGCTGCAGCGCGCGCAACGCCGCCTCGTAGCGCTGGCGCACCGCCGACTCGGGCGCGTCGCGTTGCTGCAGCACGGCCTCGGCCGCCAGCAGGCCGGTCTCCATCGCCTTGCCGATGCCTTCGCCGGTGAAGGCGTAGGTGCTGCCCGCGGCTTCGCCGGTGACCAGCAGGCCCGGCCGCGACCAGCGGGCGCCCGACAGGGAGCAGCGCAGGGGAGCGCCCTTCAGTTCACCCAGCAGCGTGCCGCCTTGCATCAGCTCGCGCGCCGGTGCGTGCACCTCGCAGAAGGCCTCGAACATCTCGCGCAGGTTCAGCTTGTGCATGCTGTAGCGCCCGCCCTGCTCGACCTCGTGGCTGCCGGTGAGCCCGGCACCGATGTTGAAGACGCCGTCGGGCGCCGGGAAGATCCAGCCATAGCCGCCGGCCAGGCGCTTGTGCCAGACGATCTGGAGCTGATCGATGCGGCCGACCATCGCGTCGTTCTTCACGTAGCCGCGCAGCGCCACGCCGCTGGGCGTGCGGCGTTCGCACAGGCCCGCCGCCATCAGGGCCTGCGGCACCGCGCCGGTGGCCAGCACGACCCAGCGGGCCTGCCAGTCCTGCATCTCGTCGCCCACCTTCAGGCGTGCACCGACGACGCGGTCACCGTCGAGCAGCGGCGCATCGAACTTCGCCGGCGTCAGCGCCGCCGCACCCGCGCGCCGGGCGGAGCGGAACAGGATGTCGTCGAGCTGCTTGCGCGGCAGCACCGCCAGCGAGCCGGGCACGTCGACCAGGCCGCCGCGCGGCCCGATGCAGCGCACGTGGCGCACGTGCCGCGCCTGCATCATCACCTCGTCGTACAGCCCCAGCCGGCGCAGCGCGGCGTGGGCATCGGGGATGAGACCGTCGCCGCAGACCTTGTCGCGCGGGAAGGCGTGCTGGTCGACCAGCCTCACGTCAAGGCCGCCGCAGGCCAGCGCCTGCGCGCAGGCGCTGCCGGCGGGGCCGGCGCCGATGACCAGCACATCGGCGGTGAAGGATCGCTTGTCCATGGTGGGCGGCGATTGTAGGCAGCAGCTCTTGACGGACCTCAAGGCCCTGTCGACGTCATCGGCGCATCATGCATTCACAGGTCGCACCTGCCGACAACACGAGACCGGAGACACCGCTCATGACCCACCACCTCACCGCAGGGCAACGCGCCCTGCTCGAAGCCTCGCTCGTGCAGCGTCAGCACCAGCTCGATCGCCGCCTGGCGGAACACCACGAGGGACTGTCGCGCGCAGAGCATGCCCGCGAAGTGCTGCTGCAGGACGACGACGACGCACCGCAGCGCGAGAACGCACGCGAGATGGACCTGGCGATGACCGACAAGGACACGCAGGAACTCGGCGCCGTGAGCCGCGCGCTGCAGCGGCTGCAGGGACCGGAGTACGGCATCTGCGCCGACTGCAGCGCCGAGATCCCGTTCGACCGGCTGAAGGTCGAGCCCTGGGCGCTGCGCTGCGTGGCCTGCGAGTCGCGTCGCGAGACCCACGGCGGTCGCACCGCCGGCAACTGAACTGCACCCCACCCGATCACCCAACGAAGGACATCAAGACATGACTCTTTTCCACGCCGTCGTCGCCATCGACCACCAGACCGCCCAGATCCTGCAGTTCGACGACGAGCACGTCGAAGCGCACAAGGTGAAGTCGCACACGCGGCAGACCAAGCAGCACGGCAGCGCCGTGCGCACCGAACACGAGTTCTTCGGCGAGGTCTGCGACGCGCTGGCGGGCATCAAGGAAGTGCTGGTGACGGGTCCGCGCACCGGCCTCAGCGACTTCGAGCACTACGCGAAGAAGCACCGCCCCGAGACCGCCAGGCAGATCGTGGCCTACGAGGCGACCGACCACCCGACCGACGCGCAGCTCGTCGCGATGGCGCGCAAGTACTTCCTGAAGCACGACCGGATGTCCGGCACCCCCACGCCCACCTGACCCGACGCCGCGGCTCGGTGTTTTCCACGACCGCCGGTGGCGCGCGCTCCGCGACACTGGCGGCCCTTCGTTCCACCGGGCACGCGCCATGCACCGTCGTCATATTTCCTTCGCCGCCAGCGCGCTTGCGCTGGCGTCGCTGTTCGGGACCGCACCGGCCTGGGCCCAGGCCTGGCCGGGCAAGCAGCCCATCAAGCTGGTGGCGGTGTTCCCGCCCGGCGGGTCGGTCGACCAGGTCGCGCGCATCCTGGCGCCGGTGCTGCAGCAGCAGCTCGGCCAGAGCGTGATCGTGGACAACAAGGGCGGGGCCTCGGGCTCGATCGGCACCGGTGCGGTGGCCAAGTCCGAGCCCGACGGCTACACCTTCGCTGTCGTCTTCGACACGCACGGCGTGAACCCGGCGCTGCAGCCTTCGCTGCCTTTCGACACGCGGCGCGACCTTGCCGCCGTGGCCCTGGTGGGCACCGGCGCGATGGTGCTGTCCACCCACGCCGACGCGCCCTACAAGAGCCTGGCCGAGGTGATGGCGGCGGCCAAGGCGAAGAAGAACGTCAGCTACGGCAGCATCGGCAACGGCAGCCTGGGCCACCTGGCGATGGCGCAGCTGGCGCGCAACGCGCAGGTCGAATTCACTCACGTGCCCTACAAGGGCGGCGGCCCGCTGATGAACGATGCCGTGGCCGGCCACGTGCCGCTGTCCATCGGCTCGGTGTTCCTCGCCAAACCGCACATCGACAGCAAGCGCATCCGCCCGCTGGCCGTCACCACCAGCAAGCGCTCGCCCAACCTGCCGGACGTACCCACCATCGCCGAGAGTGGCTACGCCGGCTTCGACGCCCCCGCCTGGTGGGCGGTGCTGGCGCCGGCGAAGACGCCGCCCGAGATCGTCAAGCGCATGAACGACGAGATCAATGCCGCGCTGAAGCTGCCCGAGGTGGCACAGAAGCTCGCTGCCCAGGGCATCGAGGTCCGCACCGGCACGCCCGAGGCGGCGAAAGCCTTCATCGAAGGCCAGATCGACACCTGGGCCAAGGTGGTGAAGGACAACGGCATCAAGGCGGACTAGGGCCCACCTCCGGGGCGCCTTCGGCGCGCCTAGCAGGCCGCGCCGGGCCACTCAGGCCGCGAACATGCGCACCTGTGACGGCTCCAGCCCCAGTCTGATCGACGCACCGACCGGGAACTTGCTCAGGCCCGCGCGGTGAGGGTGGTCGACGACCAGCGCATGCGGGCCCACGCGCACCCGGTAGCGCGTGAACTCGCCGAGGAACTCGCTGGCCTCCACGCTGCCGGGCATCCACGCACCCGCCCCGCCTCGGCCGGCCCCGGCCGGCTCGACCTGCAGCGCGTGCGGACGGAAGCTCAGCAGCAGCCGCTCGCTGCCGGGCGTGCCGGGGCGACAGGGCAGCGTCATGTCGCCCACGCCGTCGACCTGCAGCGTCAGCGCGGCGCCACTGCGCGCGCTCACGCGGCCGGGCAGCAGGTTCATGGTGCCCACGAAGCCGGCCACGAAAGGGTTCACCGGCTCGTCGTACAGCTCGCCCGGCGTGCCCACCTGCTGCACCACGCCCTGCTCGAGCACGGCCATGCGGTCGGCCGTGGTCATGGCTTCTTCCTGGTCGTGCGTGACGAAGATGGTGGTCAGCCCCAGCCGGCGCTGCATGGCCAGCAGCTCCTGGCGCATCTGCACGCGCAGCGTCTTGTCGAGGTTGGACAGCGGCTCGTCGAGCAGCAGCAGCTGCGGCTCGATGACGATGGTGCGCGCCAGCGCCACGCGCTGCTGCTGGCCGCCCGAAAGCTGGTTGGGACGGCGCTGGCCGTAGGCGGCCAGGCCCACCAGTTCCAGCGCGGCGCCCACCTTGCGCTGGATCGTCGCCTTGTCCTCGCGGCGCTCGACGAGGCCGAAGGCCACGTTGTCCCACACCGTCATGTGCGGCCACAGCGCGTAGCTCTGAAAGACCATGCCGATGTTGCGCTCCCACGGCGGCCGGGCGCTGATGTCGACGCCGTCGACCAGCAGCTGGCCGTGCTGGTGCCGGTTGAAGCCGGCGATCAGCCGCAGCAGCGTGCTCTTGCCCGAGCCCGAGGGCCCGAGCAGGGCGAAGAACTCGCCGGGCTGGATGTCGAGGTTGACGTCCTTCAGGACCTCGGTGCTGCCGTAGGCGAGCCGCACGTTGCGGCAGATCACGCTGACCTTCTTCATCGGGAGGCTTCCAGGGGGGTCTTGCGGGGTTCGTCGAGCGGCGACGCCGGTGCGATCGGCGGCAGCGCGTCGTCGACCACCTGCGGCGCGAAGCGGTGGCTGGTGCGTTCGACGACGATGTGCGACAGGTAGGTGCCCAGCGCCACCACCGCGATGGCCAGCACGCCCAGGGCCGCGCCCGGGCCGCGGCCGGCCACGCTCTGCATGTAGAGGTAAATGCCGTAGCTCATGGGCGCCTGCGACTCGGCCGAGGTCAGCAGGATGGTGGCCGACAGCTCCACCGCCGCGGTGATGAAGCTGGTGACGAAGCCGGCCAGGATGCCGCCGGCCATCAGCGGCACCACCACGCGGCGGATGGTCCGCATCTTGGTCGCCCCCAGGCTCTCGGCCGCTTCTTCCAGCGAGACGTGCACCTGCTGGAGCGCCGCCACGCAGGAGCGCAGCGCGTAGGGCAGACGCCGCACGGCGTAGGCCAGCATGATCATCACCCAGGTGCCGGTGAGCAGCACCTCGGTGCCTGGGATCGTCAGGCCCTTGTACAGGCGCAGGTAGCCGATGGCCAGCACGATGCCGGGCACGGCCAGCGAGGCGGTGGCGATCCAGTCCAGCCACTGGCGGGCCGGCAGGTTGGTGCGCAGGATCAGGTAGGCGATGGTCACGCCCAGCAGCACGTCGATGCCCGCAGCGAGCCCGCAGTACAGCAGCGTGTTGCGGATCATGCCGCTGGAGTCGGCGAACACCGTCTGGTAGTGGGCGAGCGTGTAGGCGTCGGGCAGCGGCGAGAAGCTCCACACCTTCGCAAACGACAGCAGCAGCACGCCGACGTGCGGCGACAGCGTGACCAGCAGCACCACGGCGATCCAGCCGTAGGCCGCCAGCGCACCGGCCTTCGACAGCCGGCGCTTCTGCAGGCTGGAGCCGCCCTTCTGGATCGTCGAGAAGTCCTTGCCCTTCAGCGCCCGCGCCGACAGCGCCATCGCCGCGATGCTGAAGACGATCATGATGACGCTGATGACGTAGCCCATCGGGTCTTCCAGCCCCACCTGCGTGATGCGCAGGTAGGCCTGGGGCGCCAGCAGGTTGGTCTGGCCCATCACCAGCGGCGTGCCAAGGTCGTCGAAGACCTTCACGAAGACCAGCGAGGCCCCGGCCACGAAGCCGGGCAGCGCCAGCGGGAAGATGACGCGCCAGAACAGCCGCCAGCCGGTGCAGCCCAGGTTCATCGCCGCCTCTTCCATCGCGCCGTCGATGTTGCGCAGCGCCACGGTGAGGTTCATCAGGATGAACGGGAAGTAGTGGATGGACTCGACGAAGATCACGCCGGCCAATCCCTCCATCACCGGGATGGTGAAGCCGAAGTGCTCGTTCAGCAGCAGGTTCATCGACCCCGAGCGCCCGAAGATGAGCTGCAGCGCCACCGCACCCACGAAGGGCGGCATGATCAGCGGCAGCACGCCCAGTGTCTGGATCAGCAGGGCGCCGCGGAAGTCGAAGCGCACCGTGAAGTAGGCCAGCGGCACGGCGATGAGCGAGGCGAACAGCGCCGACATCACCGCCACGTAGAGGCTGTTGAAGAAGGACTCCCGCATCAGGCTCTGCGAGAAGAAGGCCTGGAAGTGGCCCAGCGTGGGCGTGCCGTCGCCTTCGACGAAGGCGGTGAAGAACACGCGGCCCACCGGCAGCACCAGGAAGAGCAGCAGGAAGGCCAGCACCAGCGCCCCGGCCAGCCACACACCCGGGCTCACGGCGGCCCGCCCGCCCCCCGCCGGGCGCGCGGCGGCCTGCATCGCCGGCGTCACTTCGCCAGCGCCAGCGCTTCTTCGGCGAGCTGCTTCGCCCTTGCGTAGTTGGTGCGCGCGCTGCTGTTCCAGTGGTCTTCCAGGCCGGTGACCTGCTTGTTCACGGCAGCGTCCTTCTTGCTGGCGGCGAACACGCCCAGGAAGCCCTTGTCAGCGACCTTGGCGGCGTCGACCACCGAGGTGAAGGCGGCGGCGCGCGCGTCCTTCAGCAGCGCAGCGGCCTTGGCGTTCGGCTTCTTCGCCAGCGCCGCCTCGGCGGCGTGGATGGCCTTGGTGGCGGCCTGCAGTTCCTTGATGCGGAAGGTGATCGTCTGGTCGAACATCGCCGAGACCACGTTGTAGCGAGACTCCGACAGGTCACTGTCGAACTGCACCTTGGCGCGCTTGGCGATCTCGAAGGGATCGGGGTAGCCGGCCGGCGTCTTGCCGCCCATCGCCGCGGGCGGCAGGATGGGCAGGCGCGAGATCTTCGGGTCGTAGAGCAGCTGCTGGCCTTCCAGGGACACCGAATAGCTGATGAACTTCTTCGCTTCCTCGGGGTTCTTCGAGCCCGACACCAGGGCGATGTTGGCCGGCACCACGGCCGTCACGTCGGGGTAGACGAACTCGACCGGGAAGCCCGAGTACTTGCCGGCCAGGCCGAAGAAGTCGATCACCAGCCCGATGCCGAACTGCCCGTTGTTCACGCCGTCGGGCACGCCGAAGCTGCGCTCGGTGATGGCCGCGCTGTTGCCGGCGATCTGCAGCAGCTGGCTCCATCCCTTCTCCCAGCCTTCGCCCTGCAGCATGGTCTCCACCGTCAGGTGCGTGGTGCCCGAGCGCGAAGGCGAGCTCATCGAGACGTGGCCGAAGTACACCGGCTTCATCAGGTCGGCCCACTGCCTGGGCGCCGGCAGCTTGTTGGCCGCCATGTAGCGGGTGTTCCACATCAGGCCGTAGCCGGCCAGCGCCTGGCCCAGGTAGAGGCCGTTGGGGTCGTTGATCGGGTAGGCGCCCACCTTGGCCGGCGCCGCCTTGTTGGCCAGCGCGGCCACGTTCTCGAGCAGCTTCTGGCCTGCCAGCACCTCGAAGGCGTCGGGTGCAGAGGCCCAGAAGATGTCGGGCCGCTGGCCGACCGGCAGTTCGCGCACGTAGGCGATGCCCTGAACGGTGTTCTTGTTCAGGATCTCGAGCTTGATCGTCGGGTGGGCCTTCTCGAAGGCCGACTTGTAGGCCTGCGTGAGCTCCTTGGGAAAGGAAGTGACGACGGTGACGGTGCCGGCCTGGGCGGCACCGGTGATCACGGTCGAGGCGAGGGCGAGTGCGGCGCGGGCCATCAGCGGCATGGAAGGTCTCCGGGGATCAATGCGTGACATCGCCCCACGATAGGGCGCCCCGGACCCCTTGCCTATCAGGGCAACTCAGGCCCGCGCGCGTGGTCGGGCGTGCCCCATCGCCGCGCCGGTGCCTGCGTGGTGCCGCTCAGCCCGCCTTGACCTTCAGCCGCCAGCCGTGCAGCAGCGGCTCGGTGTAGCCGCTGGGCTGCGCCATGCCCTGGAACACCAGGTCGCTGGCAGCCTGGAAGGCCGCCGAGGTGGCTTCGTTGCCGGCCATCGGCTTGTACAGCGGGTCGCCGGCGTTCTGCTTGTCCACCACCTTGGCCATGCGCTTGAGCGTGGCCTTGACCTGGGCCTTGGTGACCACGCCGTGGCACAGCCAGTTGGCCATGTGCTGGCTGCTGATGCGCAGCGTGGCGCGGTCTTCCATCAGGCCCACGTTGTGGATGTCCGGCACCTTGGAGCAGCCCACGCCCTGGTCGACCCAGCGCACCACGTAGCCCAGGATGCCCTGCGCGTTGTTGTCGAGTTCCTGGCGCTTCTCTTCGTCGCTCCAGTTCGGGTGCGCTGCCACCGGCACACTGAGCAGACCGTCCAGCAGGGCGCCCCGTTCCGCGTCGAAGTCGGTCTTCTCGAGCTGCTTCTGCACCGCGAAGACGTCCACCTGGTGGTAGTGCAGCGCATGCAGCGTGGCCGCCGTCGGGCTGGGTACCCAGGCGGTGTTGGCGCCGGCCCGGGGGTGCACGATCTTCTGCTGCAGCATGGCGGCCATCAGGTCGGGCATGGCCCACATGCCCTTGCCGATCTGCGCCTTGCCGCGCAGGCCGCACTCCAGGCCCACCAGCACGTTGTTGCGCTCGTAGGCCTGGATCCAGGCGCTGGTCTTCATGTCGCCCTTGCGCAGCATCGGGCCGGCGTGCATGGCGGTGTGCATCTCGTCGCCGGTGCGGTCGAGGAAACCGGTGTTGATGAAGGCCACGCGGCTGGCCGCCGCGGCGATGCAGGCCTTGAGGTTGACGCTGGTGCGGCGCTCCTCGTCCATGATGCCCAGCT
>LNFM01002626.1_pt1 | contig 37318 bp, 29 predicted proteins | sample 596031 | NCBI WGS metagenome assembly LNFM01 (sample SAMN04254537, study PRJNA301005) | activated carbon metagenome | isolation source: dual media filters at the Ann Arbor, Michigan drinking water treatment plant | place: USA: Ann Arbor | reverse complement strand
CGAAGGACGCTCGCGTACGCTCTCCCCGCTTCGAGGCCGGTGGCCAGGTTGTAGTATTTCTCGGTCGAACCGAACCCTGCGTGCCCGAGCACACTTGCCGCGATCCGGACGGAGGTCGGATCGTCGATGGCGATCGAGGTGGCGGCACAGTCGCGGAACAGATGCGGGTTGACGGGTAAGCCAAAGGCACGCTCCGTCTCCCGGACGATCGCAAGTTGAAGCGTGTGCGCCGATTGCGGGTCAAACCGGTATCCGAGCCACAGACGCGGGCCATGGTACCGGTCCCCCGCCAGGAGAGGCCGATAGTGGTCGATGTATCGATCAATGGCGCTTTGCAGAGCGCGCGGGACCGAAGTTTCGATGGGACGGTGATTCTTGCTTTCTGACCCCGGAATCCGGATCACCCAGCCGTCGCGATCCCGAAGCATGTGCACGCCGATGACGAGAGCCGAGAAATTGCGCATGCGCAGTGGCCGCATGGCCAAGAGCGCGATCTGCAGACCGGTCCGAAAGAGCGCTGCATTTCGGCGCGTGATCGGATCCCGTCCTTGTTCGGCCGCTTCCATGAGTTTGAACCCCAGCTCGGCCAACTGAGCGGAATGCTGCAACCGCTCGCGCTTGCGCGAACGGTCGGGCGGTGAGGTGAAACGCTTCACGGCAGCTCGCAGCAAGTGACGGTCGCTTTTGGGGTCGATCACCGCCAAGGCTCTTTCGAGGTTGAGAAGGCGGTGCCGGACCGTCCCAGGCGATACCGTGCCTTCCATCGCCGTGATGTATTCTCGAAGGACCGCCTTCGGCCATCGGTCGCCTGCCGGCACGCTCGGATCGAGGAGGCCATGCTGAAGCAGCCAACCGAGCGCAATGCCGTACGCTGCGGCAACCGTCAGTCTCGTGTGGGGTCTCCATGTCGATGCGAATTCGGGCTCGTCGAGCGGATCGCTGGCTGTACAGGCGTGAGCCCATCGAGCCTGGTCCTGGACGGGCCATCGGCCGAACGGCAGGGAGCGAAATCGCCCGTCAGGCATGCTTCACCTCCCTCTTCTGGCGGCGGGCGCCGGTTGCTTGCGCCGCCTGGCTTCGGGAAATAATACCGTCATAGTGTTTGTGGGCGGCCATGGTCTCCATGCCAGCGTAGAAGTCTAAAGTTGTTTGAATACTTTTGTGACCGAGGAGGCGGCGTACGACCTCATGGCCGCCCGGCACAGCCTTGAGGTAGAAGTGACCGGCAACGTGGCGGAACTGGTGCGCGGTCATCCGCACGCCAAGCTCTGCAGCGGTGAGATCGGCAATCTGATGGCTGAGGACGCAAGGGATCTTGCGCCCTCCTCGTGGGCTCGGAAACAGGAACGGCGATGGCCTGCGGATGAGCTGCGGGCGGACTTCGGCCAGATATTGCTCCACCAGCGTTATTGTCGGCGCCGACAGCTCGAACTCGATCTCGACTTCGTTTTTCACCTCATGCGGCGGGAAATACAGGTAGACGCGCCGGGAACGGGGCGGGCCAACGGTTCTGAAATTCTCGTCGATGCGGATGGATACGAGATTCTGAAGCCGAATGGGGGCGCGGATGAGAATCTCGATGGCAAGGGCGACCTGCAACTCGACCAGTGCAGGGGTCTTGAGCGCCAGCTTTTTGGCGTGCCTGCGCCAGATACGATCGGGCAATGCCACGAGCGCGGCGTGCAACTCATCATTGTCGAAGTTCCGCAAGAGATCGCGGTTCTTGCCGGTCATTCCTTTCGGGCCGGGGTCGACGGCCTTCGACAAGCGCTTCAATTCCGCGATGTGCGACTTCCCGCGGTCGGGATCGTCCCGATAAACCACGTGTCGGGCAATCGCGAGCAGAAGGAGTGCAAAGGATTTCAAGTAGGCCGACTTCTTTTCGCCGGTTCGCGTCATGAACCAGCGCAAGCCCTGACGAACGGCCCCCAGCTCTACAAGGGCGGCCAGCGTGTTTAGGCGCTCGGGCGCAGACCCCGAGCGGACAAGCGCCGACGCGAAGGCTTGAATGGCCCGGAAGCGGTTCTGCGCCGACGCGCGCCGAAGGGGCTTCGCAGCACTGACATCCAGCGGGTCAGGATTGAGCGATACAGCGATCCAACGGTCAGCTTCCTCTTTGAAGCTCGCTGGAAACGCGGACCAGTCGACCAAATACAAGTCCCGACGGTCCTCGATCGCCACCCGAAATCCGGGCCAGCTTGCGGCGTCACACGCCGCAAGATTCCAGGCGCGTGCCGCCCCGAGATAGACCTCTCGTGGCCGAGACAGAAGGCGGCTGTCTTGCAGGTGCCGCTCGTAACTTTCAAACGTTGCTTGGCCGACCTGGCCCGGGGCGACAGCGCGGTGTGAGCAGAACCGTCCGAAAGGGACGAGGGCGATGCGATGCGGCTTCTCGGGGAGGTCGCGGAGCAAGCTCTCCCATTCCGGGCTCAGCCGATCCCGCTTCGGCTTGGCCGTCACACCTGCTGCATCGAGGCTCTTGGCCAGCAGCGAGCGCACATTCCCCCACCGCGCCGGGCTAACACCATGCCCGGCGGGGCGCAGGCTCGCGAGAAGGTCCCGAAGGTCGGGGACATTCGCGGAAATCGCGTCCAGAGGGCGGCCTGCCACGCGGGCCATTGTGTTCAATGCCGAGAGGATATCGCGTTGGACCTGTTTTGGTAGATCAGCTCGCGTGCTGATCGCGTCTCGCACCCATGCCAAACTTCTATCATGGCGATCCATTTTCCTTTTCCTTCACTGTGACAGGATGCGACAGATAATGCCACCCGATGATATTGGATGACATTCGTGAAATCAATATCATGCTCATAATTCGAAAGAATATGATGATGCAATAACGATCAGAAATAATCAATATGTCAATCAGCGACTTAATATGACATCTTGAGACTCAGTCCGTGCCAAGCACAATGCGCTCGATATCCTGCCTCAAAATCAGCGTCCGCCCCTTTAGTTTCCGCCTCTTTAATAGGCCAATCTCCAAATACCGGTAGATCGTCCGCGGGGCGACCCGCAGTATTCGGGCGGCCTCCGGCACGGTGATGAAGGCATGCTCTGGTTGCTCTTTGTGATCTGGCATTGGAGCCTCCCGAATTCTGCGTCAGATCGGGACATCGTGCGTCGCGCCGGCGGCATCAGCATGCCCCCCAAATCGAATTTTTCGCGTCGCACGGACGAATGGCGCTGCGGAGAGTGCCGTCGGTAGCGATCAGACGGCGAATCTGGCAAGCTATGAGCGCCGCTTTCGCTGAGGGTGACGAGCTTGGGCAAAGTCACAAATGGCTGCTTCTTTGATGAGCCCCTGCGGGACTTGGGTTCGGAGGCGTGGGCGCGCGTTGAGGCGACCGGCGCTGTCTGCCTGATGCCGGCGCACCGCCGTGATGTGATCAACGCGCTCGACAGGTATGTCGTCGCCGCACGTCGCGTCGAAGCCTCGTCCACGTTCCGTGAGGTATGCGAACCGCTTAAAGTGGTCGCCAAGGCGGGACGCCGCTTTCGGAAGGTGATGATCGAGCTTGCGGCTCCTGTCTCGCCTTCCGAGGCTCGCCTCACAGTGCAAGATGTGATGATCAGCGCCATCGGCACGGCAATCCCCGCTGCGCTCCGCGAATTGGGGGTACCCTCGAACATCGAGGCGAACACCTCTCCTCAAAAGAAGGGTAGCGCCTGGGAGAAGCGCCTCTATTCAACGCTTCTCGCGCTGGAAGCCATCGCGGGCGTGCCGCAAGCCTTCACCACTGGCAGCGCGCCTCAGCCGTCTCTCGCCAAGACGGCAGTCGACCTCCGAAGAGCCCTTGATGATCTCCAGCGCGCCCCGATGGACAGGTCAGGAAGGCAGGCTGACTGCTCAGCGCACGACTCGGCTTATCGCGCTTGGCGGAGCGCCGTGAAAAGTCGCCTGAAGGACGAGTTGCTTGCAGCATGGGAGGATCCAGCCCTCGCAAGCATCTTGTGGCCGCGGGTGCTCGGCAAGGAGGCCGGGCTTTGCATCGAATGCTCTGTCGACGCCGAGGGTAGGCTCCGCAGACTTTACGGCTCGTCATCGCGCACCCCCGACTGTCACGCCGACGCCCTTTTCATACGGATCGCAGGGGTCTACCGATCGGCGGGCGGCACGGTTGCTGCTAACAAGCACGACCTAGCCAGAACCACGTACTCGCCGTTCATCCGGCTCATCTACCAACTACTGGACGAACTCGAACTCGGAGACGAGCTCAGCCTGCCGACACAGATGGCGATCTACAAGCGAGCCGACCGGCTCAAAGTCAGCGGCGAGCTGTAGTCGACAGGATCTAGCAGTGCATCGCTCGGGACGGGGTCGATGGTCGGCCGCCGTCATTGCGTATAGGATCGAATGGAGGACAGACTCCTCTCGGGCTCACGTTCCTCGCAGAAAGTCGGACCACCGTTCCAGAACTGCGCGGCGCTCATCAAGGTAAGTCGCATGGCGATAGGCCTTGCGGACAAGATCAGGGTCCCCGTGGGCGAGAAGGCATTCGCTTACCTCGTCCCTGACCGCGTGTTCGGCACACCAGGTCTTCAGGGAAGCCCTGAAACCGTGCGGGCTGGCCTTGCCCGTGAACCCCCCGTCACGCATCAACTTCGATAAGGCGTTGTCCGAGAGCGGCGTGTTGGTCGAGCTTGGGAAGACAAGCGCACCCGGCGCGTGGTCGCGTCTGTGCACGAGGGCCTCCTGGATCACCTCCATGGCGCCGCTGCTGAGCGGAACAATGTGGGAAAGGCCCGTCTTCATCCGCTTCTTCTGATAGTCGGCATAGCCGAGGCGCCTGCTCTCCGCCTCGTCCACGCCCGGCACCCGCCACTCCCTGGCCTCTAGGTCGAATTCGCCCCATTTGGCGAGCCGAACCTCTTCACTGCGGAGCCCCGTGAACAGTATTATCTCCAACGCCTGGCGGCAGGACCGCGTCACGCGCGACCGCGACCTCAACCAGGACAAGAACGCCGGCGCTTCCTGCCAATGCAATGAGGGCCGGTGCTTCACTCGCGGCCGGGAGCGGCCAAGCTCACGTCTGACGCCTCGCGTCGGATCTGCAAGAGAGCGCACCTCATTGGTGATCGCCGACTCGAAGGCAATGCTTGCCCTTTGCAGGACCCGCCGGGATCGCTCCGGAATCCTGCCCCAGATTGGGCGCAGGGCCTCGATCACCTCCTTGGTACGGATCTCCGCGATCGGGCGGTCCCCGATGGCGGGAAACAAATGCTGCTCAACCGAGCGATAGTAGCTGACGGCGAACTTGGGGTTGAGCGTTGGCTTGATCGTCGCTTCGAAGTGCCTGATGAAGTAGGCTTTGAAGGTCGTGGCGGCGGCATTGGCTTCCGCCTGCGTTGCGCGCTCTTCGGCCCGCACATCCTTTCCGGATGCCGCACCACGTCTCAGCCGCTCGGCTTCCTCGCGCGCGGCAAACAGACTGACTTCCGGGTACGAGCCGAGGCCCCGCCGGGTCCGCTTGCCGTTGATCGTCAGGCGCAGAACCCAGTGCCCCCTATTGCGGTCGTTGACCTCGAAGTAGAGACCGCCCCCGTCGTGAAGCTTGGCGAGTCCCTTTGCCTGTCTGACTTTCACATCAGACAATAACCGATGCGCTCTGCGCCCCACTTCCACGATGTTGCTCCGGGTCCATGGCGTCGCGCAGCATAGCATGGGGCGGGACATGTGTTGTACCAATTTTTGTACCTAAAGCACTGTCATGAGATGGCACGAGACGGCGTCGGACAGCGGTTCTGGTCCCTTCCCGGGAACAGAGAAAATCTGATAAATCTATTTTTTATCATTGGTTTATGTCGTGATCCGACGCGACATGTCACTGAATGTCAGTAGTTGTCGCGAAGATAGTTGCGTTCCCTCTTGCGGCACCACCATCGATAACGTGCTGAATTGGCGCCAACGGCAGCCAGGAACCGTCTTCAAACCCCCATTGAGCGCGTTCAACACGGCGCGGAATCGGCTGCCTCAGCGGTCCCGGCAAGGCAGAATGACGCCCGTAGGGTGACTTACAGCGTCAGTAGGTAGTGGACGAGTGCGGCACGGTCGGCCGGCGTGAGATTGACGCCGTACTCGTGGCCGGTATTGGCATTGCCCGGGCGCCCCGTGTCGAAGCAGAAGGCCACGCCCGCATCGTAACGCCCGGGCCTGCACGGCGGCGACACGTAGCCGCCGCGGACGAGGTCGATATCGTCAGTACCACGGACGAAGGCCTTGGGGCGGTCCCGCGCGGGCCGCAACAGGTCGTCCAGTGTGGGTACGGAACCGTTGTGCAGATAGGGCCCGGTCAGCCAGATCCCGTCGAGCGGCTGGGCGAGATAGCCATCATGCTTCTGGAAGTGCTCGAACACCCAAGGAAAGGCGGGATTTTTCCCGCTTTTGTCGTAGCTGTTGTAGGCAGCGGCGGCTTCGGGAGTCCACATGTCGATCCGGCTCGGATCGGTGCCGATCTCGTTGCGCGGAATGATGGTGAGCACTCGGGTGCCGGACTTGGCATGACACGACGCGCACTCCCGCCCGAAGATCTGAGCGCCGCGCTCGCGCAGAGCCGGGTCGACCTGGAGAGGTGCCTTGGGCGACTTGAGATCCTCCAGATAGCGCACCAGTCGATCAATGGTCTTGTCGCTGTAGCCGAACCGGGTCACGCCATCGCCGAGCGCCGAGTTCACGATAACCTCACGCAGGTCCCAGCTGAGACCGTCCCAATGCCACGGCGTCGGCGAGCGCAGGCGTTGCTTCTCGGCCACGTTCCAGGCGGGCATGACGTCGGAGTGGTCGATGGTGTCGTCGACCGGCTGCTCGAGGTAATCGAACTTGACCGGATTGAACGGCGATAGACGCCCGGGCCCCCAGGCGGGCCGGCTCCAGGTCCAATGGAAGCGTGCACCGAGGCGCTCGCGGATGAGGCTGCGGGTGACGGGGATGATCAACTGCCGAAGCATGACGCGTTCGGCCAAGCTGGTTTCCGGAAAGCGCTTCTCGATCGCACCTAGGATTGTGCCGGTCTCGAAGCCCGCCGAATCGGCGCATGCGGCCAGGAAGCGCGTATAGCCCTGCGCCTCGAGACGGTTGCTCGAGCCTCCGACGAAGATCTCCGTCCGATTGGCCCCTGGCAGTCGGTAAGTCTGCACGTGGCAAGTGGCGCAGTTGATCGCCAGCACCTCGACATCGAACGGAGCCATGCCGAGACGTGTTCGCGAGAGACCGATCGGGGTGGCGTGCTCACGTCCGGACGCGGCATCGCGCTCGTAAGTAAAACCGAACGCACGGTAGCCGTCGCCCTTGCCCTCCGGCAGCAGCGCCGGGCACACGTCGGGGAGCACCGCCCAGATCTTAGTCGGGATGCCATCAGCCGCCTCGTTGCCGATGGCGCCATACTTGAAGAACTCGGCATCGGCCTCTGGTCCATCGGCAAGCGACAGTGCGGGATTTCTCGGCATGAACCGTTCGGCGACCGCCACAAACCAAGTGGGATTGCCGCGCAGAACGGCGGCGCCCAGCGCCGCGAGCAGGACCACGACGAGCGGCACGCCGACCAGCCAGGAGACGATGCGGCCCCAGGGAAAGATCCGGGGCGGTTTGCCGGTCCGTGTCGCCATGAGTGTCAGGGTCTCCAGAGGCGGGCTATTCGTGCGCTCGTCGTCAGAAGGTAAGGAGATAGCCGAGCAACGCATCCTTCTCGGCCGGTGAAAGGTCGGTTCCGTAGAGATGCCCCCGGTTCGAGTTGCCGGGCCGGGTCGTGTCGAAGCAGAAGCTGCCGGAGCGATCCTCCTCTGACACGCGTGAGGGAATGCAGGCTGGCGCCTCGAACCCTCCCCGCTCGGGATCGAGACGGACATGCCGACGCCCGCGGCGGAAGGCGGTCGGGCGATTTGCGGGCACCTCGAGCAGATCCCGCAGCGTCGGCACGGAGCCGTTATGCAAATAGGGCGCCCTCAGCCAGAGGCCGTCGAGGGGCTGGTTGGCATAGCCATCGGTCTTCTTGAACTGACGGAAGCGGTGTTCAGGCGTGGCGCAGAAAAGCCGATCCTTCTGATATTTCTCCATCTCCAGCGTGTAGCTGTCGAGGCGTCCCGGGTCGGTATCGACATAGGCCAGAGGCTCGATCTGGCCGAGCCGCGCACCCTCGAACACATAGCCGCTCTCGCCTTGATATCCATGACAGCTGGCGCAGTCGCGCATGTAGATCCGGCGTCCCTCGGCGACGCGCGCCGCATCGAGGCCGGCGATATAGGGGCTCGGCGGCGGCGCGAGATCGTCCAGCCACTGCTCGAGGCGCGCGAGCGAGTCGTGATCGACGGTCGCTTCGTTGACGCCCGCCCCGAGGGCGGCTGACAGGTTCCGCTCCTTCAGGCTCGCGTTGTTGCCGTCCCAGTGCAGGTGCATGCCCTGCCGGCCGCGCGGGCCTTGCTGGTAGATCGACGGGAAGTCGCTGACCCCGTTGCGCTCGGCGGGCGAGAGACAATCGGCCTCGATGCCGAAGTTGATCAGCTTGTACGGGTTGAACGTATCGACGCGGCCCGGACCCCATCGCGTTGTATCGGCGGGGCGGACAGGCGATGCCGGCGGGCGCTGCTTGATGGCGATCGCTTGATCGCAACCCGGGATCGGATCGAGCCTCGGGCGGCACTGATCCGGAGAGGAGATCCGCGCCAGGCTGGCGCGACGCGGATCGAGGAGCGGCAGCAGCTCGCTGCGGCGAGCGATCAGTGTGGCGCGCGTGTTCGGTACGACCACCCAGGCCCAGAGCGCTCTTTCCAGAATGTTAAGGCGTTCCTCGGGCGGATACTGCGCCTCGATGGCGTCGAGCGTGAAACGCTTGTCGACGGCCATGTCGAACAAGGCGAGGAAGAGCCGCTCGAGCTCGACCGTGTTGGCGGGCATTCCCGGCACGATGCGCGGGCGCGTGATCCCCGGCACCTCGACGACCCCGGTATGGCAGACGGCGCAGTTGAACCAAGCGACCTCGATGCCGGATCGCCAGCCGCTGGCAAAGCCGATCGGCAGCCCCTTGCCGACGCGCTGATCGCCCGAAGCGGGCACGACACGACCGGCCGCGTAGATGTCGTAAAGGCGACGACCCTCGTCGTCCTGGGCCGCCTCCATGACCAGGCCGAAGTGGCTCCAGTCGCCCTCGGGCGCGAAGTGCTCCGGGAAAACCTTCGGAAGCACCTTCAGGATGCGATAGGGCATGCCGCTCGCCAGCTCCGCCCCGATCGAGCCGTGCTTGAAATGCGCCTGGATCTCGGGATAACTGCGGCCACCTTGATACCAGAGCGTGCGCACGGCCATGTAGGCGGTCAGCGTCAGGAACGTGGCACCGAGGACAAACGAGGCCACGACGAGCCAGAAGCTGGCGTGAGACCGCCAGCTGAGCGCGGCCGCCTGACGTCGCTGTACCTCCGTGATCGGCACCTCGACCGGGACAGCCAGTTTGGGAAGGCGGGGCCCGTGCGCATCGTCACTCATGCGGCACCACCAGCTCGGGCGAAACGCGGTAGATGCGCATGATCGCCTCGACCATGCGCTCGGGGTCGCCATCGAAGCGGCTCGGCTCGTAGCACCCGAGCGGATTCTTCGGCGCGTTGAGCAGGCACTTGTTGCAATGCGTGCACGGCCGCGGCGGCACCTCCAGACCCGCCTCCCAATGGCGGACGAGATCTGGATTGGCGATCAGGCCGCGCGCGATGGCGACCGCATCGAAATGGCCGCCCTGGATACCGGCGTCGATGACGCTCCGTGTCTGCCAGCCGCCGGTCGAGATGACGGGAATGCCGACGGCGCGCTTGATCGCCAGCGCCTCCGCCGCGCTGACGCCCTCGACCGGCCGGCCGCGCTTCATCCGGTTCCAGAGCAGCGCGAACACCGGGCGCAACGTCGGATAGCGGAAGAACAGGTAGTTGCGGAACGTATGCTCACCCGACGAGAGCATGGCGTCGTAGGTCGAGGCGATCGTATTGAAGGCGAAATCGCCTGGCGGATTGAGGGGATGCGGGAACAGCGATCCGATCGAGATGTGCAACGCATCGGCGCCGGCGGTTTCGGCCCAGCGCGCGACCTGGATGGTCTCGTCGAGCGTATTGCCGGGCTTCTCGCCGGGAATGACATTGTTCATGTCGATGGCCGACAGCTTCACCTGCAGGTGAAAGCCCGGGCCGACCTCGGCGCGGATCGCGCCGATCACGTCGAGCAGAAAGCGGGCGCGGTTGAATAGACTGCCGCCGTATCGGTCGCGGCGATCGTTGATGCCGGAGGACAGGAATTGCGAGAACAGGTAGCCGTTGGCCGCATGCAGCTCGATGCCGTCCATGCCCGCCTCGCGCGCCCGCCACGCCGCACGAGCGAAGGCGTGCACCATGTGCTCGATCTCGGGCAGCGTCATCGCGCGGGTCGGGAAGCCGTGCAGGCTTTCGGGACGGTCGGTGGCGCTCAACGTCGACCGGTGCAGGTTCTGCACGCCGGGCACGTCCATCTGCCGCCCGGAATGCGAGAGCTGCATGATGATCTTGCTGCCGTAGTGTTGGACCGCGCGCGCGATCGCCGACCACGGATCGATCAGGCGATCTTCGTGGATCGTGGCGTAGCCGGCGATGATGCGTCCGCTCATGAGCACCGGAACGTACGACGTGATGACGGCGCCGACCCCGCCTTCCGCGGCCAGCGTCTCCCAGTTCAGCCGGGTCTGGGTCGGTGTACCGTCCTCATGATCGAAGCGACCGGAGATGCTGGAGCGCAGCACGCGATTCCTGAGCGCAAGATTGCGCATGACGAGGGGCGCGAGCACGCCCCGCGCTGTCACCCAGGACGTCGGCGCGGGTCCGGTCTCCGCGACGCCCGCCGGCAGATCGTGCGACGGCTCGGGGAGCTGGACCGCCACATCCTGCATCATGGCCGCCTCCGGCCACGGGACAAGTCGATCGCAGTCTCGGCGACGGCGGCAAACAACCCCGTCACATAGCGCCGCGCCGGACACGACGACCAGTGAGCGCTCGCGAACTCGTATCCGCTACCGGCATCGGACGCCGACATCAGGCTTTCCCGCATCCGCAGAAGCACGAGAGTGTGCGGCGGAATGCGTCCATCCACGTGAGGCAACGTCGTGGGATCGCGACCGGACTGGCGGACCACGAGTTCGGGCGCTGTGCGGATAGCCGCCCAGGTCAGTTCGCGGGCGGCCAGGGCTGTCCCGGAAGGACCGTCTCGCATCACGGCACGCATGCGCCGCAGAATGTCGGAGGCGTTGGCGAGCGTGATCTCCACCGCGTGCAGGCCATAGGCGTCCCCGCCGACGTAATCGAGGATCGCAGCGCGTGTGCGTCGGTCGACGCGCAACAGCCGCATCGCAGTTCCGATCGGCGACAGCGGATTGCGCATGCGAAGCGTGCGCCGATGCAAGCGCCAAAGGTGGCGGCCTAAAGGCTTGTAGGCATCGTCGCGGGGCGCCTCCCGCATGTTGTCCAGAAACGGCCACGCAACGGCATAGGCCAGCGCAGCCTCGGCGCTTCGGCGGTCCCGCCCCTCGATGACGTAGCGCGCCAGCTCGCCGATGAGAGCCGACGGCCAACTCTGGTCTTCCGCGCGTCCGTCGAGCCGATCGCGAAGCTGCCGTTGCCGGTTCTGACGCTCGGCGTCGTCCCGCGGCCGGAAGGCGTCGAGCACCTTGCCGTCCTGCTCGACCTGGCGTCGCAGACCCGAAGCGAGCAGCCTGTTGACGAGCGGCCCTCCGCCGACGAAGGCACGATCCAGCGCCGGATGGTCGATCAGGCTCTCGATCTCGGCACGCCGCGACACGACGACGAGGGAAGCGAGGCCCGGCACGCTGATCAGTCTCGCCATCTTGCCCCTCCCATTCTCCATCGAGCGCGCCCCGCCTGACGGGCGCGCGACACGCAACTGTCGGCCTCAGTCGTGCGGCCAAGGCTGAAAGGCATTGCGCACCCGTCCCACTTTATGGCGCAGCTCCGGCAAATGCCGCGTGATCACGCTCGCAAAACCATTGTCGCGGATCCAGCGCATGCCTTCCGGAGTATAGATTTCCTCGTTGAAGTCATCGGTGAAGAAGCGGTCGCTCTTGAGACGCCGAGTCGCCATCAGCACGAAGATGCGGAACGCCGTATCCGAAAAGCCGAAGCCCGGGGGAAGCGGCTCCGCCAGACAGCCGACCAGCAGATCCACCTCCTCCACCGTCTGGTAGACGCCGGCGAGCTTCTTGGCCGCCTGCTTGTCGCCACCCGCCAATTCCTCGAACGTACGCGGCACACTCATGCGCAGCTGGCGGCGCATCTCGCAATAGCGCGGCACCCCACGCTCGCGATCGCGAAGGATATCGATCGCGGCGAGGTCGAGCACATGCGGAGCCGGGCCCTGCAGCGTCAGGCGACGCAAGGAATTCGGGAAATTGTTGAGGCGCTGCGCACCCACATGCATCGTCGCAAACGAGTAGATCACGTCGGCGAACGAGGCCTCGGCGTAGACCGCGCGCGTGTGCTTGCCGACGCTCTCGGACAGCGCGCGCTGCTCGATGACGCGATCGTCGGCAAGCCGCCGGATCGTCAGCTCGTCGGGCAACAGCGAATGCATGCGGTAGACGGCAACGAATTCCTCGGTGATCGAGAACGGAACGCCGTGATGGTCCTGACCCGAGGCCGGAATGCCGGTGATGCGCTCGCCGAGGCCGTGGCGGCCGTGCGCCTTCTCGTAGGCCTCGCCCAGAATGCCCCACCAGTTGCCGCGCATGCCGGCGCGGAGCACCGGCGTGTCGAGGATCGCAGGCGTCCACTCCACGGCGTGAATTTTCGCCATTAAGGCCGCATTGATCAGCCGAGCTTTCCCGAAAATCCAGTCGCCGCTCGCCGCCGGGTAGTCGATCCGCAGATGGCGCGCGATGGCGTTGTGCTCATGGACGAACAAGGTCGTCATGACCGATAGCCCGATCCACCAGCTCTCGTTGAAGCCGGCGCGCTCCACCCCTTCGCGAGCGTCGTGCGCAAGCAGGCCGTCGCCATCCAGATAGAGCAACCCGTCCGGCAGCAGGCCGCCCTCAGGATCGCTGCGCATTTCCTGAACGCGCATCTCGGTCGAGCCATACACTTGGGATGCGTCCCACCAGTGAGTGACGTGGTTGCGGTAGGTGGCCGGCATGTCGTCGTCGCGGTCGGTACGGTGCGGGTCGGCGAGCGTCGCGTGGACCGACATGTGGCCGGGACGATTGGTCGGGCCGCCTTCCCAGCTGTCGCCGGGCGGGAGTGGCACGTCGATCGGGCGCGCGGGATCGTTGTCGCCGTGGCTGAACCAGTCGTGTGTCATGAACTGGAGCCAGGCCGCCGTCAGCAGGTTGAGATGCGGCACTGGCAGAAAAGCGCGCCGCGCCAGCAATTCGTTCGACACGACGCGCGGATTGGGCTGGAGAAGCGTGTCCGGCTGCTCCCCGTAAGCGAACTTGAGCGGAACATTGCGACCGAAGCGTGTACCTTTCATGCCCATCGCCGGATCGGCGAGGTCGTTGTAGGAACCATCGGCGGTGCGCATCGTCCGCACGTCGGTTTCGCCGGCATCGGGAGCCGTCACGGTCGGATCAGCACCACCATGGAGATTCCTGCGCCGCAGGTCGCGCTGGAGGGACAAAAGGTTCAGGATCGAGAGCAGGAACGGCATCCGGTACCACTCGATGCGCCGGTTCAGCAGCCGGAACACCGCACTCGCTACGGCACGCATCAACTTCCCCCTCACCGTCGCGAGACCTGCGACTGCCCGGCCTCCTGGTACCGGCCCAGCGCACGGAACGCCCCCGCTCAATCGACAGACACCTCCTTAAACTAGCCGCGCGATGTGGCCAATCCGAGGCTTTGGAGGGCTTGGCACCGCTGGTCCCGCGCGGCGGCGGCGGGATCACCTTGTCCGCCCGGGAACATGCCGGTGGACGTAGCAGGCGCGCGTGGCACAATCAGCGGTAGCCACGACCCTTGCCGCGCAGGAGAGGACGCCATGCACGCGCCGGCCAGTCGCCTCGACGCCGTCGATCTTTCGGATGGCCAGACCTTCGCCCGAGGCTTCCCCCATGACCACTTCGTCTGGGCGCGCCGTCACGCACCGGTCTACTGGCATGCGCCAACCCAACGAACGCCCGGCGGCGAGGGCTTCTGGGTGGTGACGCGGCATGAAGACACGATGGCCGTCATGTGCACGCCGGAGGTGTTCTCGTCGGATCTCGTGCCGCCCCGGACAGGCGGCGGCACCGGCATCCACGACGATCCGCAGGCCGGCAAGACGATGATCTTCATGGACGATCCCCGCCACAAGCGCTTTAGAAGCCTGGTCAACAAGGGCTTCTCGGCACGATCGATCCTGGCGCTGGAGACCGAGCTGCGCCGGCGGACGACCGCGCTCATCGACGCCATGCCCGAGGGCGAGCCGTTCGACTTCGTCGATGCCTTCTCGCGGGATCTGCCGTTGCAGGCCATCTGCCTCCTGCTCGGCGTGCCGCAGGACGAGCGCGCCCAGCTGGTCGAGTGGGTCGACCACGGCATCGCCGAGGCGAATGGCGAGATCATCGCACGCGAGGATTTCAGGAAACTGCGCGACTACGGCCGCGATCTGATCCGGAGGAAGCGCCAGAACCTCGCCGACGACGTGCTCTCGACCATCATCCAGGCGCGGCTCGAGCCGAACGAGGAAGGCAGCGAAGGCGGCCCGCTCACGGATGCGGAGCTGGTCAACTTCTTCATGCTGCTCTTCGCGGCGGGCTCCGAGACGACGCGCAGCGCGATCGGCGGCGGGATGAAGGCCCTGATGGATCATCCCGAGCAGCTGGAGCGCCTGAGGACGGCTGACATCGCGGAGACGCGCCTCGCTCTCGAGGAGATCCTGCGATGGACGACACCGACCATCTACAAGCGCCGCACCGCGACGCGTGATGTGGACTTCAAGGGCCACCAGATCCGCGCCGGAGACAAGGTGACGTTCTGGGAAATGTCGGCCAACCGCGACGAAGCCGTGTTCGACAAGCCTTTCAGCTTCGACACGCGGCGCGCACCCAACCTGCATCTGGCGTTCGGTTTCGGCACGCACGTCTGCCTCGGAGCGAGCCTCGCGCGGCTCGAGCTCAGGGTCGCCTTCAGCGAGCTCCTTGCCCGCATCGCGAGCTTCCGATCCGAAGGCCCCATCGAATGGATGCCCTCGAACCGTCTTCTCGGCATCCGACGAATGCCAATGAGCATTCGACGCAAACAAGCCGTCCCCAACTAAATTCGCCCGTCCCTGATCTTCTCGCCTTCAAGGCGCTTCTCGGCTTCGAGCGCCTGGGCCAACTCTTCACGTGCACGCTCGGCCTCGCGCTGGCGATTCCACAACGAGGCGTACAGGCCGTTGCTCGCCATCAGCTCGCCGTGCGTGCCCTGCTCCACGAGCCGCCCCTTCTCGAGGACAAGGATGTTGTCGGCGCCAACGATCGTCGAAAGACGGTGAGCGATGACCAGCGTCGTGCGGTCCTTCGACACGCGATCGAGCGCGTCCTGGATCTCGCGCTCGGTGTGGCTGTCGAGCGCGCTCGTCGCCTCGTCCAGCATTAGAATGGGCGGTGCCTTGAGGATGGTGCGCGCAATGGCCACGCGCTGCTTCTCGCCACCGGAGAGCTTAAGCCCCCGCTCTCCCACCATCGTCTGGTAGCCCTCGGGAAGAGCGCGAATGAAGGTATCGATCTGCGCGAGGCGCGCGGCTTCCTCGACCTCGACATCGGTGGCGTCGGGCCGGCCGTAGCGGATGTTGTAGAGGATGGTGTCGTTGAACAGCACCGTGTCCTGCGGGACGACGCCGTAGGCAGCCCGTAGCGAGTCCTGAGTGACGTCGCGGATGTCCTGGCCGTCGATCGTGACGCGGCCGTCGGCGACATCGTAGAAACGCATGAGAATGCGGCTGATCGTCGATTTGCCGGCCCCCGAAGGCCCGACGATCGCGACCATCTTGCCCGCAGGTACCTCGAAAGTGAGTCCGTCGAGAATGGTGCGCGCGGGCTCGTAGTGGAACCGCACGTTCTCGAAGCGCACGGTGCCGCCCGAGACGACGAGCGGCTTGGCGCCGGGCCGGTCGGGCACCTCGGGCTTCTGCTCGAGCACGTCCATCATGCGCTCGATGTCGGTCATGCCCTGCTTGATCTCACGGTACACCATGCCCATGAAATTCAGCGGGATGAACAGCTGCAGCATGATCGCATTGACCATGATGAACTGCCCGACGCTGGCTTGCCCGTTGACGACGGCGGCGGCCGAGAGCGCCATGCACAGCGTCAGCGCGATGGTGAAGATGATGGCCTGGCCCGCATTCAGGATGGCGAGCGAGGTGTAGGTGCGGATCGAGGCGTGCTCGTAGCGCGCCATGGACGAGTCGTATCGTGCGGCCTCACGCGCCTCGGCACCGAAATACTTCACAGTCTCGTAGTTCAGGAGGCTGTCGATCGCCTTCGTATTGGCATCCGTATCGCTCTCGTTCATCTGGCGGCGAATCGTGACGCGCCACTCGGTCGCCCGGACCGTGAAGGCGAGATAGCCGACGATCATGGCCAGCACGATCAGCACATAACGCCAGTCGAACTCGATCGCGAGAACGGCCAGCACCAGCATGAACTCGATGATCGTCGGGATGAGCGTCATCAGCGTCATGCGCGTGATGTTCTCGATCCCCGTGCGCCCCCGCTCCAGGACGCGGGTGAGGCCACCTGTCTTGCGCTCGAGATGGAAGCGAAGCGAGAGCCGGTGCATGTGCTCGAACGTCGCGAGGCCGAGCTGACGCACGGCGTGCATGGCGACCTTCGCGAAAAGCCCTTCGCGCGCCTGTGTGAGCACCACCATGGCAATGCGCGAAAGTCCGTAGAGTACGGTCGCCAGGATCGGCGCGCCGATCAACCAGGCCACCTCGGAGGCCGGCACCCGACCGCCCGAGACCGCGACGAGCGCGTCGGTCGCCCACTTGTAGGTGAACGGCATACTGACGGTGACGACCTTCGCCACCAGCATCAAAACGAGCGAAAGCACGACGCGGCGCTGCAGATCGGGCCTGTCGTGAGGCCAGACGTGAGGCGCAAGAGCCCTGAGCGCACGCAACTGCCCACCGCTCAGCCAGTCGTGACGCGGCGCATCCGGGCCACCGCCGGGAGGCGGTTCATGGGGCGAGGGCTGTCCGGATCCAAGGGTGCGCTGCATGGAAAAAGTTCATACAGCGCCGCCCCGCAATTTGGAATGCTTCTACATTGCCTATCCAGCATGTGATCCCGAAGATGCCTGCTCTTCGGCGCCAGCCGTGTTGCAGTTAGGCCTGCTCCAGTTCCACCAGCGTGCCGCAGAAGTCCTTGGGATGCAGGAACAGCACCGGCTTGCCGTGGGCGCCGATCTTGGGCTCGCCGTCGCCGAGAACGCGGGCGCCTTCCGATTTCAGCTTGTCGCGGGCAGCGATGATGTCGTCGACCTCGTAGCACACGTGATGGATGCCGCCGTCCGCGTTCTTTTCGAGGAATTTGGCGATGGGCGACGTGGGACCCAGCGGCTCCAGAAGCTCGATTTTGGTGTTGGGCAGCTCGACAAACACCACCTTCACGCCATGCTCGGGCAACGTGTCGACCGCCGAGACCTTCGCACCGAGCGTGTTCCGGTAGACCGCGGCAGAGGCGTCGAGGTTCTTGACGGCGATGGCGACGTGATTCAGGCGGCCGATCATGGGGCAGGTCTCCTGGAAGCTGATGGGTTCGCCCCCTTATAGGATGCCGCCGCCGCCCCCGCACCTGCGGCGATCGCCGCGCTTTCTCAGCTTCTGTCTGCGAGACGATCCAGGAACTCGCCGATATGGCGGGTCATGAGCGCATGCTCCGTGGTGCCATCGATCGGACGGGAGCCCCCGAGATGTCCGCGAATGGTCGGGATCGTCACCCATTCCGACCGGGCGAGCCCCTCGTGCAACTCCCGTGAGAGATACCCAGGAATGGTCCGGTCGGTATCGGCGACAAGGAGCAAGCAGCGCGCCGTGACCCGCGACAGCGCCTCCCTCATGTCGCCGCCGAACGGCTTCGAGGCGTCGTGGTGGCGCGACGCGTAGTAGCGCCAGAGTAGACTGTTGGCGTCCCACATCTGTGCCCAGGCGGTGCCGAGGGCGTACATGGCCCGGCGACGATCGGTTTCCGCCACCAGGGTTGCAAGGTAGGCGTCGCTGAAGACCCAGGGAAAGTAGACGAGCCCGCCGTTGACAATCGCCTCGGAGGGGTTCTCGCGATAGGCGCCCATATCGTAAGCCGGGTGTGACGTGATCATCGCCGTCAACGCCTCGACGATACTCCCGAACAGGGCATCACTGCGAGCGGCAGGAACGATCAGGACGAGGCCCCGCACGAAATCGGGATAGTTGATCCCCCACTCGACACCCTGGAAGGAGCCCATGGATGGGCCAGCCACTGCGAGCAAGCGGTCGAGCCCTAGGCCAGCTGTCACCATGGCATGCTCGGCGCGGACCATGTCGCGAATGGTGTAGCGGGGAAAGCGGGTACCGAGGCCGTCGGCGGGCTTCGACGATGTGCCGCCCCCGATCGCGTCCGTGCCGATGAAGAAGAATTTGTCCGTATCATACATCTTGCCGGGTCCGACGAGCGCATCGGCCCAGCGGCGGCCATTGCTGGTCCCGGGGGTCAACAGCACGGCGTTGCTGCGATCCCGGTTGAGCGAGCCGTAGGTGACATAGCCGACGTCGAGGCAGTCGAGCACCTCGCCGTTCTCGAACCTGAACCCCTGGATGGTATGGACGCCTTCCACTCCGGACATGACAGATTCCCGGCTAAGCCTGATCCCGCCCGAGAGTAGCCTGCCTCGGTCCGGCGACGCGAGAGCAGAACGTGGTTGTGATGACGAGTGCGCCCACTTTGGCGCTTCCTGTCGAAGCGGGCCCGGCGTCATACTGGGATATCTGGTCCATTTGCATTCCCAGCCTGAGCGAGCCCATGAGCCCCGACACCGTCTTTGCGGACAATCCTCTCTGCCGACTGCTCGGCATCCGCTATCCGATCTGCCAGGCCGGCATGTATCAGGTTGCCTATGGCACGCTCGCCGCCGCCGTCTCGAATGCGGGTGGCCTCGGCGTCATCGGCTCCGCCTACATGGCGCCGGAGCGGCTGCGCGACGAGATCCGCCTCGCCAAATCGCTGACCGACAAGCCGCTCGGCGTCGACATTCTGTTCGCCAAGACCGAGGGCGCGGGCGAGACGGTCGAGGCCTACGAGCGCGAATGCAGGGCGCATATCGAGGTAACGTTCGAGGAGGGCGTGCAGGTGATCGTCTCGGGGCTCGGCAATCCGGGCCCGATCGTGCCGCGCGCGCACGCGGCGGGTATGAAGGTGATGGCGCTGGTCGGCACCGCCCGCCAAGCGGTGGCCGTGGAGAAATCCGGCGTCGATGCGGTGATCGCCTCGGGTCACGACGGCGGCGGCCATGTCGGGCGGATCGGCACCATCGCGCTGGTCCCACGGGTCTGCGACCTGGTGCGCATTCCAGTGCTGGCCGCCGGCGGTCTCGCGGACGGGCGCGGGCTCGTGGCCGCATTGGCTCTCGGTGCGGCGGGGGTCTGGATGGGCACCCGCTTCATCGCGACCACCGAGGCGCGCGGGCACATCAATTACAAGCAGCGCATCACCGAGATCGACGAGGACGGCACGATCGTGACGCGGGCGCACTCGGGCAAGACAAACCGGATGATCCGCAACGCCTTCACGAAAAGCTGGGAGGGCCGCGAGCGCGACATCAAGCCGTATCCGCTGCAGTTGAAGGAGGTCGGCGAGCCGGCATCCGACGCAGGGCGCATCGGCGGAGATGTGGTCAACGGTGTGCTGCCGAGCGGGCAAAGCGCGGGCCTCATCCATTCGATCGAAAGCGCGGGTGACGTCGTGCGGCGGACGGCAGAGGAGGCCGCGAGCGTTCTTGCCCGGCTGGCGAGCCTGAGCCTTGGCCGCCAAGCTCAACCGTAGCGGCTACGGTCAGGCCGTCTCCGGCGCGGGCACGTACCATCCGAGTTTGCGCAGCCGCCATGTGCTGATCGCGGCTTCCACGGCGTAGGACAGCGTCCACGCGATAACGCCGAGAGCGGCGCCGTTGAGCTCCGGCGAAAACAGCGCGAGCGATGCAGCCGCGGTCGCGCTGAGCACGCGGAGGACGCCACTCGCCGCGAGCGATCCGGTGCTCCGGGCCTTGGCGAGGAACCCCCTGAACAGCGCCGTCGTGCTCCAGAATGGGGCCAGGATGAAGGCGAGAACGAGCGCTGGCGCCGAGTAGGCAGCGAGCGCCGGCGTCAGCGCCATGATGCGAAGCAGGATGGTGTCGCTGAGCGAAGTCCAGAACAAACCGATCGCGAGTAGCGAGAACCCGGCCACGAGCTGGGCCGCAAAGATGACCATCGTGCGCACGTCCTCGCGCCGCGCGACGAGCGTCTGGGCCGACTGGGTCAGGTTGCGCATCGGGGCCATGAGCAGCGAGACGAGGCCGTGCACGACCCCGAAGGCCGCGATCGCCAGCTCGGCCTGCGTCAATCGCCCGAGGAACAACGTGATGACGAAGATCACGCCCATTTCCGCCGAGCCGTTGACGATCAGTGGCCAGGAGAACCGCCAGTAGCTGCGAAACGATTCGCGACTTTCGCGGACGCTGGGGAGCTTCAACAGCAGCCGCCAGGCGAACAGCCAGCCGAAGATCGTTTCCGCATACATGCAGATGACGAGCGCCGCCGCGCCGATCACGGCGCCGTCGAGCCACAAGGGCAAAATCAGCAGCGAGCCCGTCAGCGAGAACAGACGTACGAGCGTGCTCAACGTGATGATGAACGTCTTGCGATTGAGCATCAGCAGCGCGAACGCGGTGCCGCGCAGGAGCAGGATCGGGATACTCGTCACCAGAGCGGCGACCGCGGCACGCGCCTGGAACCTCGCCTCTTCGCCGAGACCGAACCAGCTTCCGAAAACTACGTCGCCGAAGTCGGTGAAGATCGTCGCGAGCGCGACCACCAGCGGCACCGTCAGAATGATCGCCATGAAGCCGATCAGGCGAAGGGCGTCCGAACGCGCCTTCAGGTACGACAGGCACAGAAGCGTCGTCACCTCGGTCGCGCTGGCGAGGGCGAAGTAGAACGTGAATGAGGCGTTGAAGGCCGCCAGCGTGATGCTCGGCGTGTCGGTTCGCGCCAGAAAGGCGTGAATGACCGACTTCGAGATCATGTTGAGCTCGACCATCAGGACGAGCGGGCCGAAGAACCAATAGCAGTCCCGCAGCCTCAAGCGTGGGCGTGACGCGATGCTCGGTGCCTCTTCCTGCATCATCGAAGCTCCGGTCGCGACCCTGCTTGCCCGTGCGACACCATCTTGCGACCGTTGGCGGCGAATTAGGAAGCGGCGACGCCGCCCGCCGATCAGCCCTTCGGGCCACCGACCATGGCGACGAACACCTTGACGATCGGCTTCTTGCCCCAGGCCTGGTCGATGGCCGAGCGCACCGATCGGCGCAGTGCCTCGCGCACCATGTCGGGATCGCGGCGGCGAGCCGGCGGAATGCCTTTGAGGGTGCCCTCGACGGCATCGAAGACGATATCTTCCATGCTCATCCCCGCTGCGTCCTCGTAAGGAATGCCATCGAGCGCGATCTCGGGATCGGCGAGGATCTCGCCCTTGCGCGACATCACGAGCGAGATGGCGGCGAGACCGACGAAGGCGAGCTTACGGCGCTCGCGGACGGCGCCCCCCTCCCCCGGCACGAGGAGGCGCCCATCGCGGAACAGGCGCGCGACCGGGGCCTGGTCGACGATGCGGGCCGGTCCCGGTGCGAGCAGAACGACCTCGCCGTTGATCGGCGTCACGATCTCTGGCACCCCGGCCTCGCGCGCGATCCGGGCGTGCTCCCGCAAATGGCGGAACTCGCCGTGCATCGGCACGGCAATCTTCGGCCGGACCCAGCCGTACATCTGGCGCAGCTCGTCGCGACGCGGATGGCCGGTCACATGCACCAGCGCCTCGTTGTCCGTGACGATATCGACGCCCATGCGTGCGAGCTTGTTCTGGATGCGGCTGATCGATTTCTCGTTGCCGGGGATCGTCCGCGACGAGAAAATGATCAGGTCGCCCTTCGTCAGCGAGACCTCGGGATGATCGTTGTCGGCGATGCGGGCGAGCGCGGCACGCGGCTCCCCTTGGCTGCCGGTGACGAGGGCCAGCACCTTCTCGGGCGCGAGATAGGAGAACTCCTGCTGGTCGGACCACTGGAAGCCTTGCGGGAGGTAGCCTGTGTCGATCGCAACTTGAATGGCCCGGTGCAAAGCGCGCCCCGCAACGACGAGTTGGCGGCCCGTCGAACGGGCGGCATCGGCCACGGCGCGGATGCGGGCGACGTTCGAGGCGAACGAGGTGACGAGAACGCGGCGGTTCGCGCCCTTGATGATGCCTGCCAGCGAGTTGGCCACCTCGAGTTCCGAGGGCGAATGACCATCGCGGAACGCATTGGTCGAGTCGCCGATCAGCGCGAGAACGCCTTCCTCACCAAGCCTCTGGACGCGAGCCTCATCCGCCGGTTGGCCGACGAGAGGGTGCTGGTCGAACTTCCAGTCACCCGTATGGAACAGTCGCCCGTGCGGCGTGTCGATGACGATGCCCGACGGCTCGGGGATAGAGTGCGTCAGGCTGACCAACTCGAGCGAGAACGGCCCGACCTCGAAGCGCCCGCCCAGCGGCACCTCGGTGATCGGGATCTTCAAGCCGTTGCCGTGCTCGGCCAGCTTGGCCTTCAGGAAGGCCGCCGTGAAGGGCGTCGCATACACAGGACAGCGGATGCGCGGCCATAACTCGATGACGGCGCCGATGTGGTCCTCGTGGGCGTGCGTGAGAACGAGCCCCGCAAGGCCCGCACCCTGCCCCTGGATGAACTTGAGGTCGGGCAGGATCACGTCCACGCCGGGATCGAACTCCCCCTCCGGGAACGTGATGCCCAGATCCACCATCAACCATCGCCGCTTACCCTCCGGCCCAAGGCCATAGAGGTAGCAGTTCATGCCGACCTCACCGAGGCCACCGAGAGCCAGAAAGACAAGTTCGTCCCCGCCACGCCCAGCGCGCTTGGCCACAGTCTCCGTCGAATTCGATGCCATTCCGGCTTGTTCCCTGACGCGGCCGCGTGCCGCTTTCCGTGTGATCCGTCCTACGATCGGACAGGGTTACACTCTCGGAGCCCCCAATGCCACGTCTCCGAACGAGAATTTACGCCTCATGCCTGACTGATCATCGAGCACCAGGCCACCATCGGTATCGAGATCAACGAATCGACCCGAGACGCGTTCCCCGTCGGCGTTGACGGTCATCAGCTCTCCCGCCGGCCCGGCTCGGTCGAGCCAAGCCTGCCGGATCGCCGCGAAACCGGTGCCGGCTGCCCAAACGCCAAGCCATCGGGCGAGCGCGTGGGCGAGCGCCAAGCCGGCCGAGGCGACGTCTGTGGTAGCTCCGTGGGCCGCCAGCGCCGTGACCGGTCGATCGTCGAGCGAGGGGAGAGCGCGGACGTTGATGCCGGTACCGATGGCCACGACCGGGGCGCCGGCGAGGATCGTGCTCTCGACCAGGATCCCTGAGACCTTGGCGCCCGCGATGAGCACGTCGTTCGGCCATTTCAAGCGGCAGACGGTGCGTGCCTGAACAGGCAAAGTCGACGCGATCGCATCATGCGCGGCAACGCCGGACACCAGCGACAACTCTGGCAAAGACGTTATTGGGCAGCCAGGCGCGAACAGCAACGTCGCGGCGAGACTATCGCCGGCTGAGGCCCATGCGCGACCGGAGCGCCCACGGCCCCGAGTCTGGAGGCCGGCCGTGATCCAAAGCGGCCCGCGCTCGCCGGCGACAGCCCGGCGCATCGCCTCGGCGTTGGTCGAATCGATCTCGCTGAAGGAGAGCGCTGCCCAACCGGTCGGGAGCGTCGACGGTAACTGGTTGATCGACGAGCCTATGGACGCACCCTACTTGAGTGAACGGGCAGCCACGCCGGCCGCCTCGACGACAGGAGAAGCGATGAACGGCGCGACGAACCCGAGAACCAGGAGCAACGACAGCACCATCACCACTCCCTCCTTCGCGCGAATGCCGAGGAATGGCGCGGCAGCCTCGTCGAAGAACATGATCTTGACCACGCGCAGATAGTAATAGGCACCAACGACACTGGCGACGACGCCGATCACGGCGAGCCAGTAGAGTCCGGCGTTGATGGCGGCAAGGAAAGCAAACCACTTGGCGAAGAATCCGGCGAGTGGAGGAATGCCAGCCAGAGAGAACATGAACATGGCCAGCGCAAAGGCCATGCCGAGATTGTTTCGGGCGAGGCCAGCGAGTTCGGAGATGTCCTCGACAGGTCCTCCGTCACGCCGCATCGAGAGGATGCACGCGAAAGCGCCGAGCGTCATGACGATGTAGATCGCCATGTAGATGAGAACACCCTGCACGCCATCCGGGCTCCCGGCCGCGAGTGGCACCAGGGCATAACCCATATTGGCGATCGACGAGTAGGCCATCAGCCGCTTGACGTTGGTCTGGCCGATGGCACCCAACGCGCCGACCACCATCGAGGCGATGGCCAGGAAGACGACGATCTGCTGCCACTGGGGCTTGACGCCGGGCAGCGCGGTGGTGACGACCCGAACGAAAAGAGCCATGGCCGCGACCTTCGGAGCTGCCGCCAGGAAGGCCGTGATCGGCGTCGGAGCACCCTCGTAGACGTCCGGCGTCCACATGTGGAAAGGCACGGCCGACACTTTGAACGCGATGCCGACGATCAGGAACACGAGCCCGAAGACGAGCAGCAGGTTCTGCCCGGCGCCGGCGCCCGCCGCGGCGGTGGCGATGCCGGCAAACGAAGTGGTGCCGGCAAACCCGTAAAGCAGCGACGCGCCGTAAAGCAGCATTCCGGAGGACAACGCACCGAGAACGAAATACTTGAGGCCGGCTTCGCTGGACTTGGCGTCGTCGCGGCGGATGGAGGCGACGACGTAGAGCGCGAGGCTCTGCAGCTCCAGACCGAGATAGAGCGACATCAGGTCCCCGGCCGAGGCCATGACGAACATGCCCGCGGTCGCGAACAGCAGCAGGATCGGCAGCTCGAACTTGAACGCGTTGCGATCGCGCATTTCGTCGAAGCACAAAAGCAGGGCTCCACCCGCGCCTGCGAGGATCATCAGCTTCACGAAGCGGGCGAACCCATCATCGATGAAAGCGCCGCCGAACAGCCGCGTCGGAGTCTCCGCCGCGACGACGGCATAGCCGGCGACGACCATGACGGCGAGCGCGAGCCACGTGACGGTCGTCGCCTCGCGGTCGTTCTCCGGCCGGAAGACACCGTACATCAGCAACGCGAGGGCACCGACAACGAGAATGACCTCGGGGATCAACGGCGCGTAGGCTTCAAGGGCGGCCATGGGTATCTCTCGTCTTGTCTTGCGCCATCGCAGGGTCGTGCCATCATAAAGACCGTGCCCCGCGCTTCTTCGCCGAAGCGATCGCCGAGCCGGCCCCCTTGCCTAGTTCTTCTGACCCGCCACGGCGGCCGAGCGTGTCGCCTTGACGGCCATCTCGTGCTGCGCAACGAGCTTCTTCACCGACTGGGCGGTGACGTCCAGGATCGGCGCCGGATAGATGCCAAAGAGGAGCGTCAGGATCACGAGCGGGGCCATGATGGCGATCTCGCGCGGGCCCATGTCGGCGATCGCCTTGAGCGAGGGCTTATCGAGCACGCCGAAGATCATACGCCGGTAGAGCCAGAGTGCGTAGGCGGCCGACAGGATGACGCCCGACGTGGCGAACAGCGCCACCCACGTGTTGACCTTGAAGGCACCGAGCAGCGTCAGGAACTCGCCGACGAAGCCCGAGGTGCCAGGCAATCCGACGTTGGCCATGGTGAAGATCATGAAGCAGGCGGCATAGATCGGCATCCGCTCGGCGAGGCCGCCGTAGGCCGCAATGTCTCGCGTGTGCATGCGATCATAGACGACGCCGACGCAGAGAAAGAGCGCGGCCGAGACGATACCGTGGCTCAGCATCTGGAAGATGGCGCCGTCGATGCCCTGCTGATTGAACGTGAAAATGCCGAGCGTCACATAGCCCATATGCGCCACGGACGAATAGGCGATCAGCTTCTTCACGTCCTCCTGCGCGAGCGCAACGAGAGAGGTATAGACGATCGCCACCACCGACAGCGTGAAGATGAGCGGCGCCAACTCGACCGAGGCCACGGGGAACATCGGCAGCGAGAAGCGCAGGAAGCCATAACCACCCATCTTGAGCAGTACGGCGGCCAGCACGACCGAGCCGGCGGTTGGTGCCTCCACGTGGGCGTCAGGCAACCAGGTGTGCACTGGCCACATTGGCATCTTCACCGCGAACGAGGCAAAGAAGGCGAGCCACAACCACGTCTGCCAGGCGACGGGCAGGTTGCCCTTGTCGATCAACGTCGGGATGTCCGTGGTGCCGGCATGCAGATAAATCGCCATCATGGCGAGCAGCATCAGCACCGAGCCGAGCAGCGTGTAGAGGAAGAACTTGAAGCTTGCGTAGACGCGCCGCTTGCCGCCCCACACCCCGATGATGATGAACATCGGGATCAGGCCACCTTCGAAGAACAGGTAGAACAGAACCACGTCGAGCGCACAGAAGACGCCGATCATCAACGTCTCGAGCAGCAGGAAAGCGATCATATACTCTTTGACGCGCTCCTGGACCGACTCCCAGCTCGCCAGCACGCAGAGCGGCATCAGGAACGTCGTCAGGATCACGAACAGCATTGAGATGCCATCGACACCCATCTTGTACTTGATGGGCCCGAGCCAGGCCGCCTCCTCGACGAACTGGAACCCGGGATTGGATTTGTCGAAGTTGATCCAGATGAGCAACGAGACGGCGAAAGTGACCAGCGTCGTCCACAGCGCGATCCAGCGGGCGTTGCCCTTCGACTCGCGGTTGAGCGTGGCGATGCCGAGCGCGCCAAGCGCGGGCAGGAACGTGACGAGCGAAAGAATGTTGCTCACGGCGAGGTTCATCGCGTGCCCCCGAAGCCCAACATGAACCAGGTGATGATCGCCGCGAGCCCGATCAGCATCGCGAACGCGTAATGATAGACGAAGCCGGTCTGCAACTTCACGACCCGGTCGGTAACGCGCGTGACAGTCGCAGCCGTCCCGTCGATCGTGCCATCGATCACGGCGCCGTCACCGCCCTTCCACAGGAAGCGCCCAATGGCCATCGCAGGCTTGACGAAGAGCCAGTCGTAAAGCTCGTCGAAGTACCACTTGTTGAGGAAGAACAGGTAGAGGGGCCGGAAGGCGCGAGCCGTTGCCGCGGGCAAGCCCGGCGACACGATGTAGAACACATAGGCGAGCGCCAGCCCCGACAGCATGGCGATGGTCGGCGACCAGGCCACCCAGGCCGGGACGTTGTGCAGGTCGTGCAGGATGTGATTGTTCGGACCTTCGTACAAAGCCTTCGCCCAGAACGCCTTGTAGTCGTGGCCAACGAAATACTGCTTGAACGAAAAGCCCGCAACGATCGCGCCGACGGCCAGCACGAACAGCGGCACCAGCATCACGTAAGGGCTCTCGTGCGGCGTATGAGCATGGTCGTCGTGGCCGTGGTGTTTCGCGTCCGTCTTAGCGTGGCTCGCATCGTGGCCATGATCGTGGTCGGCATGATCGTGGGCGTGACCATTGCCCCAACGCGGCGTCTGGTGGAACGTCATGAACATCAGCCGCCACGAGTAGAACGACGTCATGAAGGCGGCGAGAACGAGCATCCAGAACGCGTAGTTGTAGGTCGTGTGTCCGGCGTAGGCCGCTTCGACGATCGTATCCTTGGAATGGAATCCCGCGAGCCCCATGACCCCCGGGATACCGACGCCGGTGAGCGCCAGCGTTCCGATCAGCATCATCGCCCATGTCGTCGGGATATGCTTCTTGAGCCCGCCCATGTTCCGCATGTCCTGCTCATGGTGCATGGCGTGAATGACGGAGCCGGCACCGAGGAAAAGCAGGGCCTTGAAGAAGGCGTGCGTGAAGAGATGGAACACGCCGGCCGCATAGGCACCGAGACCGCAGGCCGCGAACATGTAGCCGAGCTGCGAGCAGGTCGAGTAGGCGATGACGCGTTTGATATCGTTCTGAACGAGGCCGACGGTGGCCGCGAAAAACGCGGTGATCACGCCAACCATCGTCACGATCTGGAGTGCTAGCGGCGCGTGCTCGAAGAGCGGCGACAGGCGCGCGACCATGAACACGCCAGCCGTCACCATCGTGGCCGCGTGAATCAATGCGGAGACGGGTGTCGGACCTTCCATGGCATCCGGCAGCCATGTGTGGAGCAGGAACTGCGCGGACTTGCCCATCGCGCCGAGGAACAGCAGCAGGCAGAGCGTGGTCAGGATGTCGACTTGATATCCAAGGAAGTTGAAGGTCTTGCCGGCCATCTCCGGAGCCGCCGCGAAGACCTGGTCGAAGCCGATCGACTGGAACACGAAGAAGATGCCGAAGATGCCCAGGGCAAAGCCGAAATCGCCGACACGGTTGACGATGAAGGCCTTCATCGCGGCCGCGTTGGCCTCGGGTTTATGGTACCAGAAACCGATCAGGAGATAGCTCGCAAGACCCACACCTTCCCAACCGAAGAACAGCTGCAGCAGGTTGTCGGCCGTCACCAGCATCAGCATGGCGAACGTGAAGAGCGACAGGTAGGCAAAGAAACGCGCCCGGCCGGGATCCTCGGCCATATAGCCGATGGAATAGAGATGGACCAGGGACGAGACCGTGTTGACCACCACCAGCATCACGGCCGTAAGGGTGTCGACACGAATACCCCAGGAGACGTCGAGGTCCCCCGACGTGACCCAGCGAAGCAGCGTCACCTTGGCGGTGGTGTTTCCGAAGCCGACCTGAACGAAGACCATCCACGACAACGCGGCGGCGATCATCAAGAACGCAGTCGTGACGATCTCGCTCGCGCGGTCGCCTATGACGCGTCCGAACAGCCCTGCGATGAGGGCTCCGAGGAGTGGCAGGAAGACGATGGCTTGATAGATCATTTGAAGCGCTCGGTGCTCTCCGCAACAACGTCATGCCCGCGATAGCGGGCAACGACGTCGGCGTGCGACAGGACGAGGTCGGCAACGCCGCGCGAGGCCGGCTGCGCATTCGACAACATGGCTGCGTCGTGGGTCCCCGCCTTCGCGGAAATGACGATGCAGTGGGCGCTCGTCGTCATCATCAACCCTTCATCACACTGGCATCCTCGACCGCGATGGTGCCGCGGTTGCGGAAGTAGACGACGACGATAGCGAGGCCGATCGCTGCTTCGCCGGCCGCCACGGTCAGCACGAAGAGCGCGAAAATCTGGCCCGACAGCTCGCCCATGAAGGACGAGAACGCGACGAGGTTGATGTTGACCGCAAGCAGCATCAGCTCGATCGACATCAGGATGACGATGACGTTCTTCCGGTTCAGGAAGATGCCGAAGATGCCGATCGTGAACAGGAAGGCGGCAACGGTCAGGTAGTGGCCCAGGCCGATCATCGAACCAATCCCCTTGCCCCTACCAGTGGGGCCACCCAGTGCCACACCATTCCCGCAGCCATCGCCATCACCACTGCGCCAATCATCCAATCCCGTGCCGTCATCGGACGGCTTGCAGGGCCGGGAACTTTCGCAGCGACTCGCGGGTCCTTGGCCCGCGCCGCCGCCCGTCGGCGCGCCTCGTCGAGCGAGGCGACCTTGCCCTCGGCCCCGTCCTTCGGGCCGGACCCGTTGAGATGGCCTGCCATCACGCCCGCTCCCTCGTTTTACCCGGCACGGTGGAGGTACCGGACGGCACCTTGACGATGTCAATGGCCGTTGCAGGGGTGCGCGCGTTCTGAGCCGAGATCGACTGGCGCTTGACGCCGTCCTTGTGGCGCAACGTCAGCACGATGGCTCCGATCATGGCGACGAGCAGGATCAGACCCGCAACCTCGAGATAGAACACGAACGGCGCCTTGTAGAGCACGGCGCCGATCGCCTCCGTATTGGTCATGGTGGAACCGACCGCAGGCGCCGGCGCGGGTCCAGTCGACTGGACGGCGCCACCGGCAAAACGAAGCCCGACGACGAGCACGAGCTCGACCAGGAACACGGCCCCGATAAGCGCTCCCAACGGAGCGTTCTGGACAAAGCCGGCACGCAAAGCGGCGAAATCGACGTCGAGCATCATGACGACGAAGAGGAACAGAACCGCCACCGCGCCGACATAGACCACGACCAGGATCATGGCCAGGAACTCGGCGCCGAGCAGGACGAACAAACCGGCCGCGTTGAAGAAGGCGAGGATGAGCCAGAGAACCGCGTGCACCGGATTCCTCGCCGTGATCACCATGACGCCAGCGGCGACGGTGACGAACGAGAACAGGTAGAAAAAGAAGGCCTGCAGTGCCATCGTGCCCGTCTTTCCCGTGCTCGCGCACGGCCTCGATTTTGTCGTTCTCGCCCCGCCGAAGGCGAGGTCGTTCACCTGTACTTTGCGTCGAGCGAGAGGTTCTTTGCGATCTCGCGCTCCCAGCGGTCACCATTGGCGAGCAGCCGGGTCTTGTCGTAGTAGAGTTCTTCACGCGTCTCGGTCGCGAACTCGAAATTCGGTCCCTCGACGATGGCATCTACCGGGCAAGCCTCCTGGCAGAGGCCGCAATAGATGCACTTCACCATATCGATGTCGTAGCGGGTGGTCCGCCGCGTGCCGTCGTTGCGGCGCGGACCCGCCTCGATCGTGATGGCCTGGGCGGGACAGATGGCCTCGCACAGCTTACAGGCGATGCAGCGTTCCTCGCCGTTCGGGTAGCGCCGCAGCGCATGCTCACCGCGGAAACGCGGCGACAACGGCCCCTTCTCGAAGGGGTAGTTGAGCGTCTTCTTCGGCGCAAAAAAGTAGCGCATGGCGAGGAAGAACGCCGACACGAACTCGGTCAGGAACAGGGATCTTACGCCTTGGGCGATGCTCATCGTTGGTGCTCCAGCTCCCCGGCCCTCTACCTGATGCCCAACCCGCCGTACTGCACGACACCGGCCACGACCACCACCATGCCGAGCGACAGCGGCAGGAAGACTTTCCAGCCGAGGCGCATCAGCTGATCGTAGCGGTAGCGCGGCACCATGGCCTTGACCATGGCAAACATGAAGAAAACGAAACCGACCTTGAGCAGGAACCAGACGATCCCTGGAACCCAGGTGAAAGGTGCGATCGCCAGCGGCGGTAGCCAGCCCCCCAGGAACAGGATGGTCGTCAGCGCGCACATCGTCACGATGGCCACGTACTCGCCCAGCATGAACAGCAGATAGGGCGTCGAGGAATACTCGACCATGAAGCCGGCCACGAGCTCGGATTCGGCCTCGACGAGGTCGAACGGCGGGCGGTTGGTCTCGGCCAGCGCCGAGACGAAAAAGACCACGAACATCGGGAAAAGCGCCAGCCAGTGCCAGTCCAGCAGGCTGCCGGGGAGACCAGCCCAAGTGCCGAGCCCGGTCTGCTGGGCGTTGACGATGGTGGTCAGATTGAGCGACCCGACCAGCAACAGGACGGTGACGATGACGAAACCGATCGAGACCTCGTAGGACACCATCTGGGCGGCAGAGCGCAGCGAGGACAGGAACGGGTACTTCGAGTTCGAGGCCCATCCCCCCATGATGATGCCGTACACACCGAGCGACGAGATGGCCAAAATGTAGAGCACACCGACATTGAGGTCCGAGATCGCCCACGTGCCCTGGGTGAGGCCGAAGAAGCTGCCTTCCGAGACGGGGATCACTGCCCAGGCCGCGAGAGCGAGGATCGAGGTGACGAGCGGCGCCAGAAGAAAGACGCCCTTGTTGGCGCCCGCCGGGATGATAGGCTCCTTCAACACGAACTTAAGCAGGTCGGCGAACGACTGCAGAAGACCGAACGGGCCGACGACGTTAGGGCCCCGGCGTAGATGCACGGCGGCCCAGACCTTGCGATCGAACAGAATGAGGAACGCCACGATAATCAGCAGGGCGACGAGGAGCAGCAGGCTCGCGCCCAGCGTCCCGGCCAGCCAGATGATGGCGCTGCTCCACTCGGTCCAGAAATTTGCCAGTGCCTGCATCATGCCCCGCTACTCCGCCGCCTCGGCGCGGGGTCGCCCCGCTTTGTAAGCGCTCAGCTCGGCCATGATTGCCGACGCCCGCGCGATCGGGTTGGTCATGTAGAAATCGCCGATCGGAGCCGTGAACGGAGAGGAGCCGAGAGTTCCGGAGGCCGAAGCCAATGCCGTCATCGCAGCCCCGTCCGCCGGTACGACCGCATCGATCCGGGCCAGATGAGGAACCGACCGATACATCGCCGCCCTCAATCCGGCCAGTGTGTCGTAGGGCAACGTTGCCCCGAGCTTGGCCGACAAGGCGCGGATGATTGCCCAATCCTCCTTCGCCTCACCCGGCGGGAACACGGCGCGCTGCGTCATTTGTGCGCGACCTTCCGTGTTGACGTAGGTGGCGCTTTTCTCCGTGTAGGCCGCGCCCGGAAGAATGACGTCGGCGCGATGGGCACCCGCGTCGCCGTGCGTGCCCTGGTAAACGACGAAAGCCTTGCCGAGCCGGCTCGTGTCGATCTCGTCGGCACCGAGCAGGTAGACGAGATCCATGTCGCCCGAAAGCATGCCGGCGACATCGCGCCCACCCTTCTCGGGCACGAAGCCGACGTCCAGGCCACCGACGCGCGACGCCGCGGCGTGCAGCACGTTGAAAGCGTTCCAGGCCGGATTCTTGCCCCCCATCGCCGTGGTTGCGATGCGCGCTGCCAGCCCGAGAACGGCCGCAGCGTCTGGACGGGTGAGCGCGCCGGAGCCGACGATGACCATCGGAGCCTTTGCTTCAGCCAGCACCTTGGCGAATGGATGACTCCCGGCGGCCATGTCACGAAGCGCCGCAGGACCGTCTCCGAACCGGTCGACGGCGTAGTTCAGATCGGAGGCCGCACCCACGACACCGACTTTCAACCCGCCCTGGCGCCAGCGACGCCGGATGCGTGCGTTGAGGACAGCCGCCTCGAGCCGCGGATTCGTGCCGATCAGCAGGATGGCATCGGCCTGATCGATGCCTTCGATGCGGCTGTTGAACAGGTAGCCCGCTCGGCCGAGCGCCGGATCGATCCGCGCACCGTCCTGTCGGCAGTCGAAACTGGCTCCGCCACCGCGAGCGAGCAACTGCTTGAGTGCAAACATTTCTTCGGCACCGGCGAGATCGCCGGCGATGGCCCCGACACGTTCCCGGCTCGACGCTGCGAAGCGGGCGGCGATCGCATCGAGCGCCTCGTCCCACGTTGCAGGGCGCAGGCGACCGTTCTCCCGAAGATAGGGGCGATCGAGCCGTTGGGTGCGCAATCCGTCGACGATGTGACGGGACTTGTCGGAGATCCACTCCTCGTTCACGGCATCGTTGATGCGAGGCAGGATGCGCATCACCTCGCGTCCACGGGCATCGACACGGATCGCGCTGCCCAGAGCATCCATGACGTCGATCGACTCGGTCTTGCGGAACTCCCACGGGCGCGCGTTGTGGGCCGACGGTCGATGCGTCAGAGCACCCACCGGGCACAGATCCGCGACGTTGGCCGACATCTCCGACACCAGCCCCTTCTCGAGGTAGGTCGTGATCTCCATGTCCTCGCCGCGGCTGATGGCGCCGAGATCCTCCACGCCGGCCACTTCGGTCATGAAGCGAACACAGCGCGTGCAGTGGATGCACCGGTTCATGGCGGTCTTGATCAGCGGCCCGAGATATTTCTCCTCGACGGCGCGCTTCGCTTCCGAGTACCGCGTGCCTCCGCGTCCGAAGGCCATGGCCTGATCCTGCAGATCGCACTCGCCGCCCTGATCGCAGATGGGGCAGTCGAGCGGATGATTGATCAGCAGGAACTCCATCACGCCTTCGCGCGCTTTCTGCACCATGGGCGAGCGCGTGTTGACCTGCTTCGGGGTGCCGTCGCGGTTCGGGGGCAGATCGTTCACACCAAGAGCGCAGGACGCCTGCGGCTTCGGCATGCCGACGACCTCGACGAGGCACATGCGACAATTGCCGGCGATCGACAGCCGCTCATGATAGCAGAATCGCGGGATCTCGACGCCGGCCTGCTCGCACGCCTGAAGCAGCGTGATGCCGTCCTCGACCTCGATGGTCTGGCCGTCGATGATGAGCGTTTTCGCCATGATCGTCCTTCAGATCCGCGCTCCGCTGCCCGCCGGGACGCGGTCAGCACGCCGGTTGCCGGCGACCTGAGCAGCGCCGGCACAGCACCCAATCGAGTGGGAATCGGCTCCCCACCAAAAACTCGCCACGTTTCCTACAATGTCCGCACCTGGGATGCCAGCGCGACGAATTAGCCCCGGTGCGTCACCTCGACAGCGGCGATCACCCTTGCCGCCGCGGAAGCGCGACGTGTCCGGCTCGCGCCTGATGTTCGCCGTGCAGCGTCGTCCGCTCCATTCAGTTGCATCAGCAGCACAAGTCACACGGGTTTGGTCCCCGCGACCTGAATGCGGCGCATGTGGCGGCGCTCCTGATGGCTGTCGTGCACGGCAAGATGCTTGCAGACGCGATTGTCCCAGAACGCGATGGAGCCCTTCTGCCAGCGGAACCGACACGTGAACTCGGGGCGATGGCCATGATTGAGGAGATAGTCGAGGAGCGGCCGGGATTCCTCCTCGGTCATGCCCTCGAAGCCATAGGTGTAGGAGTGGTTCACGTAGAGCAGCTTGCGGCCCGTCTCCGGGTGCGTGACGACCACCGGATGGAGGGAGACCGTCTCCTGCCACCCGTCGTCCTCGCGCACCTTCGTCGTCCGGAACGCGTTCATGTTGGCGCGCGGCCCGGCCACTTTGCGATCGGAGTGATAGGCTTTGAGACCACCGATCAGCTTTTTCATGCCGTCGGAAAGCGCATCGTAGGCGGCGTACTGACTGGCGAACAGGGTGTCGCCGCCGAAGGCCGGAACCTCGATGGCATAGAGGATGGCCCCCATCGGCGGCTCCGCGACCATCGTCGTGTCCGCATGCCATTCCTCGCCGACGATCTTCTTGTCGCCCGGCTCGCGGCGAATGACGACCACCTCGTCATCGGTGCCGACGCCCTTGTAGTTCGGATGAATGAAGATCTTGCCGAACCGGCGCGCGAAGTCCTTGTGCTGCTGGACGTCGATTTCCTGGTCGCGGAAAAAGATGACGCAGTGATCGAGTAGAGCCTTGCGGATCGCGGCGATGGTCGCATCGCTCTGGGGCCTCGAAAGATCGACACCGAAGATCTCGGCGCCGCATGCACCCGCTAGCGGGCGCACGTCGAGCCGGGCAGTGGTGGCAATGTCGTTCATGGGCGTCCTCCAGTCGCTCTCTTGGGCGATTAATCGAAACGATAGGATCGAAACGGCTCCAAGGGCAACAGCACTTCCCCCATTCCCGCCGCCCTGCAATCATGGGCCCGGATGAACGCAGGCGCATGCCGCCGAATGGGGAGCACCGTAACCATGACCAACTGCATCCACGACCACGGCCGCTGGGGGAAAGGCGACCAGCTCGGTGCGGGGCATTTCCTCACCCCCGAGCGCACGCTCGCCGCCTTGCGCATGGTTCGCGACGGCACCATCGTCGACATGAGCCACGTCATCGAAATCGGCGCGCCCCGCATGGCGCCGAACCAGTCACCCTACCACATCCAGGCCGGCCCCACGTCGGCGGGCTCGATCCGGCGGCGACGCAAGATGGGCGCGAAGAACGACGCCGGCTCCAATCTCGAGCGGATCGAGATGACGACACACGTTGGCACCCACATCGATGCCCTTGGCCACTTTTCGAAGGGCGATCAGCTCTACGGCGGCTACAGCGCCACCGAGACGGTCGACGACTTCGGGCTCGTCAACCTCGGCATCGAGCACATGCCGCCGATGGTGACGCGCGGCATCATCCTCGACGTATCGAGGCTCGACGGCGGTGATTATCTGGAAACCGGCCGCGCCGTGAAGGTTGCCGACCTCGAAAAGACGCTGGCCGCCGCCAAACTGAAAATCCAGCCCGGCGACGTCGTATGCATCAACACCGGCTGGGGCCGGTTCTTCATGACGGACAACGACAAGTACCTGCACGGGGAGCCCGGCATCGACAAGGACGCCGCACGCTGGCTGACGGCGCAGGATTGCGTGGCTATAGCCGCCGACAATATGGCGCTCGAGGTGCTGCCGGGGACCAATCACCCGGAGGAGATCATGCCGGTACACCAGCACTGTCTCGCGGAAGCGGGCGTCCACATCATCGAGAACCTGGTGATGGACGAGCTGATACAGAAAGACGTGCGCCAGTTCTGCTTCATGCTCTCGGCGATCAAGCTGAAGGGGGCAACCGGCTGCCCGGTGCGCCCGATCGCGATCATCTGATCGGCAAGGAGTGGGTGGACGGGTCGATCGTTCGTGACGGCCCGTCCACAAGGTCGATCTTACTTCTCTAACCAGATGTTATCGAGGCGCCAGTTGTTATAGATGCTGTTCATCTGACGCACGTGCCCTTTGACGTAGGGATGGCGGCACTGTGCAGCGTTGCCGTGGTAGACAATCGGGCGTGCTACATCGTCGACGAGAATGCGCTCGATTTTCCACACGATCTCCTTGCGCTTCGCCACGTCTCGCTCGGACGACTGTTCGGTCAAAAGCTTGTCGACTTCGGGGTTGCAGTATTTCGAGAAGTTGTTCTCGGAGTTGCAGGCAAAGTTCTCCATCAGCATGGAATCCGGATCGTCGAGGCCAGCACCGGTCAAGTTCAACGCGATCGAGTAGTCCTGACGCTGGGCGCGACCGAACCAGACGCTCGATTCGACGATCTCGAGTTCCGCCTCGAAATGGATCTGGTTGAGCTGATCGACCAGGATTACGGCAGGATCCTTGAAGGCGGTGAAATCCCTGGTCGTGACTTTCAGTTTCAGTTTGTTTGAAGGCCCATAACCCAAACCCTCCATAATCTTTCTCGCAGCAGCTCGACGCTCATCGAGCGTTCCACCGTAGCCCTGCAGGGACATCAGCATGTCGTCCGGCATACCCCAGAGGCCAGCCGGTTGGGGCATCATGTGACCCGAGATTTGCGAAGCGCCATGGGAGAGAATCTTGATGAAACCTTCGCGGTCGAGCGCCATGTTAACGGCCGCGCGGACATCCTTATTGTCCAAAGGTGCCCGCTTGGGATTGATCAGCACGTTGATCGAGACGTTCGTCGGACCCAA
>LNFM01001546.1_pt1 | contig 37333 bp, 39 predicted proteins | sample 596031 | NCBI WGS metagenome assembly LNFM01 (sample SAMN04254537, study PRJNA301005) | activated carbon metagenome | isolation source: dual media filters at the Ann Arbor, Michigan drinking water treatment plant | place: USA: Ann Arbor | reverse complement strand
ACATCGCCCGGACCCGCGTAGGTCTCCAGGGTGCCGCCCAGGCTCGTGTACGCCAGCCATCCCCCGAGGACGACGGCCAGGCTGATCGCGACGACGAAGCGGAGGCGGGAGCGCATCGCCCTTCTACCCCTTCCGGAACGACAGCACGGTCGAGGTCCCGCTTTCCAGGCCCTTCGCGGCGAGCACGGTGACGCGGTAACGGCCCTCGGCGCGCGGGACGGCGATCGTGGCACGGCCCTTGGCCGTGATGCGGGCCCGCTTGGCGACGACCCAGCGGAACGTGTCGATGTTGAGGCGCTCGAGGACGGCCTTGCCGGCCTTCGCGGGCACCACCTTCACGGCGACGGAGCGCGTGCCCTTGCGCGTGATCGTCACCTTCGGCGAGACGGGCACGTCGAGCGTCGGGCTGATCCCGTCGCCGAGACGGGCGCGCAGCGAGGAGGTGGTCTTCAGCGCGGGCGTCGCGACGCGGAAGCTGCCGTCGGCGGCCAGCGTCGTGGAGGCGACGGGCGTCCATGCCCCGGAGGCGAACGCCTCGATGGTGACCGGGGTGCCGGGTGCGCCGCCCGGGGCCACGCCGCGGACGGTCGCCGCCGTGCCGGCGAGGACCTTCTTCGGACCCTGGAGGCTGATCGTCGACACGACGAGCGTGCCGCGCATGAACGTGTGGAAGGTGCAGTGATAGGTGTAGGTGCCGGCCGTGGCCGGCGCCGTCAGCTCGAACTTCGCCCTGGTCGCCATCGTCCCCGAGTCGAACGACCCGTCGTCGGCGGTGACGGTGTGCGGGTTGACGCCGATGTTGGTCCAGACGATGTGCCTGCCCGGCGCCACGACCACGGGCTCCGGGATGTAGCCGGCGTCGTTGATCGTCACCTCCCCGCCGGCCGACGCCGCTCCTCCGGGGTGGGTGACCTGGCCGAGGATGGGTGCCGCGCCGGCGAGGGCCGCGGCCGCCGCGATCGAGGTCGCGACCACTGCGCGTCTGTTCATCTGTCCACCTTGAAGAGTCCGATCATTCCGTTGTTCATGTGGGACTCCACGTGGCAGTGGTAGTACCAGGTGCCCGGGGCGTCCTCTCGCCATCTCACCCGGAAGGACTCGCCCGGGCCTATGGTCCGGGTGTCCTCGGGGACCTTCGCGTCGTTCAGCCAACGGTGGCCGTGCACGTGGAAGGTGTGGAAGTTGTCGCCGAGGGAGATGACCGCCCACTCGACGGTCTCGCCCACCTTCGCCCGGAACGTCGGCGTGTTGCCGATGAACGCCCGCCCGTTGATCGTGTCGTAGCCGATGGTGTTCTCGAACGCCACGATGAACCGCCGGTCCGGGGGCTTCTCGTTCCTGCCCAGGATCGCGATCGCCCCGTAGAGCCCCTTCGGGATCCCGTCGTGCATGCCCTTGCTGTGGTCGTGGTAGGGCCAGACGCCCACGCTCTGCGGCCCTGCGGTCAGGCGGTACGTGAACGACTTGCCCACGGGCACGTTGCCGCCTCGGCCGGAGATCCCGGGGATGAACGCGCCGTCGCTGCCGAGGCCGTAGAAGAAGGCGTGGAAGTGCATCGAGTGCGGCAGCTTGTAGACCTGGTCGTCGTTCTTGAAGTGGACCAGCACCTTGTCGCCCACGCGGGCCTCGATCAGCGGGCCGGGAATACCGTCGTTGTCGCCGGAGGCCGACGTGTTGGGCAGCGGCTTCGCCCAATCGCGGGTGTAGGCGCGGTAGACGATGGCCGTCAGCGTGCGCTGGCCGAGCGGGACCTCGCGGCCCATCACCGCGTCGAGCCCGTTCGGGGCGACGTCCCAGGGGACGTTGACGGCCTTGACCCAGTACTCGCGGACCGTGCCGGCACGCGCATCCGGCAGCTTCGCCACCGGGGTCGGCGGCTCGGGGGCGAAGGCGGCCTTCCTCGCCGCCGCCAGCGCGGACGGATCGGCCTGCGGGCCGAGGGCCGGCGTGTGGTCGTGCGCGGCGTCGGCGGTCGCCGCGGGGGTGCTCGGCCCAGGGGCGCCGCCCCCGCCCGAGGTCGTCTGGCCGACGAGGGGCACCGCCCCCGCCACACCCGCCGCCAGCGCTATCCCGGCCACCACGATCGCCCGGCGGCTCACCGGCTGCTCCGGTCTGACGGGGGCGCCTGCGCGGGGCGCTCCGGTGGGCGCGAAGGTCGGCTTGTCGGGCGCATCGATCCCCCGGTTCGGCGTCGTGGACATCCGCTCCGGGCGTCTCGCGACCGTGGTCCACGAGTGCCGGAGGCGTCCTGATCATCAGGAGCCGTCGCGCGGCCGTCAAGGGAAACGGACGAAATATTCATCTCACCACCACGGAAGGCGCCGTTACGGGGGCGTTATTGGGGCGTTATTCGCCATACTCGACGATCTGAACAGCTCGTGCATCGAAAAAACTGGCAGTTGGGTCTTGCTTCCTGCGTTAGGACCGGGTTAGCGTCCGGTGAAGTTCGTGCCGTTGGACACAAAGGGAGGTGCCCGTGGATCGGAGATTGGTCGCGCTGGCCGCCGGGGTGCCGGTGCTGGCGGCGGGCGCGTTCGCGCTCAACGTCGCGACCGGGGACTCGGTGGCGCAGAAGAGCGTCACGCCCGACTACATCGAGGGGACGGTCACCTCGGGGAAGGGCGGCGTGGAGGCCGGCGTGTGGGTGATCGCCGAGGCCAAGCCGGCCGGCACGCTCATGCGCAAGATCGTGGTCACCGACCGCAAGGGCCGCTTCGTGCTACCCCAGCTGCCGAACGCCAAGTGGCAGGTCTGGGTCCGCGGCTACGGCCTCCGGGACTCGGCCAAGACGCCGGCCCGGCCCGGGGACGAACTCGCCCTCACCGTCAGGACGGCCACCACCAAGGTCCAGGCCGCCAAGATCTACCCGGCCAACTACTGGCTGTCGATGCTCAACCTCCCCGACGCGAGCCCCGACTACGCGAACCGGTTCAAGCTGAGCTGCATGCTCTGCCACCAGGTCGGGATCAAGGCGACACGCACGCCCGTGACCCGGGAGGCCTACGACCACGGCACCAAGAAGGCCGGCACTATGTACGCCACGAGCCTCGGGCTGCAGCGCGACGCCCTGCTCGACTCGCTGGCCGACTGGGGCGGGCGCATCGCCAAGGGAGAGACGCCAAAGGCGACCCCGCCGCGCCCGAGGGGGCTCGAGCGGAACATCGTCATCACCCAGTGGAACTGGGGCGACAAGTGGGCGTACGCCCATGACGAGGTCGCCACCGACAAGCGGAACCCGAAGCTGAACGCCAACGGCCCGGTGTGGGGCGTCGACATCGGCAACGACCGGCTCCTGCGCGTCGATCCGAAGACCAACAAGTCGACCGCGATCAAGATCCCGACACGCAACGGGTGGAACACCTCGTGGTGTGAGGCGAGCCGGGGACCCGGGCAACCGGTCGGCTCGGGCGGGTTCCAGACGCTCGGCTGCCCCGCCACCGCGGTGGGTGGCGTGAGCGCGTACGTCGGCAAGTACCACAATCCGGCGAATCCCCACAACCCGATGATGGACGACAAGGGCCGCGTCTGGATCACCACGCAGATCCGCCGCGAGTGGCCGGAGGACATCCCGGCCCAGTGCAAGTCCGACCCGGCCATCGCCGGCCGCAGCCACCACCGTCAGCTCGGGTACTACGACCCGAAGACGAAGAAGTTCGCCCTGATCGACACCTGCTACGGCACGCACCACCTCCAGTTCGACAAGGGCGGCGTGCTGTGGACGAGCGGCGACTCGTTCGTGCTCGGATGGTTCGACCCGGCCAAGTACGACCCCGCGCGCCCCGAGACCGAAGCGACGGCCCAGGGCCACGCCGAGGTGAAGGTCGACTCCAACGGCGACGGCACGGCCGACAAGCCGATCGTCGGCTTCAACTACGGGATCATCCCCAACGACGTGGACAACAGCGTCTGGACCGCCCAGCCGAGCACCGGCCCGCGCGGGCTGCTCGTCCGCTACGACAAGGCGACCGGCAAGTTCGAGTCGTACATCCCGCCGCCCCCGGGCTCCGGCCCGCGCGGAGTCGACGTGGACTCGAAGGGCATGATCTGGGCCGCCATGGGTGGCAGTGGGCACCTCGGGCGCTTCGACCGCTCCAAGTGCACGCAGACCTGGGGCAACGGCGAGCAGTGCCCGCAGGGCTGGACGTTCTACAAGCCGCCGGGCCCGGTGCTGGCCCAGTCGACCCGCGCCGACACGCGGACCGCCGACCTGCACTACTACCTCTGGGTCGACCGGTTCAACACCTTCGGCATGGGCAAGGACATGGTCATCCTCAACGGGACGAACTCCGACTCGCTCCAGATCTTCAACCCCACGACGAAGAAGTGGACGACGCTCCGGGTTCCGTACCCCCTCAACGCCTACCAGCGCGGCCTCGACGGTCGGATCGACGACCCGAAGGCCGGATGGAAGGGTCGCGGGCTGTGGTTCAACGACGGCCTCGACCCGGTGATCCACAACGAGGTCCAGCACGGCTGGCTCGGCCACGCGCAGATGCGGCCGACCCCGACCTCACGGTAAGGACGCCCTCCCCCCGCCCTCCAGAGACGGAGGGCGGGGGCGGTGTCGCTCCGGGCCCCGTCAGTCGACCCGCGATCGGTGGAGGTGCCGCGATGGGGACCGTTCGATCAGGCCGTTCACCGGCCACCCGCGTCCCGGATGCGGACGCCGAGTCGCTGGTGGCGGCCCTCCTCTCGCGGGCCGAGGCCATACGCATCTCCGAGCTCGCCCGGGCAGAGGGCTGCTGGGAGCGCATGTGCTCCGACGACCGCCGCCGCCTCGAGGCGCTCACCCTGAGCCTGGTCGGCGCCCTCCTCGATCAGCCGACCGCCCTCCTGCGCTCGGCCGCGCACGAGCACTCCGTCCACCGCGAGAGCGCCCGCTACCTCTTCGGGCTCGACGCCTGACTCAGGCTCAGCGCCGCGCCGCGGTCTCCGTGCGGGCCGGATCGCGCAGGCGGTCGAGCAGCGCGCGCGTCTCGTCCGACGGCGTCAGGCCGATGGCCTCGAGGGCCTCGACGCACTCCACGTAGGTCGGCACGGCGGCCGACGCCCCCGCCGCGGCCGCCGCCGCCCGCATGAGGAGGCGCCAGCCGTCCTCGCGGTACGGATCGTCGGAGACCGACGTGCGCGCCACGGCGAGCGCCTCTTGCGCCCTGCCGGCCTCGAGCAGCAGGCCGGCGTACTCGCGCCGGGCTTCTGACACCGCGGCTGCCAGCTCGCCGCGCCGCCGCCTGTCCGCCACCCCCTGTCCGGGGGCGACCAGGGGGCCGCCTTCGGCGATCTCGAGCGCCGCCGCGAGGGTGCTTCTGCGTGCCGGTCCGACCTGCTGCCGGGCGCGGGCGAGCAGGTCCTCGAGCAACTGGTCATCGGTGACGACCGCGCCTGCCGGGCTCCATCGCAGCCTGTCGCCGTCGGAGACGAGCTCGACGCCCTCCGGCGCGATGCGGCGCAGGCGGTGGATGAGCTGGCGGAGGTAGTTCGGGGCGTCCACGCTGTCGTCGCCGACCTGCTCGGCGAGCGCGCCGCGCGCGAGGCCGGCGTCGCCGGCGCGGGCGACGCTCGCCGCGACCTCCAGCGCCCTCAGGGGTGCGATCGCCAACTCCTCCCCGTCCACCTCGGCCCGCGGGCGTCCGAGGGTTCTCAGCAGGATCCGGATCCGGCCCGGATCGTCGCCGGGGTGGGCCGCGGGCGGAGCCGCGGCGAGGGCCCTCCACGTCTCCTCGCCGGGCCCGCCGCTCGCGAGGCGCCGCGCGAGCACCTCCGGCCGGTCCTGGAGGAGCGTCAGCAGCTGCCCCATCGTCCCCATCCCGATGGCGGCGGCGCGCGCCGCGTCGGCGGCCGCGTGGTGGCCGGCCGCGTCGCCCCCCCGCCAGCGCGCCTCGGCGAGGACGATCCAGGCCGCGCAGAGCTCGAGCGATCGGCCGGCCGTCCTCATCCCGTCGATCGCCTCCTCCAGCAGCAGGGCCGCCGGGGCGGGGTCGTCGCCCCGGGCCAGATACGCCGCCGCCAGCCAGACGTCGGCCCATTCGCCGAAGCAGGGCAGGCCGTGCTCCTCGCACCACGTGCGCGTCGCCTCCAGTGACGCGATCGCCTCCTCGACGCGCCCGAGGCGGACGAGCATCTTGCCCTCCGTGAAAGCGAAGATCGCCCGGTCGGCGGGCCGGTGGCCGAGCCGGCGAGTCAGCGCGCGCGCCTCCCTGACCAGCGCGAGCCCACGCTCCCGATCCCCCTCCTCGAACACGAGCTCGCCCTCCAGATGGCGCCAGAAGTCGAGGAAGCCGCCGTGCGCCGCATAAGGCGCCTCCGCGTCGAACGCCGACCGCGCCTCCCCCAGCTGTCCGCGCTCGCGGAGGGTCGCGATCCGGTAGAGCTCGGTCGACCGCGCGTCGCCGTCGCGGCCCGCGTTGATACCGGCCATGTACTCGACGTCGGCGAAGCGGCCCTGGAAGTAGAGGCCGCACTGGAACAGGCCGACATTCAGCGAGAGGCGCTCGACGTCGCGGGGGCTCCACGCCTGCGGCGGATGCCGGCTCGAGCCCACCTCGAGCACGTAGCGCAGCGCCCGTGCGCCGGGTGACGACTCTCCTGGGGGCACCAGGGGCAGCAGCGTGCCCCAGTCCATCGACAGGTGGAGCCCGAAGGCGGCGGTGGTGGCGGCGTCCGGGTGCTCGCGCACGAGCCGGTCGTACTCGCCGCTGGCTCGCAGCCGCTCCACGAAGGCGGGGCCCTCGCTCCTGCGGCCCGCGATGATCGCCTGGAGCTGGCAGCCGCGCAGCGCAGGGCGGTGCGAGAGCGCCTCCTCGCCGATGGCATCGCACCATGCGAGCACCTTGTCCCAGTCGCCCCGCATCAGCACCGAGGGCGTCGCCGCCTCGACCATCGGCTGGGCCTCGTCCGGTGCGCCGGCCTCGATGAAGTGGTCGGCCGCCTCCTCCGCCTGCCCCAGGGCGCCCAGCCGCCGCGCGTGGCGCACGAGCAGGGCCCGCATCTCCGCGGGGTCGTCGCGGAGGCGGCTCAACAGGAACTCGCGGAAGCGCGGGTGGTAGCGCAGCCCCTCCGGCTCGACCGTGGCCGGCAGGTGATGGCTGCGGATGGCGCGCACCAGCGCGCCTCCCGACGGCACGAGGAGCAGGGCCTCCAGCCCGGCGGCGTCGACCGTGTGGAGCACGGAGCTGCTCACCACCGCCTGCCGGAGTTCGACGGGGAGCGTGTCGAGCACCTCGGCGCCGAGGTAGGCGAAGAAGGGGTCGTCCACCGGGGTTCCCGAGGGGGGCCCGGAGCCCCGTAGCGCGTCGAACACGATGCCGGCTGCCCACCCGCCGGACGCCGACACGACCTCAGGCGTCGCGACGACGCCCCGCGCGGTGAGCAGCTCCTCGACCTCGCCCGTCGTGAACGAGAGATCCTCCCCCGAGACGACGCCGGCCCGGCCCGTCAGGACCTCCCGGCTGAGGTTGAGGTGGACCATGCGCCGCGACACGAGCACCAGCAGCGCGTCGGGCGCGACCGCCTCCACCAGTGCGCGCAGAACCATGAGGACGGGCGGCCGCGACTCCACGAGGTGCAGGTCGTCGATCACGAGCGTCGACCCGGCGGGCATGCCCTCCGCGAGCAGGGCCGCGCAGTCGGCGGGAGCGACGCCGCGGGCGAGCATCGAGGGCACCTGCTCCGGCGCGACCGGGTCGATCCCACCCATGGCCGCCGCCAGGTAGGTCAGGAACCGGCCCGGGCTGCCGTCGGACTCGCCGAGCGTCAGCCAGGCCTGCGGACCGGGGCGGGAGGCGATGAACTGCACGACGGCCGTCGTCTTGCCCGAGCCCGCCGAGGCGACCACCTGGAGGACCCTCCGCCCGCAGGCGGCGCGCTCGAGGGTCCCGACCACGCGACCGCGTTCGATGACCGTGTCGGCCACCGCCGGCACACGCGTCTTCGAGCGGATCAAAGGACCGGCCATTGCCCGGCGAGCCTAACCCGGAGCCCCCGTTAGTGCGAATAGTCACCATCTACCCATCGACGCTTCTGGCGATTCGGGATGCGCGCCCGATCAGCCTGCCGCGCGGGCGAGGCGGTCCGCCATCTCGCCCAGCCGCTCCCGCAGTGCGGGTGGTTCATGAACCACGACGTCGGCATCGAGCATCACGATCCGCAGGGCCAGCCAGCCGAGGTCGTCGTCGCCGGTGCGCAGCTCGCACGAGTCCGCGTCGATCGCCGTGACGTCGGCCCAGCCGCGGGACACGCGGCGGAGGACCACCTCGGCGGGGGCCCTCACGGTCACCCGCGCCTCGTAGCCCTTGGCGCCCGCGCGCTGCCCTTCGGAGACGAACGCCACAGGGTCGCCGCCCGGCAGCTCGCGCGGCGGGAAGCGGACGCTCGCCGCGACGGGATCGGCGATGCGGTCGATGCGAAAGGTGCGCCACCCGTCGCGCGCGACGTCCCAGGCCACCAGGTACCAGCGCCGGTGCAGGGCGACCAGCGCGTGCGGCTCCACCTCGCGGCGGGCGGTCTCGCCGTCGCGGCGCCGGTAGGTGAAGCGCACGCGCTCGCCGTCGCGGCGGGCGGCGCCGAGCATGGCCAGGTGCTGGGGGTCGATCGTCGGCCCGTCGCCGGGCCGGGGCATCGCGGTCGCGCCGACGGCCTGCACCTGGGCGCGCAGGTGGGCCGGCAGCACCTGCTCGAGCTTCACCAGGGCGCGCAGCGAGGTCTCCTCGATCCCCGCCACCGCCGACCAGGCCGCGGTGCGGAGGCCGACGGCGATCGCCACCGCCTCGTCCTCGTCGAGCAGCAGCGGGGGCATCGCCGTCCCGGCGGCGAGCCGGTACCCGCCGAAGGGGCCGGTGAGCGACTCCACCGGATACCCGAGCCGCCGCAGCCGGTCGACGTCGCGGCGCACGGTGCGCTCGGAGACCTCGAGGCGGCGGGCGAGATCGGGGCCCGGCCAGTCGCGCCGCGCCTGCAGCAGGGACAGGAGCTCGAGCAGGCGGCTGGCGGTCCCTGACACATCTCGATCATGGCGCATGTTGCGGACAGAAACTGACCGGAACCGCTCGTAGGGTCGATCCCGACAACGATCCACGTGGATGGGAGCGGACATGATCGAGGAGCGCGACGGATACCCGGCGGGGGTGCCCTGCTGGATCGATCTGGAGCAGGACGACCCGGCCGCTGCGGCCGAGTTCTACGGCCGGCTCTTCGGGTGGGATCTCGAGGACCAGATGCCGCCCGGCGCACCGGGGCACTACTTCTCCGCCACCAGGAGGGGCAAGGAGGTGGCCGGGATCGGATCGCGGCCCGAGGACACCGCGACCTGGCCCTCGTGGAGGACGTACATCTGGGTGGACGACGCCGACGCGACGGCGGCGCGGGCCGTGGAGCTCGGGGGCGCGGTGGCGATGGCGCCGATGGACATCTTCGACGCCGGGCGCATGGCGGTGATCGCCGACCCCGAGGGCGCGCGGATCGGCATCTGGCAGGCGGGCCGCCATCGCGGCGCCGTGCTGGTGAACGAGCCGGGCACCTGGAACTTCAGCGCGCTGCACGCCCGTGATCTCGACGGGGCGCTCGCCTTCTACGGCGGGCTCTTCGGCTGGGAGGGCGACGCGCCGGACCCCGAGGCGGGCGGCACGGTGCTGCTGCGACGCCCCGGGTACGGCGACCACCTCGAGGAGCTCGATCCGGGCCTGCGGGCCCGGATGGCGGAGATGGGCGCCCCGGCCGGCTTCGAGGACGCCGTCGCGTGGCTCGTGCCCCTCGGCGACGAGGCCGATCCCTACTGGGACGTCACCTTCGGCGTGGCCGACGCCGATGCGACCGCGGCGAGGGCCGCCGAGCTCGGCGCGGAGGTGCTGGTTCCGCCCACCGACATGCCCTGGGTGCGCACGACGGTGCTGCGCGACCCGCAGGGCGCCGTGCTCACCGCCAGCCAGTTCGTGCCCCCGGACCAGGGCTGACGCGGGCGGACGGGCCCGGGGCTAGAGTTCCCCGGGCCCGTCCGCTTGTCCGATCCGGAGGACGATGACCGCTCATACGCTCCGGGTGCTGGCCGCCACCGTCGCGCTCGCGGCGGCCCCCGGCGGGGCCCCGATCGCCGACGCCGCCCAGGTGGGGCGTGGCACCCCGGCGAGCTGCACCTCCGCGGCGGTCGTGGCCGCCGTCGCCGGCGGCGGGGTGGTGACGTTCGACTGCGGGCCCGACCCCGTGGTCATCCGCATGCGCCAGACCGCGAAGGTCCGCAACACGAACCCCTCCCTGGTGCTCGACGGCGGCGGGAAGGTCACGCTCCACGGAGGCGGGGTGCGCCGGATCCTCTACCAGAACACCTGCGACCGGGCGCAGGTCTGGACCACCGACCACTGCCAGAACCAGGCGACGCCCCGGCTGGTCGTGAGGAACCTGACCTTCGCCGCGGGCAACGCCACCGGGCAGTCCGTGGACGGCGGCGGGGGCGGCGCGATCTTCGTCCGGGGCGGGCGCCTGACCATCATCAACAGCCGCTTCCGGGGCAACCGCTGCGACCGCGTCGGCCCCGACGTCGGCGGCGCCGCGGTGCGCGCACTCAGCCAGTTCCGCAACCTCCCGGTGCGGGTCGTCGGCAGCACCTTCACCGGCGGCCGGTGCGCGAACGGAGGCGCGATCAGCAGCATCGGGGTGTCGTGGGCGATCACGCGGAGCAGCTTCACGGGCAACCGCGCCACCGGCCGCGGGGCGAACCCCGCCCGCGGCGGCACGCCCGGCGGGGGCAACGGCGGGGCGATCTACCTCGACGGCAACCGCTTCACCCTCGCGCTGCGCGACACCGTGATCGAGGGCAACACCGCCCCGGAGGGCGGCGGCGCGATCTTCTTCGTCAGCAACGACCGCACCGGCACCGCGACCCTGGCGGCGTCGACGCTCCGGCGCAACCGCAGCCTCGGCTTCGAGACGCGGGGCCTGCCGGGCGTCTTCTTCCTCGGCGCCCGCCCGCCACGGCTCATCGAGGGGACCCGCCTGATCCCGTGAGCGGCGGTCCGGGGAGGCCGGCCGGGTTACACTCGACGGGTGACCGGGGGAGAGGAAGCGCCGGGGGCCGGGCCCCTGCCAGGCGGGCGGCGCAGGGGCATCGTGGCCGGCGTGATCGCGGGCGTCGGGATCCTCGCCGTCGTCGGCGTGCTCCTCGCCACCCTGGCCGCTCAGAACACCTCCGGGGAGCCCGCCCTGCGCGAGGCGCAGGACCGGGCGGCCGCCGGGCTCGCCGATCTGCGCTCGGTCGTCAGCCAGGGGGGCGGGGAGCTCGAGGTCACCTGGACCTCCACGCCCGCGCCGGTGGGCGACGACCACCTCGTCGTCGCGCGCCTGAAGGTGCTGCCCTCGGGCGAGGTGAGCGAGGCCGAGTTCGTGGTGTCGGGCACCCAGGTCGGGTGGCAGAACGCGCTGGCGCGCCGCATCCTCGAGTTCGATTCCGGTGCCTGAGCCCCGGGCGACGACCGGCCCGCCCCCGCCCCCGCCGGTTGCCATGCCGGTGCCCGAGGCCCTCGCCGCGGTGGTGGAGGCCGAGCGCGGGCTGCTCGGGCTCGGCATGCCCGGGTGCGCCGCCTGCATGCTGTTGCCCGCGTCTCTCGCGGAGGTCGCGCGGTCGCGTCCGGGCCTGGTCGTCGCGATGGGCGAGTTCGCGAGCATCGACGACTGGCGCTGGCGCGAGCAACTGCTGTGGCCGCGCGGGATCCGGGTGAGCCGCTCGTCGGTGCCCGCGCTCGCGCTGCTGGCCGGCGGCGAGGTGATCGCGACCCGTCCCGGAGGCGGCCCGGCGATGGTCATCGACCGCTGGCTCGAGGCGTCCCTCGGCCCGGCGGAGCACCCTCTCGGCGACGAGCCGACGCCCGCCGAGCTCGAGGCGCTCGACGCGGTGACGGGCGTGATCGCCCGCCACCGGGCCGTCAAGAGCAGCCGGGAGTCCTCGCTCGGCACGACCTGAGGGCCGCGCCGGCGTCCCTCAGTCGTCGGCCTCGGGGCGGCGCTCGATGCCCTCCCGTGTGCTGCTCACGCGCACGATGCGGTCGGCGAAGCTGATCTCCTCGATCTCGGTCACCGGCACGACGACCTTCCTGCCCGGGAGGATGTTGCGCGTGTCCACCACGATGGCGTCGATCGACCAGGTCGCGTCGTCGAGGAGCAGGTCCTCCACGTGGCCGACCTCGTCGTCGGTGGCCCGCACGTGGTATCCGGTGACCTCGCGGGCGCTGCGCAGGTGCGGGTCGCCCTCCCCGGGCTCCCCCACGCCCTCGGGCGGCAGGCCGGGCTCGATCGGCGCGTAGGCGCCCGCGACCGGGTACCCCGCGGCGAAGCCCCAGTAGGGGACGTAGCCGTAGTAGCCGTAGAGGTCGGTCTCCCACTGCCGCGAGACGGGCTCGTCGGCCGACAGCGGCGGGCTGCCCTCCACCTGCTCCCGCGTCAGGCCGATCGTCACCCGCTCGTCGATGCCGCCGACGGCCTCCGGCGCGAGCAGCACCTGGCGGCCCGTGAGCCAGCCCCCGGTGTCGGCCGCCAGATAGCGCACCCTCCAGCGTTCGTCGTCGAACAGGAGGTCCTCGACCGTCCCGATCTCCCCGTCGACCGCCTGGAGCGGCAGTCCCCGCACCCCGTCGATGCTCGTGATCATCGCGTCCCTCCTCTCGGTGTCTGGACGGAGGGTTCCCCCCGGGAGCGCGTCCGGAACGGCGCCCGGCCGCCGCGGCCGCACCACCGCGACGGTCTGACTCCTCTTGTCACGCGGCGGCCACCGCCGCGTAACCCGTGACGTCCGGCGGGTTGAGACGCTCGCGGCGTGAGCAGCCTGCACGCCGGGCGCGCCACCGCGGCGGGCATCGTCGTGCTGGCCGCCGTCGCTCTCGCCGCGCGCCTCCCGGCGCTCGGCCTCCCCGATCTGGCACAGGCCGAGCATCACAAGCTGGAGGCCGTCGCGGCATGGCGGGCCGGCGATCTCATCGTCGACGGCGAGCACCCGGCGCTCTTCAAGGCCCTCGTGCTCGTCTCGACCGGGATCGGGGGCCCGACCGCGACCGCGTTGCGGATGCCGAGCGTGATCGCGGGCATCGCCGCCTGTGCGCTCGTCGTGCTCATCGGCCGGCGTCTGTACGGCCCCACGGCCGGCTGGGCGGCCGGGGGGCTCATGGCCCTGGGCACGATCCCGGTGGGCATCGATCGCGTGGGCAAGGAGGACGCGGTGATGATGGCGCTCGCCCTCGCCGCGGTCCTCTGCTGGCTCATGGCCGCCGACGACCCGCGGTGGTGGCTCGGCGCCGCGGCGTTCGCCGCCGCCGCGGTCGCCGTGAAGTACGAGGCGCTCCCGCTGCTCCCGGCGCTCTGGCTGGCCGGTCGCGCCGGCCTGGGGCCGCGAGCACCCGGGGGTCTCCGTCCGCTCGCCCTCGGCCTCGCGGTCTTCCTCGCGGTCCACCTCGCCCTCAACCCGCTCCTGCTCGTACCGGCCCAGTGGGCCTTCCTCTGGGACTTCACCAGCAGCCTCCTGGCGCACCGGCCGCCGGCCGACGGATCGATCGTTCCGAGCCGCGGCTTCGCCGCCGCGGGGGAGCTCCACGACGTGAAGCCCGTCTGGTACTACGCGCTCTACCTCGGCATCAAGGCCCAGCCGCTCTGGCTCGCCGTGGTCGCGGGCGGGGTCCTCCTCGCCGCGGCGAGGCGGCGGCGCGAGGACGTCCTGCTGCTGGTCTGGGGGATCGGCTACACGGTGGCGATCTCCCTCGTGCCGTTCGGCTTCGCCCGGTACCTGGCCCCCGCCCTTCCCGCCTTCGCCCTCCTGGGCGGCGCGGCCGTGGCATGGGCGCTCGCGCGGACCCGCCGGGCTCCCGCCGCGCTCGCGGCCGGCGCCGTGGCCCTCGCCGTCCCCCTGGCGCTCGCGCTCCCCTATCCCGCCCTCTACGTCAACGCCCTCGGCGGGGGCAGCGCCCGGGCCCTCCACTGGACGCCCGACGATGCGGGCGGCAACCTCGGGATGACACGGGTCGTCGCCATGCTCGAGGACCGCGGGGTGGCCGGCGACATCGCCGTCGCCGACCCCACGCTGGTGAGATTCCTGTCGGCCGGGCGCCTGCGCGCGGTGGCGGCCGAGGGCCTGCCGCCGGAGCCGGCGGCGCTGCGGTCGCGGGGCGTCGACGTCGTGATCGTCCAGCCGTCCCAGTCGTCGCTGGGCACGCGCGCCCTCTTCGAGGGCCTGCCACGCACGTCACGACCCCTGCTCACCGTGCGCGTCCGCGGCATCGAGATGGTCGGCGTCTACCGCGTCGGAGGGCCGGCGGGATCCGCGGTCAGCACGCGCACGCCGCCGACGATGCGCGAGCGCGGGAAGCGCGACGACAAGGCGGGGAGCAGGCCCGGCATGGTGGTGAACGCCCGGCCGACGACGACGGTCCGCGCGCCCGCCGCGGCCCTCAGGACCGCCGTCTCGTCGAGCGCTCCGCTGCCGACCCGGACCAGGGACGCATCGACCGTCGAGGCGTCGGCCGGGCGGCGGGCGGCGAGCGGCACGAGCGGGAGATCGCTGACGACGACCTCCCCCGGAGGGGTGACGCCGGCGACCGCCCGGGCGACCCCGGCAAGCTGGGCGCCGGCCTCGTCGGACAGGACGACCCGGCCGCGCATCGCCCCGGGGAGCAGCAGGACGAGCGCCGCGGCGAGGGCGACGGCGTGAGGGGCGCGCAGGCCACGCGGCAGGGCCGAGGCGGTCAGCACGGCCAGCGGCACCGAGAGGAGGGCCCAATGATGGAGGAACAGGGGGCGCTGGACCGTGAGCATCGCGGCGGCGGCCGTGAGGAGGGCGATGAGCGCCGCGCGGTCGTCCGCCCACGACCTCCAGGAGGCCGGCGCCGCCAGACCGATCGCCGCGAGGGCTCCGAGACCGAGCCCCGCGAACCCGAGGACGATCGCGAGGTCCGGGTCCGAGGGGGCGATGGCGACACCCCGGGCGGCGCCGCGGATGCCGACGGCGCCGTCCCACAGATCGCCGAGGCGGGTGGCGTGGGGCAGGAGCACCGCGACGGTGACGGCGGCGGCGCCGGCCCCCATCGCCGCCCATCCGCGGCGCGGCAGCCGGCCGCGCCAGGCGCCGACGAGCACCGCCGCGGCGAAGGGCAGCGCGAGCAGCTTCACCAGCACGGCCGCCGCGACCAGGGCGCCCGCGGCCGCCGCAGCGGCCGGGCGACGGGACGCCGCGAGCACGGCGAGGGCCATCAGGCCGAGGGCGATCGCCGGGACGTCCGCGCTCACCACGGCGGCCCGGTCGACGACGGCCGGCGACAGGCCGACGAGCAGGGCGGCCACGCCGCCGGCCAGCGGGCCCCCCAGGGGCCGGACGACGAGGGCCGCGGCGAGGACGCCGCCGAGGCAGAGCAGCAGCACCCCGGCCCTCATGAGGGCGGCGTCGCCCCCGGTCGCCATCGCCAGGGCCCGCAGGCCCATGAAGAAGAGGGGCGGTTGCGAGGCGAACACCTCGGGCCCCAGCGACGCGCCGTCCGCCAGGGCGACGGCGCTCCCCAGGTAGACGCCCTCGTCGAACTCGGCCGAGTGGACCGGCAGCCGGCGCCCCGCGGCGACGGCGACGAGCCCGAGCACGAGGCCGAGCCAGAGCGCCTCGGACGCGTGCTGCGCGGACCCGGGGCGGCGGCTCATGGCGGTCCACGCTACCGCGGTCCCGGCGGCACGGAGGGCCTGCTCCGCCGGAGTTTCACGGCGTCACATCGCCGGGGCGGGCGGACGGTCCGGTGACCGCCCGGCTCGGTCTCGCGGGGAGGGCCGCGGCGGGGGTGCTCTCGGTGCTCCTCATCGCGGGTCTGTTCGCCGTGGGCGACCCCGGGGACCTCGGCGGCGCGCTCGACGGCCGCGGCCTGCCGCTCGTGCTGGCCGCCGTCGGCCTCTACCTGGTCAACGGAGTGCTCAAGGCGATGCGGTGGACCATCCTCCTGCGCGCCGCCGGCGTGGCGGCGTCACCGTCCCGGGCCTACGGGGCCTTCCTGGTCGGCATGGCCGTGAACAACCTGCTCCCGACCGGACTCGCCGGCGAGCCCGTGCGGCTCGTCCGGCTCGCGGGGCGCATCACCCCGGCGGGCGCCGCGGCGACGACCGCCGACCGCGCCCTCGACGCCGCCGCGCTGGCGGTCGCCGCCGCCGCCGGGATCCCTCTGCTGGCCGGACTGGATCCGGCCGCCGTGCCCACGGTCGCCGCGGCAGCAGGGCTCTGCGCCGTCGCGGTCGCCGCCGCGGCCGCCTGGATCTGGCGCCGCGGCCGGCTCGCCACCCTCGCCCGCCGGCCCGCCGCCGGCGCCGGCGCGCTCGCCCTGACGCTCGCGATCCAGGTCAACGACCCGCTGCGCCTGCTGCTGCTGGCGATGGGGTCCGGCATCGACCTGGGCTTCTGGCGGGCGGTCGCCATCGTCGCCGCGGCGACCATCGTGAGCGCCGTGACGATCGTCGGCGGTGGCGCGGGTATGGCCGTCGCCGTCGGTGCGCTCCTCGCCGCCGCCGGCGCGCCCGCCGAGACCGCCGCCGCGCTCGGGCTCGTCTTCGTCGCCACCTCGACGTGGCTCAGCTTCCCGCTCGGCGCCCTGGCCGCACTGGTCGGTCGCCGCCCCCCACGATCAACGGAGACCCAATGGACCTGACCGTCGTACTCCCCGCGCGCAACGAGGCGGACAACCTGAAGGCCGTGGTCGAGGAGGCGCAGGAGGCCCTCCTGCGCGCGCGCATCGACGCGGAGATCCTCATCGTCGACGACGGCAGCACCGATGCCACTGCCTCCGTCGCGGCCGCCCTCGCGGGGCCGGGCGTCCGCGTCGTGACCTTCCCGGTCAACAGGGGCCGTGCCCACGCCATCGCCGAGGGCTTCGCCCAGGCGGCCGGGAGCGCGGTCGCGGTGATGGACTCCGATGGCCAGTACGACCCCGGCGACCTCGCCCCGCTCCTCGCCGTCCTCGCCGGCGGCGCCGATGTGGCCAACGGCTGTCGCTTCGATCGCGCCGACACCCCGATGCGCAGGCTGGTGTCGGGCGTCTACAACCTGGTGCTGATGCGCGGTGTGATCGGGGTCCGCTCGCGCGACGCCAACAGCGGGCTCAAGATGTTCCGGACGGCGAGCCTGCCCCTGCTCGGTTACGACCCCGCCGGCTTCCGCCGCGGGCACCGCTACCTCGTGGCCTGGGCCGAGGCGCGGGGGCTCCGCGTGGTCGACGTACCCGTCTCCCATCGCCCCCGCGCGGGTGGGCGGTCCTACATCCGCCCCGGGCGCGAGGCCCGCAACACCGTGCTGGACCTCATGGCGTTCCGCAGGGCCATGCGCCGGGAGCCCGAGCCCGCGGGCAGGCCGGTGGAGAGCTGAGCGAGGTTCTCCCGCGCGAGGAACAGGAGGCCCAGGCCGACGCTCACGGCCGTCTCGCTGATCTGGAGGAGGACGCCGAACGCCAGGGCGACCGCCGGATCGACGCCGTAGGCGGCGGTGAGGGGGAGCATGGCGGCGATCTGGAACGTGCCCATACCGCCGGGCGCCAGCGGCACCGCGTGCGCCAGGGTCAGCGTGACCAGGACCAGGCCTCCCGCGGCCGGCCCGACGTGCGCGAGGCCGGTCGCGTGCAGGACCAGCATGATGGCGGCCCACTGCGCGGCCCACTGCCCGAGGGCCACGGCCGACACGCTCACGGCCGCGCGGGGGCGCCGGAGTGCGCGCAGCCCCTGGTGCACGGCGCCCCAGCACTCGGCGACCACCCTCGCCGGCCGCCCCAGGCGGCCGGCCGGGCGGCGCGCGGGAGGGGCGATGCGGGCGGCGATCCCGGTCAGTAGCAGGCATCCGGCCGCGGACGCGATCGTGACGATCTGGATCGCGCCGGGAGCAGGGACGGCGAGGACCAGGGCGACCGCCACCACGGCCCAGGCGAGCGTCGACACCAGGTGCTCGGCGGCGATCGAGCCGGCCACCTGGCCGACGGAGGCCTCGCCGCCGCGGCGGTCGATCCGCCTCCGCGCGAGCACGACCTTCGCGACCTCGCCGACCCTCCCGGGAAGGCCGCTGTTCACGAGCGCGCCGACGAGCAGGGGGCTCACCAGGTCGAGGCGCCGGAGGCGGCCGTGCATCCCGTCGATGCCCGCGAGGAGTCCTCGCCACGTGACGGCCTTGAGCACCGCGGAGGCGGCGTTGGCGACGCACGCGGCGAGCAGGAACTCCCACCGGCAGTCGGCGATGCGCTCCCCGAGCGCCGACACGTCGATCCGCCAGGCCGCCACGACGGCGAGCACCGCCACGAGCGCCACGCCGCCCGCGGCTCGTCGCCGCGCGCGCCTCCGGCCGTCCTGCGGATGCGGGTCCCCCGGCGCCGTCCGCGGCGGCCGGGAGGGCGTCGTCAGCTCCGGGCCCCGCTCGCGGGGCCGTGCCCGCCGGGACGGGGCGGGGCGTCGAGCAGCTGGGAGTGGGTGACGGGCCGCCGGCCCTGGTCCAGCAGCCGTCTCAGCAGGTCCCGGCCCGCGCGCTCCAGCCGCGCGTGCTCGAGGTCCGCGGGGTGGAGGTCGAGCCGGACGACGGGTGCGGGGGCGAGAGCGCGGGCGGCCATGAGAGCGGCGGAGGGGGACCACGCCCGCCGGGCGGGCGTCGACGCCCCGAGACCGATGCTCGGCACGCGCCGCGAGCCCGCCTCGTCCCGCAGGGCGGTGCGGGTCGCCCACCAGCGCAGGCCCGCCGACCGGCACGAGGCCCCCATCGCGGGTGGGTGGACGTACGACGGCGCGATGAAGCCCTCCGCGTCGAGCCCGACCTCGCGCATCTCCCGCGCCCCGTCCTCGATCAGCGTCGCGATGGAGCGCGCCTCGCGCCCTGCGAGCTCGCGCCCGTCGCGACCGCGGCTCGAGAGGTGGGAGTAGCCGTGCAGCACCGCCTCGTCGCCGGCGCGCCGGCGCTCCCTCAGCCACCCGGCCCCGGGCCCGGCCCGCCAGGACTCCCGTCCCCCGTAGCGGGGGACCACCAGCAGGCTCACCGGCCCGTCCATGTCCGCGGCGACGATCGCGCGCCAGCGGGCGGTCGCATCGAGCGTCGAGGGCGCGACGTCGTGCAGGGCGATGACCAGACCCCTCATGCCGCCGCCAGGCTCGCGTAGACGTCCCACTCCCGGTCGAACGTGCGATCCCACGAGAGCTCGCTGAGGTCCGCCCGGGGGCGGGAGGCGGACAGGGCCCGCCGGACGCCTTCCGCCAGGGCCGCCGGATCGCCGGGGGCCACCAGGACCGCTCCGCGCCCGCTGAGGAGCTCGGCCGTGCCCGCCGAGTCGGGGGCGACGACGCGGCAGCGCGCGGCGAGCGCCTCCAGGGGGCAGAGCCCGAAGGGCTCGGTCGGGTTCGGGTGGACGAAGCAGTCGGCCGTCGCCATCAGCGTCGCCAGCCGCGCGCGCTCGGCCACGTGACCCAGGAGCACGATCCGCTTCTCCACCCCGAGCCGCCGGGCCGCCCTCATCAGCGGCGGCACGGCGGCGCCCGTGCCGGCGATCACCAGGACGGCCCCGTCGAGCCCGGCGAGCATCGGCGGCAGCAGATCGACCCTCTTCTCGCTGGAGACGCGGCCGGCGTAGAGCAGCAGCGGCGAGCCCGCCGGCGCGAGGCGCTCGCGCAGCGCGGCGTCGGCCCGCGCGGCGGCGAACACGCCGAGATCGACGCCGAGTGGCGAGGTGATGACGCCGACCCCCGGCGGGGGCTCGAGGCCGGACCGGGCCGCCCGCGACGCCACCATGATCGTCGAGGGCGCTCCCCAGGCCCGTCTCTGCGCGAGCGTCAGCACCCCGGCGGCCGGCCGCCGGAGCGCCGCCGGCAGCCCCGCGGCGCCGAGCGCGAGATCGGAGTGGCAGAGCATCGCGACGGCCACCCCCCGCGCGGCCGCCCACCGGGCCACCGACATCGGGAACGCCAGCGCGTCGTGGAGCACGACCACCGACGGGTCGAGCCTCTCCAGGGCGGCGAGCACCGGCGCCCGCCGGGGCGCCAGTCGGTAGCCCCACGCGTCCGAGGGGGTGCGGCCCCTCACACGCTCGAAGCGGCTGTCGCCGACGATGTCCACGCCCGCGTGCGCGCCCGTCACGACGGCGGCGTGCGCGCGCCCGTGCCGGGCGGCCCATTCGGCCTTCGCGACCAGATAGGTGCGGATGCCGCCGGAGACCGGCGAGTACCACTGGGTGAGGTCCACGACCCTCACGCCGTGGCCCTGCCCGCCTGCCGGCCCGCCGGGACGACGCCGGCGGGCTCGTCGATGAGGTCGCGGTATCCCGCGACCAGGCCGGAGAACACCTCGTCCCAGCCCGGGCGGGCGAGGGCCGCGATCCTGGCGCGGGCGCCCATCGCGGTCCGCACGGAGGCGTTGTCGTGCAGCACCGCGATCGCGGCCGCCAGCGCCACCGGGTCGTCGGGCGGCACCAGCAGCCCGGTCTCGCCGTCGATCACCTGCTCGGCGGCGCCGCCCCGCCCGATGACCACCGCCGGGAGCCCCGAGGCCGCGGCCTCGGTCACGACCTGGCCGAAGGTCTCCGTCTGGGAGGGCAGGCAGAACAGGTCGGCCGAGGCGAAGGCGCCGGACAGCTCGTCGCCGGTGAGCGCTCCGAGGAACCGGTGCGGCGTCCCGGCGAGGGCCGCCGCGGTCTCGGCCCTCCCCGGCCCGTCGCCGACCAGCGCGAGGTGCAGCCCGGGTCGCACCGCCGCCGCGCGCCGGAACGCGTCGGCCAGGGCGAGGAGCCCCTTCTCCGCGGAGAGGCGGCCCACGTACAGGACGATGGTCTCCGCCCCGTCTCCGCCGAGGCGCCGCCGCATCGCCCGCGAGCGGCGCTCCGGGGCGAAGGCGCGCGTGTCGGACCCCCTCGTGAACGAGAAGATCCGGGCCGGGTCGACCCCTCCGGCGATCAGGGCCTGGCCGGTCGCCCGCGTGGGCACGTAGACGCGGTCGGCCTGGCCGTAGAACCACCGCACGGCCCGGTCGGTCAGCTCGGCGGCGAGGCGGTCGCCCGTCAGCTCGAGCGCGTAGCGGGCGAGCTCGGTGTGGTGGCTCGCCACGAAGGGGATGCCCAGGGTGCGCGCGACCACCAGGGCGCTGAGGCCCATCGGCCCGGGCGTCGCCGCGTGCACGACGCGCGCTCCCGACGCCTCGACGACGTCGAGCAGGTCGATGATCGAGGGCACTCCGAGGGTCCAGCCGCGGTCGCCGTAGGCCGGGACGGGGAAGCGCGTCACGGCGCGCAGGTCCCGGTGCCCCGGCGAGTCGCGTCCGTCGCCGCCGCAGCTCAGCACCCGCAGGCCGGCCCCGGGCCGCGCCGCGGCGTAGGCGGCCAGCCGGCGCATGGTCCCGGCCACGCCGTTCAGCTCGGAGAAGGTGTCGGTCACCATCACCGCCGGCACCGCGCGCGGGGCGGAGGTCGTGGGACCGAAGAACTCGCTCTCGACGTCCTCCGCGAAGCGGACCTCGCCGCGCGCGTAGTTGGCGGCCAGGAGGTAGGGGAGGGCGAGTGCCCCGGCTCCGGCGAGCGCCTCGACCCGGCGCCCGAGCGTGGAGAAGCCGAGGTTGCGCGGCTCCAGAGCCCTGCGCACGAGCTCCTCGTGGAGCCAGCCGGTCGCGAGCCTCAGCCGCGCGTGGCTGCGCTCGCCGCCGCGCGAGGTCCGGCCGATGCGGCGGTAGCGGCGCACGAGGCGGCGATCGGCGCGGATGCGCCCGAGCACCTCCTCGGCCAGCGCGGAGCCGCCACCCTGCGCGTCGCCGCCCGAGGGGGGAGGCAGCCGGTGCTGGAGGAGGTCTCCGAGCAGGCCGCGGAGGGGGGCCGGAATCGCCACGGTCCCGCGCTCGAGGTATCCCTTCGCCGCCAGCGACCCGACCGAGTGGGCGAGCGTCCCGGACCCGCCGTGCCCTCCTCCGGGCGCGACCCGGCCGGCGCGCAGGTGCTCGAGCAGCGCCTCGGGCGTGCGCGCGTACGGCGTCACGGTCCACGTGGAGGCGATGTCGAACGCCCCGTGGTCGTCGCTGCCCCCGGTCAGGGCCGGGGGGCCGTCGCCGCAGGGCGGCATGCCGTGCTTGTCGGCGAGCCGCATCAGCAGCTCCCGGCTCGCCGAGCCGGCGATCCGCACGGCCACCTCGTTGGTGGCGGCGGGACGCGACCCGTTACGGCCCTCCCAGAGGCGGAAGAGGAGCAGGCAGCGCTCGATGTGCTCGGCGGTGAGGTCCCCTCCGACCCGGTGCAGCGGGTGGGCCAGGGCGAAGGGCAGCCGCGCCGCGTCCATGTAGTCGATGAGGTCGTAGACATCGCCCCGGATCCGGTCCATGTCGGCCCAGCTCGCCTCGTCGACCCCCCAGACCAGGACGTGCAGGGGGACGCGGTCCTCGGGGAAGGAGGTGGTGACCTCGACGCCGATCAGGACGTCGGGGTGGTGGGCGATCTCGAGGGCTCCGGAGATCGTGTTGTGATCCGTGAGGGTCACCATGTCCATCCCGCGACGCTTCGCCGTGGCGTAGGCGTCGGCCGGCTCGGTGTAGGACTCGGGCAGGACCGCCCGGTTGAGGAACCAGCTGCCGGTGTCCGTGGAGGCCCGCGAGTGGAGGTGCAGGTCGATACGGGTCTCGCGGGGGAGGATGGGCGTGAGCGAACGCAACGTGGAGGGCTCCTTGGTCTCCCTGGGGCCTCGCGTCCGACGCGCGTCGCCCAGGGGCTTCACCGTCGGCGGCACCATCTCAGCGTCCGCCGGGCCTGGTGTTTCAGCGCCGTGGCCGCTCTGTGAACGGCGGCGGCAGACGATCGGGGCGCGCTGCAGGGGCTCCTCGTCCCTTTCGGCGCCGACGGGGTGGCCGGGCCCCGACTGACGACGTAAGGTCGGGCCATGGATGAGATCAGTGCACGCGAGGTGCAGATGCGGATCACGCGGTCGGCGGGCGTCCTGGCGGTCGCGGACTCCGGCTTCTACCGGGGCAACCTCGCCCGGGCCATGCGGCGCGGAATCGCCGCCGGCCTGCGCCGCGAGCAGGTGATCGCGCTCTCGGTGCTGCCGCGCGAGGAAGCCGAGAGGCTCATCGCCGGACGGTGACCGGCGCGCCGGGGCCGCTCAGCCGCCGGCCCCGGTGAAACCCAGGATCAGCTCGGCCGCCTCGAGGGGGGCGTCGAGCTGGGGGCAGTGCCCGACGTCGTCCAGCTCCACCCAGTCGGCGGCGGGGAGCAGCCCGGTGCGATAGCGGACCGCCGCCGCGGGCCAGGGCAGCAGGGCGTCCCGCGTGCCCCATACGATCCGGACCGGGCAGCCGATGGCCTCGGCGTCGAGCCGGTAGCCCTCGCGCAGCGCGCACTCCACCATCGGCGCGACGTCGCAACGGGTGACGCCGAGCATCTGGTGCGCGATCAGCTCGGCCGGCATGTGGACGGGGTCCACGACGATCGACCGCGTCGCCCGGCGCCGGCCCTCGGGCGTCCCGGTGATCGCCGCGGCGTGCGGCGCGGCGGCGCGGGCCTGCGCCTGGAGGTCCGCGAATCCGTCGAGCATCCGCCGGGCCCAGTCCTCCCCCGGCGTCCATCCGCCGGCCGGCGCGAACGCCACCACCGAGCGGGCGCGGCCGCGCGCGGCGAGCTGCAGGGCGACGTAGCCGCCCAGGGAGTTGCCCGCGATGTGGGCCGTGGCGAGGCCCGCCGCGTCCATCGCCGCCTCGACCGCGTCCGGCAGGAGCCGCCCCGTGACCTCGGCGGGGAGCGCCGGACCGCCGGCGTGCCCGGGCAGGGTCGGGGCGAGGACGTCGTGATGCCGCTCGAGCCGCGGCAGCACCAGCTCCCAGGTGCGCCACGTATCGGTGAAGCCGTGCAGCAGCACCAGCGGCGGTCCGCTCCCGCCGCGGTACGCGGCCGTGAACGTCGTGGTCACGCGGTCAGGCTAGTGATCCCCGCCGGCCTCCCAGATCGCACGCACGGCGGCGAGGTCGGCGCCGATGACGAACGCGTCGCGCAGGCCGGTGATGTCGAAGACGCGGCGCAGGCGCCGGCGGGGGCAGACGAGGCCGAAGGGGACCGCCCCCGTGCGCGCGCACCGGTTGGCGAGGCTGAGCAGGGCGCTCAGTCCCGACGAGTCGATCAGGGAGACCTCTGTCAGGTCGACCACCAGCGCCGAGGTGCCCGCCAGCGCATCGAGCTCGCCGCGCAGGCCGGGCAGCGAGTAGATGTCGAACGAGCCCGTCAGCGACACCACCACGAGGCCGTCCCCGCGATGCACGGACACTCCGAGGCCGGAGCCGGGCGGGGCCGGACGGAGCGAGGCGGACGTCACCGGGGTCTCCTGCGTCGGAGGCGGGCGGAGCACGACGATCGTCCGCCGCTCCCGGCGGCGCGGCATGGGGTCATCCCCGGGCGCGATCTGCGGTCGACTACGTGTGCCGCGTGCTCGGCCCTCACGCGCCCCGGGCGGCCTCCAGCAGCACGATGTTCCCGCCCAGGTGGGGGCGCGCCGTGACGCCGGCGAATCCGGCCGCCACCAGGCTCGCCCGGGTGTCGCGATCGAGGTGGCAGCCCCCGGCGACCGCGCCCCAGAGCGGGGACGCCAGGCCCTCGGCCCGCGCGAGCGCGCGGTTGGGGCTGCGAACGTGCTCCAGCGCGCGCAGGCGGCCGGCGGGGCGCAGCACGCGGCGCATCTCGGCGAGGGCCGCGAGCGGGTCGCGGACGGTGCAGAGGACGAGCGCGCAGACGACCCAGTCGAAGGCCGCGTCGTCGAAGGGCAGGGCCTCGGCCGCGGCGACCACCGTGCGCGTCGCCGGGGAGCGCCGTGCGGCGAGCGCGAGCGCGCCCGCGTCGGGATCGGTCGCCGTCACGCGCGCGCCCGGGGGGTGGTGCGGCAGCTGGCGCCCCGTGCCCGCCCCCACCTCCAGGACATCGCCCTCGATCCCGCGCGAAAGGTCGGCGCGAAGGCGCGCGAGCCCCGCGTGGTCGAGCGCCCCGGCGACCCCGTCGTAGAGGCGCGGGGAGACCCGGCGCCGGCGCGCGTCGTGGGCGGAGTCGTCCATCCGCCACCCAGGCTAGTCCCTCGCCCGGCCCCGGGGTGCGGGCCTGCACTACCCTTCGGTCGTCCGATCCGCCCACCGGCCCGCGCCGCGCGAGGAGCGCCGATGCCGCTGCCCCACCCTCTGCCCGCTCCGCTCGCCGACGTGATCGCCGAGCGCTTCCGCGTCCTCGCAGAGCCGATGCGGATCCGCATCCTCGACCGGCTGCGGGGCGGCCCGATGAGCGTGGGGGAGCTCACCGCGGCCCTCGGCACCAGCCAGCAGAACGTCTCCAAGCACATCGGCGTGCTGAGCGGCGCGGGGCTGGTGATCCGCGAGAAGGAGGGCAACAGCGTGCGCTGCTCGATCGCCGACGAGTCGGTGCTGCGCCTCTGCGAGCAGGTCTGCGGTGGGCTGCAGCGCCAGGTCGCCGAGCTGCAGGCGCTGCTCGGGCCGGCGAGCGGCTGATCGACCGGGCGCGCGGCCGTCACGGTCCCGCCGCGCCCTCCCGCGGCCGCTCCGGCGGCACGAGGCGCCACGCGATGCTTCCGCCGATGACGGCGACGGTCAGTACGCCGAGCGCCTGCGCCCACGGGGCGGAGGCATCGGATCCGATGCCGGCGGCGTGGATGAACGCGAGGGGCCACATCGCGTAGGCCCCCAGGTGGACGGCCCGCCAGGTCCGCGGACCGACATGCCTGCGCCAGATGCTGGTCGCGATCACGGCGAGGCACAGATCGAAGGCGAGGGCCCCGAGGCCTGCCATCAGCGGCTCGGAGCCGGCGGTGAAGGGCAGGACGGCGTCTGTCAGGCGGATCGACACGTACGGGTCGACCACCGCCGACACGACGTGCACGGCGATGAAGGCCAGCGCCATGAGGGAGAGGTTCCGGTGCAGCAGCCTCGTCGCGAAGCGGGGCAGCGCGCCGAGCGGCACACGTCCGTGGGTCGCGATGCCGAGGGCCATGACGGCCGTCAGCAGTAGCAACGACACGACGCCCGTGCCGCGCATCAGGTACCAGAGCGCCTCGTCGGCCCCGGCGCTCATCGGGCGGCCTCCGGCCAGCCGGCGACGTGGACGACGATGCCCTCGGGTGAGACCAGGCGCGCGGGAAGGCCGGCCTCGGAGAGCCACTCGGGCGCGGCGTGGCCCCGCACGATCGCCGCGGTACTCGCGATGTTGGCGTCGACGCAGGTCGCGGCGGCGACGCTCGCCGTTCGCCACACCTCGGCTGCGGGGGCGGCTCGCCGGGGGTCGATGATGTGGTGGCGCGTCCCCTCGGCGGCGTCCCAGCGCCGTACCGCCGTGCTGGAGGTCGCGAGCCCCCCTTCCCGCAGCAGGATCGTCTCGCCTTCGCCGCCGAGATCGCGGTGGTCGTCGGTCACCCGCACGGGCCAGCCGTCGCCCGGGGGCGTGCCGCACAGCGCGACGTCGCCGCCGAGGCCGACCAGGGTGCCGGCCCCCGTCGCGTCGTGGATCTCCCGGGCGGCCCGGTCGGCCGCGAAGGCCTTCGCGGTGGCGCCGAGGTCGAGCGTGACGCCATGGGGCACGGCGACGGTCCCCGCGGCGCGGTCGATGCGCACGGTCCTCCATCCCGGCACGGGGGTGACCCGGACCACGACGCCCGGGCGCGTGCCGCGCACGAGGGCGAAGTCGCGGTCGTAGCCGAGCTCGCCCATCGCGCGGCCGACCGTCGGGTCGACGTCGCCGGCGGTGATCCCGGCGGCGCGGAGGGCCGCCTCCAGCGCCTCGATGAACAGCGCCCCGACGGCCGTCTCCCGTCCGCGCGCGCGGTTCACGCGGCTGAGATCGGAGTCGTGACGGAAGCGGCTGCAGGCTCGGTCGATGCGCGCGAGTCCGATCCGCAGCAGTCGCTCGGCCTCGCCGACGGCGCCCGGCCGGGTCACCGCGACGAGCGCGGTGGTGCCGAGCGCCGTGAAGCTCGAGGTCGCCGTGGAGGCGGCCATCACGAGCCGCCCGACCCCGCCGCGGGCGGTGCCAAGGAGCCCGAGGGCGGGCTCGGGGGCGGGCCGAGCGCGCCCCAGTCGTCCTGCGGCCCGGCGTCGTCCTGCGCGGGCGTGGGCTGAGTCGCGTCGGCGGGCGCCGCGGAGGGGGTGACGGCATCGTCGGTCGCCGCCTCCGGCGACGACCCGCCGGACGTCCCGGTCGCGGCGAGGCCTGCCACGGCGAGCGTTCCCGCGACCGCGACGGCCGCGATGCCGCGCGTCATGCGGGTCACCGAGCGGGCCGTGTCGCGCGGATCCTCCGTGGGCGGAGGGGTGGGCGGATCGCCGCCGAGTGGTGGGAGCATGGGGCCTCCGTCGTCGCTCTCCGGGTGCGTCTCCAGGGTCACGCGCTGAGATGGGAGAAGCCCCCGTGTGGGATGTGAGGGGGCTGAGAGGGCGCGATTACGTGAGCCCTGCGATGGAGCGGTAAGGGTTCTCTGAAGATCGGCCGTAGCGCGGCGGCCTGTGGAAGGCTCGGGCCGATGAGCAGCGACCCCGGAGTCCCCGCGCGGCAGGCCCCCGGCACGACCCCCGCGATCGGCGACGCGTGGGAGCACCGTCAGGAGCTCGTGGTCTACGCGCGCCGGCTGCTGGGCGCGCACTCCCAGATGGCCGAGGACGTCGTGCAGGAGGCGTACCTGCGGCTGCACGAGTGCGCCGCCGCGGGCGCGCCGGTGGACGAGCCCCGGCCGTGGCTGTTCCGGGTGGCGCGCAACCTCGCCCTCGACGAGCGCCGCCGCAGCCGCCGGGGCGACGACGCGCTGAGCTCGCTCGAGGTGGTGTCGTCCGGCCCGCGCGGCCCGCTGGAGGTGCTGCAGGAGCGCGAGGAGGCACGGCAGGCGCTGGAGGGCCTCGACGCGCTGCCGCCGCGCGAGCGGCGGACGATGATCCTCGACCAGGCCGGGCTGGCGCCGCCGGCGATCGCCCGGCGCATGCACACCACGACCAACGCGGTCCACCAGTCGCTCTTCCGCGCGCGGCGGCGGCTGCGCGACGCCCGTGCCGCCGCCCTCGGGCTGCTGCCGCTGCCGGTGCTGCGCCTCGCGATCCGCGCCACGGGGTCGCCGTCGCTCGATCGCCTGCCCGCCCTCGCCCCGGGCCCGGGGCGGTTCGGCGGCGGGGCCGGCCTGGCCGGCCTCGTGGCTGCGACGGTGATCGGCGGCGGCGTCGTGGCCGACCGCCCCGCGCCGCCCCCGGCGCCCGTCGAGCCCGTCCCGGCACGCGCAGCGGTGACGACGACGACCGCGTCCACGGCGCCGGCCGCGGTGCAGGCGGCCGCGGTCGCCGCCGGCCCGGCAGGCCGGTCACGGGGGGCGGCGGGCCCCGCCGCGGTTCGCGAGCGGTCCGCCGCCATCCTCCCGATCGCCGGGTCCCGTCTCCGGGAGGCCCCGGCGCGCCGCCTCGTCCGCGACGCCGGTGCGAGCCGTGCGGCCGACGGGCCGCCCCGTGATGAGTGGATGCCCCGCGACGGGGGGGCCGGGCAGGTCGCGACCCGTCCGGAACGCCCGGCCCGCGGGGGCGAGGGCGGCTGGGGCGCGCGCCGCGGCGGGGAGGGCGAAGCCCGGCGTGACGCCCGCTCCGGACGTTCCGGTCGCGACGACGAGGCCGGTGGTCGCGACGACGGCGGGCGCGACCGCGGTGGGTGGCGCCGCGGCCGGAGCGGCGGACGCGAGGGCGACGGCGCCGCACCCGCGAAGCGTCCCGCCGCGCCGCCGGTGACACCGGCGCCGGACACGGCCCCGCCGCCGCCCGACGACGGGGCCGTCGCCACTCCCGAGGAGCCCCCGGTCGTCTCGGGGCCGGAGGAGCCGGCGCCCGGGACGCCGGACCCGGAGGCCGCCGGGGGAGGCGCCGAGGCGCCGATCGCCGACCCGCCCCCCGGCGATGCCGGCGGCCCCTCCACCTGACGCCGGGCGCCGCGCCGTTCAGCGAACGGGGGCCGCGATGCCGGCGGGGAGGATCACGACCACCCGGAGGCCGCCCCCCGGGGCCGCGTCGAGCGCCACAGATCCGCTGTCGGCCTCGACCAGGCTCTTGACGATCGCGAGGCCGAGGCCCGACCCGATCCGGTCCTCGCGCCCGCGCCAGAAGCGGTCGAAGGCGTGCTCGCGCGCATCCGCCTCCATCCCGGGCCCCTGGTCCGACACGGCGACCACGATCCCCTGCCCGGCGCGGGCCGCCTCGAGCCGCACGGCCGTCCCCCTCGGGGCCGCGTCGAGCGCGTTGGCGATCAGGTTGTCGAGCACCTGTTCCAGAGAGCCCGGCGACAGCACGGCGTGGAGGCCGCCGCCGACCTCCTCCACGATCTCCACGTCCCCGTCGGCGGCGGCCACGCGCCAGGCGTCGGCCCGCTCGGACACGATGCGGCCGACGTCCTGACGGGCGCGGCTCGGCGCGCGGCGGTCCGCGCGGGCGAGCGACAGCAGGCCGTTCACCAGGCGCGACAGCCGGTCGACCTCCCCGATGGCGCTCTCGAGCTCCTCGCCGGCCTCCGGGCCGACCTCGTGCTGCAGGTTCTCGATGCGGAGCCTCAGGGCGGTGAGGGGGCTGCGGAGCTGGTGCGAGGCGTCGGCGACGAACTGCTCCTGCGTGCCCACCAGCAGGTCGAGGCGGGAGATCATGTCGTTGAAGGCGCTCGCGAGCTCCCGCACCTCGGCGGGCCCCTCGACCGCGTCGGCGCGCACGGCGAGATCGCCGGCCTCGGCCCGGCGGGTCGCGTCGCGCAGGTGCGTCAGAGGCCGGGTGACCCAGAGCGCGAGCCAGCGGCCGGCCACGGCGACGGCGGCGAGCACGATCAGGGCGACCCCGCCGAGCACGAGCCAGTAGCGCATCACCAGCGCGTCGAGACGCGAGGTCGGGACGCTCACCCTCACGGCGCCGTGGACCTCGCCCCCCGAGGCGACCGGCACAGCGACGTAGAGGAGGCTCGTGCCGAGGGTCTCCGACCGGCGGGTGCCGGTCGCGATCGTCCCCTCGAGGGCCGAGGCGATCTCGGGACGGGTGGAGAAGTCGCGCTCGAGACCGAGGGTGTCGTCGGAGTCGGCCAGCAGGCGCCCGCCGGGACCGACCACCGCGACGCGCGCGTCGGTCGACCGCGAGTAGCGCTCGACCACGTCGGTCAGCGTGGGGTCGCCCGCCGTGGTCCCGGCCTGCAGCGTGTCCTCCATCAGGGCCGCGAGAGCGACCGCGTCGCGCTCGACCCGCTGCTGGAGGTCGCTGCGCTGGCTGCGCTCGTAGACGATGCCGAGGGGGATCTCGAGGGCGACCAGCACCACGGCCGCCAGGATCAGGTAGGTCGCGACCAGCCGCCGCGTCATGGCGGGCGCAGCCGGAAGCCCATCCCGCGGACGGTCTCGATCCAGCCGGGATCACCGAGCTTGCGGCGCAGCGACGAGACGTGCACGTCGATCGTCTTCGAGGGGCCGTACCAGCGCGTGCCCCAGACGTCCTCGAGGATCCGGCGGCGGTCGAGGGCGGCGCCGGGGTCGGACGCGAGGAGTGCGAGCAGGGCGAACTCCTTCGGGGTGAGCGGCACCTCGGCCCCGTCGAGGCGGACCTCGTGCCGGCGCCGGTCGATCTCGAGCGCCCCGACGACGGTCACCGGGTCGGGCTCGGCGGGCGGAGCGCTCTCGGACACGCGCCGCATGACCGCGTTGATCCGCGCCACCAGCTCGCGCATCCCGAAGGGCTTGACCACGTAGTCGTCGGCGCCGAGCTCGAGGCCGATCACCCGATCGACCTCCTCTCCCTTGGCGGTGACCATGATGATCGGCACGCGGGACCGCGCGCGCAGCTCGCGCGCCACCGCATACCCGTCGATGTCGGGCAGCCGCAGGTCCAGGAGCACGAGGTCCGGTTCCTCCGCCGCCAGGGCGTCGCGCCCGTTGGCGACCCGCTCGACCTCGAAGCCCTCGCGCCTCAAGCCGGCGACCAGGGGCTCGGCGATTCCGTCGTCGTCCTCCACCACGAGCAGTCTCATGCGCCGATCATGCCCCTCCCGCGGGTGCTCAGGTAGCGCCCTTCCGTTCCTTTACCAATCCCTGGAGCACTCCGAAGGCCCCCTGACCCACCTCGAACGCACCCCCGCCTAGCGTGGATCCATCAGATGTCCGAGTGGAGGGGGCGGTAATGAACGGATTGATCGTGGCCGGTCTGGCGAGTCTCGCGGGGATCGCGGGAGTGGTGGGATTCACCAAGGCGACCGTCGACAGCGGTCCCGCCGACCCCGCGCCGCCCGCGCTGCTGAGCACCGTCTCCACCGAGACGCCCGCGGCCCTCGAGGAGCGCCTCGCACGCCTGAAGGAGGCCGAGGACGCCGCCGCCGACGCGCTGCGCCGCGCGGATGTCCAGGCCGCCCGCCAGGCCGCGGCCGCCCGCGCCGTGCCCGTCGCGTTGCCCGTCGCGGCCCCGGCCGCTGCGACCTACTCGGACGACGACGACCACTACGACGACGACCACTACGACGACGACAGCTACGACGATGACGACGACGACCACTACGAGGACGACGACGACCACGGGGACGACGACTGATGGACGCCCCCCGCCTGCGCCGGACCGTCTCGGTCCTCGCCGTCGCCGTCACGGCCGGCTCGGCCGTGGCGATCGGCGCGAACCCCTTCCCGGACGCCGCACCCGCGACGACCGCCGCCGTCCCTGCCGAGCAGGCCGCCGCCGCGCCGCTCGCGGCCGACGCCTCGCTCGCCCAGCGCGAGGCGCGGGCGGCCGCCCGTCTCGCCCTCGCCGAGCAGCGCCTGCGCGCTCTCGCCTCCCAGGCGACGGTCGCGGCGAGCGCTCCCGTCGCGGCCGCCCCGGCCCCCGTGGTCTCGGTCGCGCCAGCCCCGTCGGCACCGGTCACCCAGAGCGCGAGCTCCTGATGCTGACCGAGCGCTTCCGCGCGATGGGGACGTCCATCGAGCTGCTGCTCGACGCCCCCGAGAGCTCCGCCGCGCGCGAGGCGCTCGCCGCGGCGCGCGGCGAGATCGCGCGCCTCGAGGCCCTGCTGTCGCGCTTCCGGGCCGGTTCGGAGCTGAGCCGCCTCAACCGCGAGCGGCGCATGCGGATCGGGCCCGATCTGGCGCGCGTGCTCGCGGAGGGCCTGCGGATGCGCCGGCGCACCGGGGGCCGCTTCGACCCCACCGTGGGGCGCGCGGTGGTCGCCGCCGGCTACGACCGCGACTTCGACGCGCTCGGCGACGATCCCAGCCCCGCCGGGGAACCGGTGGCGGGCGCCGGTGTCGTGGTCCTCGATGCCCGTTGGGGCTGGGCGGCCCTCGGGCCGGGCGTCGATCTCGACCTCGGGGCCATCGCGAAGGGCGACGCCGCCGACCGCGCCTGCGCGATCCTCTCCGAGGCCGGTCCCTGCCTGGTGAACGCCGGCGGGGACCTGGTCGTCAGCGGCCCGCGGCAGGACGGACCGTGGCCCGTGGGGCTTGCGACCGCGGACGGCGAGCTCGTCCTCGACCTGGAGAGGGGCGCCATGGCCACCTCGGGGACCGACCGTCGCCGGTGGGTGCGCGGGGGGCGCACCCTGCACCACGCGATCGAGCCCCGGCGGGGCGCCAGCGCCGTCACCGACCTCGTCCGCGCGACCGCCGTCGCGCGGACCGGCGCGGGGGCCGCCGAGGCGGGCCGGCTCGCGGACGCCTGGGGCGTCCCGGCGGCCCTCGTCGCCGAATCCGGAGAACTGACACTCGTGGGAGGCCTTCGATGACCCTGGAGATGCTGCCGTGGATCGTGGCCCGGGCGACCGGCTTCGCGGCGTTCGGGCTCTTCACCCTGGCGATGATCGCGGGCCTGCTGGTGCGGACCCGCTCGGCCGTGGGCCCCGTCAAGGGGAGCGGGATGGTGGACCTCCACCGGCACTTCTCCCTGCTGGCCCTGATCGCCACCGCCGTCCACGGCACCGCGCTCCTGTTCGACACGACGATCGACGTGAGCCCGCTCGCGCTCGTGGTCCCGGGCCTGGTGCCCTACCGGCCGATCTGGACCGGGGTCGGCGTGGTCGTGGCCGAGATGGCCCTGCTGGTCCACCTGTCGTTCCGGGTCCGCAAGCGCATCGGCGTTCCGGTGTGGCGCCGCATCCACTGGCTCACGTACGCGGTCTTCATCGGCGGGGCGGTGCACGGCATCGCGAGCGGCACCGACAGCGGCACGACCTGGGCGATCGCGATCTACGGCGGCGCCGTCGCCGCGGTGGCCGGTCTCACCGGCTGGCGGGCCACGACCATGCGTCGCGGTGCGGGAGGAAAGGGTGCGAGCGCCGCGCGGACGCGTCAGACTCCCGGGGTGACGACCGAGGATCCGAGCCCCCGGGGCGCAGCGGCGTGAGCCCCCGGAACGGGTGGCGCAGGTGGCGCGCCCCGGTCGCCATCGGCCTCGCCGTGGCGGCGCTCGCAGCAGCAGCGGCCCTGGCGAACGTGGCCCTCCTGGGCTCGACCGGCGAGGACCGGCTGGGCCGTCTGCGCCCCGTGGCGACCCCGCCGGCGACGGCCGCCACGACGCCCGCCGCACCGGTGCCGCCGGCCGTGACGCGCACGCGCGCCTCCACCGTCCCGGTGCCGCCCCGCACGGTGGGCACCAGCACCGGCGACGACTCGGTCGAGGCGCCGGACGACGACGACGATGACGACAGCGGCCGCGGGCGCGGGCGCGGCCGCGGTGGTGATGACGATGACGATGACTAGCGGGCTCCCGCGCCGATGAGCGCCGACGGCGGCGGGGCCGGCCCGTCCGGCCCGTCGGTGCGCGCGGCCATCCTCCGCTTCGCGGCCGCCGGCCTCGTGGCGATGGTCGTGCTCGGCGTGGCCGGCGGCATCGTGCTGAACCGCCTCGCCGAGGACGAGGCCATCGACGACGCGCTGCGCCTCGCCACGCTCGCGGGCCGCGGGGTGGTGGAGCCGAGCTTCACCGACGCGGCCCTCGCGGGCGACCCGGCGGCCCTCGCGGACCTCGACCTGGTCGTCCAGGAGCGGGTCCTCGACGAGGACGTCGTGCGCGTGAAGATCTGGGCCCCCGACGGGACGATCGTCTACTCCGACGAGCCCCGCCTCATCGGGCGGCGCTACCCCCTCGGCGCGGACGAGCAGGAGGCGCTCGCCGAGGGGTTCACCGAGGCCGAGCTCAGCGACCTGTCCAAACCCGAGAACGTCTTCGAGCGCGAGGGCGGCGAGCTGCTCGAGGTCTATCTGCCGATCCGCGCGCCCGGCGGTGGCCAGGCGCTGTTCGAGCTCTACCAGCGACAGAGCGCGATCGACGCCAGCGGCCGCCGCCTGCTGGAGGCGGTCGTGCCGGTGGCGATCGGCTCGCTGCTGCTGCTGTGGCTGATCCAGCTTCCGCTGGCCTGGTCGACGGCCCGCCGTCTGCGCGACGGGCTGCGCGAGCGCGAGACGTTGCTCGAGGCCGCGCTCGAGTCGTCGTCGGTCGAGCGTCGTCGCATCGCCGCCGACCTCCACGACGGGCCGGTGCAGAGCCTGGCGGGGCTGTCGTTCTCACTCTCGGCCGCGGCCGAGCGCGCGCCCGACGGCACCGATCCCGCGACGGTGCGCGCGCTGGAGGACGGGGCCGACGCCGCGCGCGACGGCATACGCGGCCTGCGGGCGGCGGTGGTCGAGATCAACCCCGGCCGGCTCCACGACGCCGGCCTCGCCGCCAGCATCGGCGACCTCGCCGGCGCACTGCGCGCACGGGGCGTCACGGTCGAGATCGACGTGCCGGGCGACCTCGCACTGGCCCCGGCGACCGAGGAGATGCTGTACCGGGCGACCGCCGAGACGCTGCGCAACGTCGCTGCGCACGCCGACGCGAGCCGGGTCGGGGTGCGCATCGCGGCGGCCGGGGGCCGGGCGACCCTCCGGGTCGAGGACGACGGCCGGGGCTTCGACACCGAGACCCGGGCCCGCCGCCGGGAGGAGGGGCATCTCGGCCTCGCCCTGGTCGAGGACCTCGTGTCGCACCTCGGCGGCACGACCGTCGTCTCGTCCGAGCCCGGGCGCGGGACGACCATTGCGATCGAGGTGCCCGCATGAGCGGACGTCCGTCGTGCCATCCTGCCCGCCGTGATGCCGGGCGCGCGAGCGAGGTGACCGCATGATCAGGATCGTCATCTGCGACGACCACGGCGTCGTCCGAGCCGGGCTGGAGCAGCTCATCGGCACCTTCGACGGCATCGAGGTCGTGGCGTCGGCCGCGGGCGGCGATGCGGCGCTGGCCGCCGTGTCCGAGCTCGCGCCCGACGTGCTGCTGATGGACCTGGAGATGCCCGCGCCCGACGGCATCCAGACCACCCGCCGCATCCGCGAGGCGGGGAGCGGGGTGCCGGTGGTCATCCTCACGTCCTTCTCCGACCGCGCCCGCATCCTGGAGGCCCTCGACGCCGGCGCGATCGGCTACCTGCTCAAGGACGCGACTCCCGGCGAGCTCGAGAGCGGGATCCGCGCAGCCGCCCGCGGCGAGTCGCCCCTGCATCCGCGCGCGGCGAGCGCGCTGCTGTCGGCGGGCGTGCGCCCGCAGGCCGCCGGCGGCGGGGCGGCAGGTCTGTCCGCCCGCGAGCGGGAGGTGCTCGCCCTCGTCGTCGAGGGGCTGCCCAACAAGCTGATCGCGCGCCGGCTGGAGATCAGCGAGAAGACGGTCAAGGCACACCTCACCAGCGTCTTCCGCACCATCGGCGTCGACGACCGCACGCAGGCGGCGGTCTGGGCCACCCGCAACGGCATCGGCCCGAGGTCCTAGGACCGAGGTCCGATTGCCCGGGCGGTCCCGAGGGGTCAACCTGTACGGCGATGACCGGGAGGACCTCACTTCGCGCCCTGGTGGCCGCGTTCGCCGTCGCGGCGTGCGCGCTCGCACTCGCCTCGGCCGATGCCGCCGAGGCGAGCGGCGGGGATGAGCGGGTGGAGGCGCGGGCCCAGGGCTCCTGCGGTCGCGCCGGCACCGCACGTCTACGGCTGCGCGCCGAGGACGGGGAGATCCGGGTCGACACCGAGGTGCGGACCGCGCGCCTCGGTTTCTGGCGCCTGACGGTGCTGCACGAGCGCCGGGTCGTGACGCGGGTGCGCGTGCGGGCCACCCGCGTATCAGGCGGCTTCCGTCACCGCGCCTTCCTGCCCGACTTCGCGGGTGCGGACGCCGTCAGCGTGCGCGCGACCGGCCCGAGGGGCGAGATCTGCACGGTCGCCGCGACGGTCGCGGCGCCCACGGCCGGGGACGACTCCCGGTCGTAGGACCGATGTCGCATTGAGACCCCGACCGCGGCTGCGCGAGGTTACCGGTGGACGGCGCCACCCGGGCGCCACGGAGCACAAGGAGTCACATCGATGTTCAAAGGCAGCCTCGCGATCGTGAGCACGGCCCTCGCGGCAGGAGTCCTCGTGACGGCGCCTCTCGCCGTCGCCAAGAACGGCGCCGATGACAGCCCGGCCCAGGTCGCGGCCGACGACAGCACCGGTCGCGCCGACGGCGGCGCGACGCTCTCGCGGGGCGGCGGCAACGACCGGGACGTGCGCGTCAGCCGCCGCTGCAGCGCGTCGAGCACGGCCAAGCTGAAGCTGAGCCCCGAGGACGGCCGGGTCGAGGTCGAGTTCGAGGTGGACGAGAACCGCAACGGCTCGCGGTGGGGTGTGACCCTCACCCGCAACGGCACGCGGATCCTCTCGCGCTCGGCGGTCACGAGGGCTCCGAGCGGCTCCTTCGAGGTCCGCAGGGTGACGGACCCCGGCTCGCCCCGTACCACCGTGGTGGCGACCGCCCGCCGCGCGGCCACCGGCGAGACCTGCCGGGTCACCGCGACGCTCTGACCCCGCAACGACACGGGGCCCCGGGATGGCGTCAGCCGTCCCGGGGCCCCGTGTGCGTCCTGCTCCGGTGCGCGCCCCGCGGGGCGCTCAGCGGGAGCGGGCGGGTGCTACCACCTACCGGCCACGCCGTTGGACGTGCAGGCGGTGGTCGGGTTGCAGGTGCGGGCGACCGTCGAGGTGCCCGCGGCGGCGCCGAGGTTCTTGGCGTAGCTGTAGGTCGTGCCGGACTTGCTCACCGTCGAGAGCGTGAACGTGGTCGCGGTCGGGGTGCCGAAGTTGACCTGGTCCGAGGCGGCGTCGGCGGCCGTGGTCTGCCAGACGATGTTCGGCTCGATCGTGCCGAGGTTCGTGGCGGTGGCGCCGGCGTAGGTGTTGCCGTCCGAGAAGTAGGCCTCCATGGCCGTCGCGGCGTTGCGCACCAGCGACTTGGCTGCGGCGTCGTTGGCCTTGTTGCGCTGGCCCAGGAACGCCGGGATGGCGATCGCGGCCAGCAGGCCGATGATGATGACCACCACGAGGAGCTCGATGAGGGTGAAACCCT